>ENA-OQBJ01000014-OQBJ01000014.1-human-gut-metagenome-genome-assembly--contig:-NODE-14-length-74958-cov-2.322259_pt1 | contig 74958 bp, 89 predicted proteins | sample MGYA00242743_ERZ504545 | MGnify/ENA primary metagenome ERZ504545 (study PRJEB26092, sample SAMD00036252) | human gut metagenome | host: Homo sapiens | study: EMG produced TPA metagenomics assembly of... | reverse complement strand
CAATAGGAGAGAAGGTAAGAATAAATTTCCTGCCCTCTCATTGAACCGTACGTACGGGTCTCGTATACGGCTCTACAACTTATATTCCTACTTTAACTATAGCAATCCAAGCAATTACTGCACATAATTACACGAACGAAACCACCCTAAACAATGATATCATATCACAATCTGAAGTTTCGGATGTCATTCTGACTCAGGGCTGATTTCCCGCATTCCCTTTTCCAGACGGTAAACAATACTTGTATTGACCGAAAAGCATTCTGCGATTTCCTTTGCATTGTATGTCTTATCCCCGGCTTCGATGAGTAATTTTACGTGCTCGTATAACATAATAATCACCTTTTAACTTTATCATAAACCCGTTGTCAAGTGTGTGCAGTATTATTTTGGTTTGCTATAGTTTACCAGGACCAAAGAGTACTTTGGCAGGCATATAAAAATTGAAATTATACATGACAGCTTAAAATCTGTATGGTAAAATATGATTATAAATAAATCGAGATTTTACCAGAATAAAAGAAAGGTTAGTGAAAACATATGAATAAAGAAATGAAAGGGAAAAGGATTATTTTGCGTGAACAAAGAGAAGAAGATGCGCCATTTTTTGCCTATTGGTTCAATCAGCCGCAAGTCATGTTTCAATGCGGCTTTGAGAAGCCTACCGATGAAGAAGAGGTAAAAACTTGTATTAATGTGGACCATAAATCGGAAAACTCGGTTTGGTTCACGATTACAGACCTCGACGGCAATATAATAGGTGAGACTGGTCTGCTCCGGATGTTTCCTGCATGGCACCAAACCGATCTTACGATTATCATTCCCGATCCAAAGATGCAGCATAAAGGATACGGGACAGAAGCAATTCGTATCATGCTTGATATGGCCTTCAATAAGTATGAAATGCATCGTGTCTCAATCGGAGTCGTAGGATTGAACACAGATGCACTGGAATTCTACAAAAAATCGGATTCAAGCAGGAAGGTATTCTGGAAGAGGCATATTACTACAACAATGAATACAGCGATTTTATTATGATGCGAATTCTCAGTCACGAATGGAAATAATGGACAAATTCTAATTTAAAAGGGGCTGTCGCACTAAGTTCATGAACTTAGTGCGACAGCCCCTTTAAGAATCTTCACATTTAAATTCTCAGAAATTTATTTTGACTCTTTCATAGATTTCACGCGATCCTGGATCGTCTTATTGAAATTCTCAATCTTACGCTCATAAGACGTATTCATATATTTTGACTGCAGCATAAAATCTGCTGTAGAAAGGTTGTTCGCGATCGGAATATCATAAACAACCGCGATTCGAAGCAGTGCTTTTACATCTGGATCGTGAGGCTGTGCTTCCAGAGGATCCCATAAAAAAATCATAAAATCGATCTGTCCTTCCACGATCTTTGCTCCGATCTGCTGGTCTCCTCCGAGAGGACCGCTGCAGTATCCTTTCACAGGAAGTCCCGTACGCTCTGAGATCAGTTTTGCCGTTGTTCCTGTTCCGCACAGGAAATGTCCTTTCAAAATCTCTTTATTTCTGTCACACCAGTCTACAAGTTCTTTCTTTTTTCCATCATGAGCAACCAGCGCAATGTGCTTTGCCTTGCCGATTTCCATGGTCACAAAATTATCATTCAGCATCTTTTTTCCTCCTGTCTTTTACCTTCACTGTGCAGCTTCATCCGTCTACGCCATCTGTTCCATGGAATCAAAACGGATGGCTGCGATCAGACCGATTATCACAGTTACTATCATACTATAAATCAGAGCGATTGGAAAGACTAAATCCATACTTATAAAGATTCCTGCCAGCGCTGCGACCATCACCCCGATTCCCAGCACGAACATCTGGAAAAAAGCTCTCACCACATCCTGTCCGGTACGTCCAAGCACATCTCCCACCACGCACTGTGCCAGCACCTTACTGTACATCCGGTTCGCCTGAAGTATCGTGTAGATCAGGATCCCCAGGATTACTTCCAGCACATTTACCTTCCACAAGATTCCGATGGGCACACAGAGTAAAACTCCATCTACAAATGCTTTCACATGCTCCATCAGTGTCGAGTACCACAGCTTTTTCACCGGACTGTCCGGAATCAGATAAAGATAGGGTGTTTTAATCTCAGTCTCCCACTTTCCAAGATATCCGCTGAAGATCAGAGTCATATACGCCAGAATTCCAAGCAGAAAAATCTGAGGAATCCCGCTTTCCTGTGCTGTCTCTCGCATCGCAAATGCCATAACGATGCCTATCCCGAGATTCAAAAGTGTCATTTTCGAGAAAATAAACGTTCTTTCTTTTCGATATTCCAAAAGCTGGCGGTAAAAGATTGCCTTTGCTCCGACTGCCTGATAACGGACTGTCATATGGCGGAATTTTTTCTTCTTCTCCTCCAGCCCCATGACCATTTCGCCGTTTTTCTTCCGCTTGATCATTTCTGCATAGGTATCTGCAAATTTTGCCGCGTCCTCATAATAATCTCCATTACACGGCATCCGGTATGCAGGATCACAAGCAGGATCGTCGTCAGAAGGTACAGAACCATCCCTGCAGCATTGAGCAGATCCGGACTTAAAAGAATCAGATGAAATGCAGAAATCTCCCATCCAATAATTGGAATCATCCGCAGGATCGGCCAGTCAAAAAATGCAAGAAACTGCTGCAAAAGATACGCCTTTTTTCCAGAAATACAGAACGATCAGTCCTGTAACCATAAGCAGAAACACCTTGATCCACGGCCGATCCATTCTCTTGCCTTCTCCGAAATCCGTTCACTGGAATACAGGCAGACCATCAGGCTGATCTCCAATGCCAGATTACAGATACAGATTCCCGCAAACAGCAGAATTCTCCACGGACTGACATCAAAAACTGTAATTCCTGCGATAATAAATATCAGAAAGAACACCACACTGCTCAGATAATTCATCCAGGCTCCATGGATCAGCACGACCTTTGGATCCACAGGCGCATTGAAAATAAAATGTGCATGTGCCGGGCGGAAGAGAATTCCTTTTCTGGATGCATATGACATAAAATTCAGCAAAAACAGATACAACGACCAGACTGTCAGAATGATCACCATTCCTTTTGCACTGTCAAACTTCATCTGCACTGCTAATTCTGCCAGCATCACAGCCAGAAAAACAGCATATGCCGCACAGGCTAACACAACCAGAAGTGTGAGCGGCTTTTTCACTGCTTTTTTCAAATTGTTGATCATACTTCGTTTTGTCAGATACAATAGCGCTCTCACGATTTCTCACCACCTGTCATTTCAAAGAACAGCGCATCCAGATCCTTGTCTCCCACCTCATCCTTCCGGTAAGAACCAATGATCTTACTCTTCTCCATCACAAACATCATATCCCACAGCTCTTCTACCATCTCCAGCATATGCGTGCTGATCAGTACTGTAACTCCGAGAGCTTTTTGTTCCAGCACGACCTCCTTAAGCTCTTTGATCGCTTTTGGATCCAGCCCCACCATCGGTTCATCCAGAAGCAGCACTTTCGGCCTGATGGCAAGCGCACAGCAGATACTCACCTTCTGCATCATTCCTTTGGACAGCTCATTTCCCAGTTTATCCTGCTTGTCATCCAGGTCAAACCGGGCAAGCAGCGTTTCCACCTCTTCATTCGTAATCCCGCTGTTGTAAGCTTTTCTCATGTATTCAATGTGTTCTCTGACGCTGAGTGCATCAAACATGGCAGGCATCTCCGGAACATAGGCAAACTGTCTCTTTGCCTCCACACTTCTGGCAGGAAGTCCCTGAATTCCGATCCGCCCTGATACCGAAGCAGACCTGCGATACTTTTGATGATCGTCGATTTTCCGGCTCCGTTTGGTCCCAGAAGGATCCCGACTGTACCATCCGGTACAAAAAAACTGACCTCATCCACCGCCAGAGACTTTCCATAGGATTTACTTAATTTCTGAACTTCCAGCATATCATTTCCTCCATCGTGTTTTACACAGCTCACAGCCTGTCTGTGCAGACACAGCAGCTGTCTGACGGGTCTATCATTACTGGTCACACCAATTACGGCTTATCACGCAAAAAAGATTCCCGTTCATTGTACTGTTGATTTGATACAATAATACGAAAATCTTTTCTGTTTGTCAACTCTTTATTCGTCTGCTTTTCCTGTGTATACAATTTGAACAATGCCTGTGTTCCCTCGTCTCCAAGACCTTCTGCCTGCAGCTCTTCATACTCTGCCAGCACCTGACTTAAGACATTGAGATCCAGACCGCTTATATTGGATTCGATCAGCGCCAGTTTCATATCTTTGATAAAATGCTTCATAAAGAAGCCCGGGCGGTAATCTCCTTCCAGAATCTTCGGTCCGAACAGATCCAGCTGACGGCTTCCTGCCGCACCTGTAGACACAGAATGAAGCACTGTCTGCAGATCCAAACCTTTCGCCTGTGCATAAGCAAGTGCTTCACATACTCCGGAGAGCGCGCCTGCGATCATGATCTGATTCGCCAGCTTACAGTGCTGTCCGCATCCTGCTGCTCCCTGGTAGTTAATATTGGTTCCCATTGCTTCAAACAGAGGCATACATGCTTCAAAATCTTCTTTGTCTCCACCCACAAGGATAGAAAGTGTTCCTGCCTTTGCACCGGTATCTCCTCCGGTTACCGGGGCATCCAGAACATGAAATCCCCGCTTATTCCCCTCTTCATAAATCTTTTGGGCAATCTGCGGACTGGTGGTTGTCATATCGATCAGATACGCACCTTCTTTTGCGCTGTCCAGAATATTCCCTTGATCGAAATACACTTCTTCCACGTCCTGCGGAAATCCCACAATGGTGATCACTGCCTCACAGTCTTTCACGCAGTCTGCAATGCTGTCATGAAAGGTCACACCCTCTGCGATCACATCTTCTACCTTTGCTTTTGTTCTTGCATAAATGTGCAGATCAAATCCTGCCTTTTTCAAATTCCGCACCATGGATTTTCCCATGATCCCGACTCCGATAAACCCGATCTTTTTCATTTTATTTTCCCTCACTATTGTTTTTCTACAACTTCACCCTGTTTTTTATAAATGCTTTTCGCCGGTACAAATCCTCTCACAGAAGAAAGCGGATAAATGTTCGTATGGCTTCCCACAACGGTTCCCGGATTTAAGACACTTCCGCATCCCACTTCTACTTCATCGCCAAGCATCGCTCCGAATTTTTTCAATCCAGTCTCGATTTCACCTTCCGGTGTTTTTACAATTACCAGCTTCTTGTCTGACTTCACATTGGATGTAATAGATGCAGCACCCATATGCGATTTGTATCCGAGAATTGAGTCTCCCACATAATTGTAATGCGGAACCTGCACTTTATTGAACAGGATCACATTCTTCAGTTCTGTCGAATTTCCGACTACTGCCCCTTCTCCCACGATCGCATTGCCACGGATAAACGCGCAATGTCTGACCTCTGCTTCTTTTCCGATGATCGCCGGTCCCGTAATGGATGCGCTTTTTGCTACTTTCGCTGTTTTGGCGATCCAGATATTCTCTCCCTGTTTTTCATACTCCTCTTCGCTGAGTGTATTTCCCAGTTCCACAATAAATCGGGAGATTTTCGGAAGCACTTCCCACGGATAGGTCACTCCCTCAAAAATATCTTTTGCAATTGTCTCATCCAATGTATAAAGTTCTTTTACTGTCAGTTCTTTCATAAATTAACTCTCTCCTTTTTAATTCTCTTTTTTGCGCGATGTCCGGTTTGACGATACCGGTTTTTTATAATATTTTGCAGCCGCATCGTAAAATCCTTTCAGCTGATATTGATTGTTCAGCCGCTTTACGCCTTCTGTCCTGCTGATAATGAAATGATCCAGCTTCTGCATATACTCATCCGGAGTGATCTCTCCGTCTGCCACATACGTCAGCCCTTTCTCCCAGCTGGCCGTCAGTTCCGGATTCAAAAGCGAACGAATGGACTGGTTCACCACATCATACACCATCTCTCCCTGAAGAGTCGGAGTGATGATCTGGGTCTTCTTATTCAGGCTCAGATATTTGATATGGATCAGCTTTTTCAGAATTTCCGCTCTGGTGGCACTGGTTCCGATACCGCTTCCCTTGGTCTGGGCACGCAGCTCTTCATCCTCGATCAACTGCCCCGCGTTTTCCATTGCAAGGATCATGGATCCTGAATTGTAGCGCTTCGGCGGAGAAGTCTCTCCTTCCTTCACATCCAGCGCACAAACCGGCAGGACTGCTCCCTTTTTCAGATTCTGCACCACCTGGAAAAATTGTGGATCCATGCTCTGTTCTCCTCCATTTTGCGGAATTCCCACTACTTTCAGATACCCTTCTTCTGCCAGAACCTTAAAATTCGAGAAAAAGCTCTCCTCCCGTATCTTTACAGTCACCGCTACTTTCTGATATACAGCGGGCGGATAAAAAATACTCAAAAACCGTTTTACAACACAGTCATACACATTCCTTGCCGCCTGGGAGACCGACGAAAGTGCCGAAAGTCCCTGTCCGGTCGGAATGATCGCATAATGATCGGTAATCTGTTTATCATTGACATAACGGGTCTTTACCAGGTTCTTATACGTTCCCATAGCCGCGATTTCTTTTAAATATACTGCCACGGACCCGTATTTTGACAGCCCGTTCAGATTTTTACTGATTTCCTTTGCAACAGCAGTAGACAACACTCTGGCATCTGTTCTCGGATAGGTCACCAGCTTCTTTTCGTATAATTCCTGCACGATCCGCAGTGTCTCATCCGGACTGATCTTAAACCGCTTGGAACAATCATTCTGCAGTTCCGCAAGATTATAAAGAAGCGGTGGGTTCTTCTTCTCTTTCTTCTTTTCGATCGCCGCTATCTGTCCTGTGACAGGCTCTTTCTCCTTCAGATATGCGATCAGCTCCTGCGCCTTTTCTTTTTGTTTGAATCCATTCTCTTTGTACAGGTCAAAGGATTCGAAATAGCGGGAGCCTTTGACCGCTTTCCATTCTCCCTCAAATGTTTTTCCCTCAGCTTCCAGAGTCGCAAGCACACGATAAAATGGTGTTTTTACAAATTCACGGATTTCCCGCTCTCTTCGCACTACCATCCCAGCACGCAGGTCATCACCCGTCCCACTGAGACTACCGCATACTTTGTCTTCAAATATCCGGAAATACTGTTTCCGTATTTTAATGTCAGAAGTCTGGAAAAATTAATCCCCATCAGATAGTCCTCTTTTGCGCGGAGATAGGCCGAAGCGCTCAGATTATCATACTCTGATAAGTCCTTTGCCTGCCGGATCCCGCGAAGAATCTCCTCCTCCGTCTGCGAATCGATCCAGACCCGTTTTCTTTGTTTTCCTGTCACATGTGCTTCCTGCTCCACCAGCCGGTAGATATACTCTCCTTCCCGTCCGGAGTCGGTACACACGTAGATCGTGTCCACATCCTGTCTGTTTAAAAGGAAGCTGACGATCTGGAACTGCTTTGCCACTCCCGGGATCACTTCATACTGAAACTCCTGCGGAAGAAACGGCAGTGTGTTCAAACTCCATTTTTTCAGTGCCGGATCATACACTTCCGGATAACTCATGGTCACTAAATGTCCCACACACCAGGTTACGATGGCTTCTTCTGATTCCAGATACCCGTCCTTTCGCTTTGCATTTAATTTTAAAGCCTTTGCAACTCCTGCGCCACACTTGGCTTTTCTGCGATATATACTGCTTTCCCCATTCTTATTTATACAATCATCTTTCTGTTTATTCTATTCTTTCTGAAACAACCGTCTCATCTTCTGAAGAAACGTCTGTTTCTGTGGTTTCTTCTCCACTCGTTTTGCCATCAGTGCTTCTTTCATGAAGATTTCCTGTGAATTGATGGCTTTTCCTTCTACCTTCTTTTTGCGGTAGGTTCCGTCACTTGTCATCACTCTTGCTTTGACATTATCTGCAAGCATTACATGCAGGTTTCTCACCAGCCGTTTTTTGATCTCCTCGTTGAGAATCGGACATGCCACTTCCACCCGTTTCTCCGTGTTTCTGGTCATCATATCCGCAGAACCGATGTACACTTTCTGCTCTGCTCCCGTGCCGAACACAAACACTCTCGGGTGTTCCAGATAGCGGCCTACAATACTGGTCACAGTCAGATTCTCTGTCTCTTGTGCAATTCCCGGCAGAATACAGCAGATTCCACGCACGATCAGATCCACCTTCACACCTGCTCTGGAAGCCTCTGCCACCTTCCGGATAAAATCCATATCCGTCACAGAATTCATCTTCATCACAATCCGTCCCTGTTCACCCTTTTGAATCTCTTCATCCATCAACGCCAGAATCTTCTGCTTCAAACTGGTCGGAGATACGATCAGATTCTTATAGGTTCCATCCAGATTGCCAATGGACATATTCTTAAAAAATACTGCTGCATCCTCTCCGATCGACTGATTCGCAGTCATCAGCGAATAATCCGTGTACAATTTTGCGGTCTTCTCATTGTAATTTCCGGTTCCGATCTGTGTGATATATTTGATCTCATTTTTACTGCGGTATGTAATCAGACAAATTTTGGAATGTACTTTATATCCGTCAAACCCATAAAGTACCCTGCAGCCGGCCTCTTCCATCCGTTCTGACCATTCAATATTATTCTGCTCATCAAACCGGGCCCGCAGCTCGATCAGAGCGGTCACTTCTTTTCCATTTTCTGCCGCTGCACACAGATATTCTACCAGTCTTGTCTTTTTGGCAAGACGATAGATCGTAATCTTAATGGTCATCACATCCGGATCTGTGGATGCCTCTTTGATCAGCTTCAAAAACGGATCCATGCTTTCATATGGATAGGACAGAAGAATGTCCCGTTTCTTTACCTGAGCCATCACGCTTCCTTCTCCCACCTGTGCGGCAGGCTGTGGAGCAAATGGTACATCAACCAATGATCGTTTCATGGAAACAGGTACTTTATCCATAATTGAAAAGATATAATCCAGTTTCATCGGAATTTTCGTTCTAAAAATGCAGGCAGGCGTAATTTTGAATTTCTCACAGAGATATTTCTCTGTCTCTTTATTCAGCGGATTGGCCACTTCCAGACGTACCACTGCCATTCTTCTGCGCTTATTCAATGTCTCCTTCATTATATAGCGAAAGTCTTCATTGTCCGCATAGTTCTCATCGTCAGGAGAAATGTCCGCATTTCTTGTGACACGGATGTATGTGATATCCGATACCTGATACTGTTCAAACACAAGATCCAGATACTCCATGATCACTTTTTCCATCCGGATATAACGAATGTCATGTCCCGGCAGATAAATCACATCTGAAATAAACTGAGGAACAGGAACGATCCCCATCATTTTTTTCTCTTCAAAACGAAGCGTTGCGATCACATACAGTTCTTTATTGAGCAAATGTGGAAACGGATGATTTGCGTCTACGATCTGTGGGGAAAGCAGTGGAAGCACCTGTTCTTTGAAATAATGTTTGACATACTTTTTTTCCTGTGCCTCCAGCTCTTTGAAATCCAGCCCACAGACCCCGTATGGATGCAGCTGTTTTTTTATCTCCGCATACGTCTTATCCCGCTCTTTATAAAGCGGGGCCACTGCCTCATAAATCTTATCTAACTGTTCTTTCGGAGTCATCCCCGATCTGCTGTCTAATGTCTTGCTGTCCACAGATGCCATATCGTAGAGACTTCCTACCCGAATCATAAAAAACTCATCCAGGTTACTGGTGAAGATCGATACAAATTTCATCCTCTCCAGAAGCGGAACACTTTCATCTTGCGCTTCTTCCAGCACTCTCTGATTAAAGCGCAGCCACGACAATTCCCTGTTCTGTGTGTAATTCAAAATTTCTTTTTTCATATGTTTCTCCTTCTGCCGGTTTCACATGAATACTCCACATTGTATCATGTTTTCCATGCAAAATATACCTATTTTTCGAGATACTCCATGAGACGGTCATACTCTCTTTCCATCAGATCATATCCGTGATGATAAAATGCCATCAGATGCTCCTGACTTCTCTCCAGTCTGGACACCGGCTTTACCTGCGGCCGGATCACAAAAATCTTGCCTTCTCTCTCCAGATTCTCCAGCTCATTCAGCGTCCGGTTGTAATACGGTGCACGCCGCAAAAGAGTCCGCAGAAGATTCGGATAAGATCTGTAGGCTCTGCGATACATTCTCTCCACCGCTTTTGAAACCGCCTTCTTGCGATATCCCCGATTTCTTGTCAGAACAACGATGATCTTCTCATTTCCAATATCCATCGCTCTCCGAATCGGAATGGAATCCGCAAGTCCTCCATCCAGATACGGGATCCCATCGATATTTACGATCGGACAAAGCAGCGGCATACTGGAGGATGCCCGGCAGATTTTCATCAGCCTGTCGGGATCTTGCGCCTCATCCATGTACTCCGCTTTTCCCGTCACACAGTTTGTCGTGACCAGCTCACAGTTCATCTCTGACTGAAAATAAGTATCAAAATCAAAAGGATAAATCTGTTTTGGATAAATATCAAAAATCATATCCATATTCATCAGACTTTTTTCTTTTATAAATTTACGCACCCCGTAATAATAGGACAGATTCTTATCTGTGGGGATCATACAGTCTCTTGTCCGTCCGGGCTGCCTTGACACATAGTCCACCGCATTGCAGCTCCTGCCGAAACACCGATCACATGAGAAGTGTAAAACTCCTGCTCCATCAGATAATCCAGTACTCCCGATGTAAATACGCCTCTTGTTGCTCCGCCTTCTAATACCAAAGTTGCTTTTTGCATATCCATCCCTCACTTTCTTTGTTCCATTATATACTTTTTCCACTTTTTCGCAAACTCCTAATCCTGTTAAATTTTGCAAAAACACAATATTTCTTTGTTTATTTCATAGAAAGCATACTCCTGACCTTGCCATGTCGTGGGTTCTCATGTTAAGATAAGCGTTGGAATTATTACTTTATATAATAAATAAGGAGTAAAAAATATGATTAGTGCAAACAATGTCACTCTGCGCGTCGGGAAAAAAGCGCTGTTTGAAGATGTCAATATTAAATTTACCGAAGGCAACTGTTATGGTATGATCGGAGCCAACGGTGCCGGAAAATCTACTTTTTTAAAGATTTTGTCCGGACAGATCGAGCCTACCAAAGGGGAAGTAAACATCACTCCCGGAGAGCGTCTTTCTTTCCTGCAGCAGGATCACTACAAATACGATGAATATCTGGTACTGGACACCGTCATCATGGGGAATGCACGTCTGTACGAGATCATGAAAGAAAAAGAAGTCATCTATGCAAAAGAAGATTTCACAGACGAGGACGGAATCAAAGCAAGTGAGCTGGAAGCGGAATTCGCAACCATGAACGGCTGGGAGGCAGAATCTGACGCTGCAACTCTGCTCAACGGACTCGGCATTGAAACAGACCTCCACTACAAATACATGAAAGACTTAAAGGGTGCAGAAAAGGTAAAGGTTCTTCTTGCTCAGGCTTTGTTCGGTAATCCTGACATCCTGCTTCTTGACGAGCCGACCAACCACCTGGATCTGGATGCGATCGCATGGCTGGAAGAGTTCCTGATCAACTTTGAGAACACAGTCATTGTGGTATCCCATGACCGTTACTTCTTAAACAAGGTCTGCACACAGATCGCGGATATCGACTATGGAAAGATCCAGCTCTATGCCGGAAACTACGACTTCTGGTATGAATCCAGCCAGCTTCTGATCCGTCAGATGAAAGAAGCCAACAAAAAGAAAGAAGAAAAGATCAAAGAACTGCAGGACTTTATTTCCCGGTTCAGCGCCAATGCTTCCAAATCCAAACAGGCAACATCCAGAAAACGTGCCCTGGAAAAAATTGAACTGGATGAGATCAAACCATCCAGCCGTAAATACCCTTACATTGATTTCCGTCCAAACCGTGACATCGGAAACGAAGTGCTGACCGTGGAAGGACTTTCCAAAACCATCGACGGAGTCAAGATTCTGGACAACCTGACATTTACACTGAACCACGATGACAAAGTTGCATTTGTAGGCGGAAATGAGCTTGCAAAAACAGTTCTGTTCAAAATCCTGATCGGTGAGATGGAACCGGATGAAGGTACTTACAAATGGGGAATCACGACTTCACAGGCTTACTTCCCGAAAGACTTCGGCGGAGAGTTCGATAACGATTACACCATCACAGAATGGCTGACACAGTACTCTGAAAACAAGGATGCCACCTATGTGCGGGGGTTCCTCGGAAGAATGCTCTTCTCCGGAGAAGATGGTGTGAAGAGATTAAAAGTCCTCTCCGGTGGTGAGAAGGTACGCTGCCTGCTCTCCAAGATGATGATTTCCGGCGCAAATGTTCTGTTATTAGATGAACCTACCAACCATCTGGATATGGAATCCATCACTGCGCTCAATAACGGTATGATCAAATTCCCGGGAGTTCTTCTGTTTACTTCCCGTGACCACCAGATCGTGCAGACGACTGCAAATCGTATCATGGAGATCGTACCGGGCGGAAAACTGATCGATAAGATCACAACTTATGACGAATATCTCGAAAGCGATGAGATGGCAAGAAAGCGCCAGACTTACACTGTCGAGACAGAAGAGGAAGATTAGAACATTAAAAATACGGAAAGAATCCCCGGATGTTGGGTTCTTTCCGTATTTTTGTTTTAATAATATAGTTTATCTTCTTCGATAATTTTGGGGATGCCCCCCTCTACTTCCACGATCGTCACCGCACAGTTCTTTGGCACTCCCATCTGCCAGAATTTTGCCGGACTCCATTCATTTTTGATACAGTTTTTCATTGCCGTGACTGCAGCACCATGCGTAGAAAGCAAAATCATCTTATCCTGCAATTCTGGATTTTGATATAACGCTTTCAGAAAGCCGTCCACTCTCTCCATCAACTGTCCAACGGACTCACCCTCTCCCTTTGGGATGTAATTTGCAGTATCATCAAAGAACTTCACAAACTCCGCACTCTGCGGATCCAGACCTTCTCCTCGGTACACAATGCCTTCATAATCACCAAAGCAGATCTCCTGTATCCGAGGTTCCTCGATCAAGGGGATCTTTCTCCCCTGCAAAACAATCTGTGCTGTTTCTTTTGCTCTGGATAAAGGGGACGTATACGCCAGATCAAAAGAAATCCCCCGCAGTCCTTCTGCTGTCTTTTCTGCCAGTTCTCTTCCATATGCATTGAGAGGAATATCTGCTCTCCCCTGCACTTTCTTCGCTTTATTCCAATCCGTTTCGCCATGTCGTACCATATATAATCTCACCGTTGTTTTCCTCCTAAGATATGTTCTTTTATCCGATCACTCTGTCCCTTAGTATACGCATATTTCCTGTCTCCCGTCAACCGTTCTTTGTTCCTTTCCGCTTGCAAATTCGCCTGATTTTGTCTATAATAATGACACATAAAAAAACAAGGAGATTACCATGGAAAAAATTACAAGCTTTACGATCGATCACATCAAACTGACTCCGGGACTTACGTTTCCAGAAAAGATCTTGCAGGAGATACCCCGGTTACCACGTTTGATATCCGTATCACAAATCCCAATGAAGAACCTGTTCTAAATACTGCAGAAGTACATACCATCGAGCATCTTGCCGCTACCTTTCTTCGCAACCATGCAGAATATGGCCCAAAAACACTCTATTTCGGACCAATGGGATGCCGCACCGGATTCTATCTGCTTCTTATCGGTGATTATGAATCCTGCGATATTCTTCCTTTGATGAAAGAGATGTTTGCTTTTATCGCATCTTACGATCAGGAAGTTCCCGGAGCCTGTGCAAAAGACTGCGGAAACTTTTCTGGATATGAATCTGCCGATGGCAGATTTGTTGCACGAAAATACCTGACTCAGGTTTTGAATAAAATCACCGAAGAGCAACTCATTTACCCACAATAGAACGAGGTGCCTATCATGGAAAAAAAACAAACATTTGCATCTGATACTTCCCAGCGAAGTATCACCGACTGGATTCGTGCACTCCTGGTTCTTCTTTTGGGCTGATCATTGCGCATCTTGGTGTTACGCTCTTTTTGCTCTCGGCACTTGGCACCGATACTTTCACAGTATTTATTCAGGGGTTATCCCGGGTTGCAGGATTGTCTGTCGGAACTGTGCACGTCATTGTTCTGTGTATTTTGATGGTTCTGATGTTGTTAACAACCAAAGGATATGTCAAACCCGGAACCATTGTCTGTGCATTTTGCGGAGGCCCTATCATTGACTTTTTCACCTGGTGTTTCAAAGAATACATCAATGCTTCTTCAGGAATGCCGGTTCGTATCATCAGCGTTCTGGTCGGATGTGCGATTCTCTCTTTGGGAATGTCTGTTGTAATCAACAGCAATGCCGGCACCGGACCGAATGACCTGGTTGCCATCATCCTCTCCGACAAACTCGAACGGATTGAATTTCGCTGGATACGAATGGGATGTGATGCTTTCTTTGTAAGCCTCGGATTTATCCTTGGCGGTACAGTTGGTGTCGGAACAATTATCGCCATTTTTCTGACAGGACCTATGGTTCAGTTTTGGCTTCCAAAAACAAAAGTTTTACTACAAAAAATCAGAGTGTAAAGCATCATGCTTTACACCCTGATTTTTATCACCTTTTTTTAAAACTTCCTGACGGATATACAAAAAAAGTTTTCTCCTCACCCTGTTTTGCCAGCATGATCAACAGTTTTTCAAGCAGCGCTTCTGTTTCCTCATGCATCAGATACTGCCCTTTTCCTCCTAGGAAATAATCCAGAGGATCCCGGTCTGTATAGGCAGTTCCGCGATATACCTTGCTTGCAGCAATTCGGTCCAGAAACATCTCCACCACATAATTGACCGGCATTTTCATTCCTTCGAGCACGGCACCATGCGTTCCGTAATCAATCCAGTATTCATAATGATGCTTATTACGTCCTTTATGATGCAGCCAGGCAGAAGAATACCCATTTTCCTCCCGTTCTGCATTATTCGGACTTCTGGTTCCCTGGTAATATCGGCATCCCACACGAAATTCTGTCCAGCCGTATTTTGACAGATCATGGAGCAGCCCCTGTCTGTACAGGCCTACCCGAAAGCACGCCTTCATCACAAGGAGCTTATGTTTTGTGATCGTACCAAAATGTCGGAGTGCGTTCATCTCTGAATTTCCTTTCTATCTGCCTTGCAGCAGAATTATTGTCCTTGCCTTTACCTCTATCATCTTCTGCTCTTTCAGACACTCTGCCTCATCCTGCATCTCTTCTGTTCCTGCAACCTGATACCACTTCAGCTCTTTTTTCAGAGCCGGCAGAGCAAATTCGTGTGCCTCCCAGTGCATATTATATGCGACAAACCAGAATGTATCTTCCCAGCATAGAGAACCCAAGCTGTCTGCTGACACCGCATCCTGTACCTGCCATGCACTTTCTCCGTGATAAGAGACATCCGGAATCCCACATGCTGTCCGGTCCAGGCCAAGCAGTGCCTGTCTTTGATGAAAGACAGGATTGGATTTTCTAAGGGCGATCAATCGCTTTACAAACCGAAACAGATCTTCATAGCTTTTCTGTCTTCCCCAGTTCAGCCATGCAGTCTCATTGTCCTGACAATACACATTGTTATTCCCATCCTGTGTGTTTCCAAACTCATCTCCCGCCAGAATGCACGGTGTTCCCTGCGAAAGCAGAAGCAGAAGAAAGGCATTCTTCATCTGATTTTTGCGAAGTGTCATCACACTTCTTTTTCTGCTCGGTCCTTCCGTACCGCAGTTCCAACTGTAATTATAATCCGGACCGTCCTGATTGCGCTCTCCGTTTGCCTCATTATGCTTCCCGTCATAAGAGACCAGGTCACAGAGTGTAAACCCTGTATGTGAAGTAATGTAATTACAGCAGCCGTCTTCTGGGGTCCGGCGGCAGAGCTGTCGTATCACTTCTCTGACCATGCCTTCATCTCCCTTTAAAAACCTGCGCATACTGTTCTGGAAGCCCTCTTCTTTTTTGAAGATCTTTGCTCCCTTTAAGATCGGATCCGCATTCAGACTGTCCCATGGCACATTGTAAGGATTCACCACAAACCCATCCACATGATACTCCAGAAGATAAAAACGAAGACATTCCAACGCAGTCTGGGGAAGAATCTTTCTGTAAACGGCATTTCCAGAACAACTTCGATTCCTGCTTTGTGGCACGCTTTTACCAGATCTTTTAATTCTGTCTGTGCATCATCAAAAGCTGCATATGCGGCTTTCGGTGCAAAATAATATCCTGTGCCATAGCCCCAGTAATTCCGGTAGCTTCCCATATCTTCCTGAAACTCATACACCGGCATACACTGAATCTGATTGATGCCAAGCTCTTTCAAATATGGTAATTTTTCCCGGACACCCAGAAATGTCCCTTTATGCTTTACTCTGGAGGAAGAGTGCATCGTAAAGCCTCTTACATGCAGACTATACGCGATCACATCCTGCACAGGAATCTGTGGTCTTTTATCCCCTTCCCAGTCATATCCTCTCTGCAGAAATCTTCCTCTTATCTGATGCCGGTTGAATTCCCAGCCGGTACCGAACATTTTATGTCCCGCGATCTCTCTCACGTAAGGATCCAGACAGACCGTTCCGTCAATTCTGTAATTATACTCATACTGGGTTTCCTCCAGATCTTCCAGCGCCAGGAAGCGGACTTCTCCGATTCCTTCTTCTGCCGGCATTTCGATTACCTGATCTGGTTCGCTTTCGCCCTTTTTATACAAGAGCAGTTCGCAAGATACGTCTTTTGGAACACATACTGCAAGATTCACACTTCTGCCTCTTCTGGAAGCTCCAAAAGGCTGTGGATATCCTTCTGTTTTTTTCATATATTTATTCCTCACTGCCAGCCATTTGTTCCATACATCTCAACATTATCTTTCCCGATAAAAAATGTATCGATATACGTTGTTTTCTCATAATCCTCATCATTCAAAATAGCCTCGCCAATCTTTGCCGCCTGCTTTCCAACATTGATCGGAGACTGCGCTCCGGTCCCGGCGATCATTGACTTTTCATCTGTAAGTTCACTTTTCATCTCCGGTGAGCCGTCCACTCCATAAATCTTCAGACTGCTTTTTCCTGCCTCTTTTGCTGCCTGAAGTGCACCGAGTGCCATCTGATCATTTCCGCACATCACAGCATCTACCTGTGGATTTTCTGCCAAAATCTGTGCCATTTTCTCCTTTGCACTCTCCTTGGTGCCGCCGGCATCTGCACGCGCCACTACTTCAAATCCTGCATTTTTGATCGCTTCTTCAAATCCTGTGATACGCTCATTCACTGAGTTCTGGAACGGGCATTCCAAAAGCACTACTTTTCCGCCGTCCGGGCACTGTGTCTTCAAATTCTCACCGCAGACTGCACCTGCATTTTTATTGTCAGAGCCGATATAAACAGCTGTCAGATCTGTATCCTTCACCTGCGTATCCACATTGATGACCGGAATATCTGCCTCATCCAGGGCTTCCAGAGCAGGCTTGATTGCTTCCCAGTCTACCGGTGCGAGAAAGACTGCATCCACTCCTTCATCGATCATCTCCTGAATCTGCTGGATCTGCTTATTCACATCTCCGTCCGGATTTTTTACCACCAGGGTATCTCCCTTTGCTTCCAGTTCCCCTCGGATCGATTCTTTTACAACATCATAATATGGATTATAAATATCAATGCAGCTGTAGCCAAATGTGTGCCCTTCTGATGTTTCTGTATCCTGTGCCTGCTCGTCCTCATTTTCTACTACAGCGTTATCTTCCGGTGTACCCACATTCTTTTTGCATCCGGAAAGTACCATACAACCGAACATAACTGTCACAAAGACTCCCAAAATTTTTCTCTTCATCTATTGTCCTCCTGATTGCTAAGACTCTGTTTTTCCAACATATATACATAATCTATTTTATTCTACCCTGTTTTTCAGCATTGTCAATAGAAAGAACCTGATGTTTTTCTTGCTTTTTCCTCTGGTTTTTGTTAGAGTAGGCATATCAAGAAAAAAGGAGAACGTGCTATGAGCGAAAACATGAATGAAACAATGAATGAAAACGAAGGTGTAACAGTTACTCTGACACTGGACAATGACGAGACACTGGAGTGTGCCGTCCTGACGATCTACGAAGCAGCCGGCAGACAGTACATCGCACTCCTTCCGCTCGATGAGAACGGAGAAGAGTCCGAAGAAAGCGATGTGTACATCTACCGTTTCTCTGAGACAGAAGACGGTGAGCCGAACCTGGAAAACATCGAAGATGACGACGAGTACGATGCTGCTGCCGACAAATTCGATGAGTGGATGGATTCCCTGGAATTTGACGAGATCGATCTTGACGCTGAGTAAGTCAGACGCCTCGAACAGTTCCTCTACAAAGCGGGAAGGAGAGATCTCCTTTCCGTTTTTTATTTTCACATATGTGATTTTCAGCACATCTTTTGCCCGGGTCATTCCCACATAGAACAGCCTGCGCTCTTCTTCTACATTCTGCTCTTTCTCTGCTTTCTGATAAGGAATTCGTCCCTCGTTTGCCTCGATCAAAAACACCGTATGAAACTCCAGCCCTTTGGACGCATGCAGTGTCATCAGACGGACCCCCTCCTGGTTCTGTTCTTTTTGCTGTTCTTTCTTTTTCAGCGCTTCCGTATATTCTTCCACATGGACAAACCACTCTTCCATCGTCTGAAACGGCTTTGCCGCCTCTTCAATCTCAGAGAGTACTTCTCTTAAATCCGCAGCTTTCATGTTTTTCGTAGTCGCATATTCCCGCAGAAATTCGTCATATCCGATTTTTTTCTTCAAATACTGGATTGCCGCATATGGAGCCATTTTCGCAAGCATTTTCAAATCCCATTCAAACTGGTCGATCCGGTCCTGCATCCACTCTTTATCACAATAGAATTTGTGCATCTCCTCAAAAGAAACCACTCTTCCCGGGAGGCAGTCTCTTCCCAGATACCGTTTCGGACGATTCATGACCTGCAGGAAATCTTTGCGCTCACGCTGCCCCATTGCCAGCCTGAAATATGCCATAATATCTTTTGCAATAAAATGATTGTACAGATTCGGCAGATGTTCCCGCATCTGGAATGGAATCTTTTCATCGATCAGAGCTTCCACAACCGCCCTCGCATCTGTGTGAACACGAAAGAGTACTGCGATTTCCTCTGCCAAAATTCCTGTTTCCATCTGTTTTTTGATCTGTTCCACCACATAAGAAGCTTCCTCCACCGGATCTTTCACTTCCTGTACATGCAGTGTCTCCCCACTTTCTTTCCATGCCCGGATTTTTTTGTCAAACCGTACCTCGTTGTTTGCGATCACTTTCAGAGATTTTTGACAATATTTTTCGAAGACCGGTAGTTTACATCCAGGAGAAGCTGTTTTGCATCTGGAAAGTCCTTCTGAAACTGAAACATCAGTCTGGAATCCGCTCCGCGAAATCCATAGATCGACTGGTCATCATCTCCTACCACAAACAGATTGTTTTCAGGCGCCGCAAGCATCCGGATGACATCATACTGCACCTGATTGATATCCTGAAATTCATCGATCAGAATATAGCGAAACTTCTCCTGCCATTTTTTCAGAATATCCGGCCGTTTTATGAACAGGTCTCTGCACAGCAGCAGCATATCATCAAAATCAATTTTCCGCTCTTCGTTCCGTTTTCTTTCGTATTCTCTGTATATCTCCCGGAAAGTTTCCTTCCCGCAGATCGTCGTCTCATATTCTTCAATCTTCAGCCGTTGTTTTTCACGATCCCGATCTCAGAAATAATTTCTTTCAGGAAATCTTCCTCTTCAAATTCATCAATCTCTTTTCTGTTGACGATCTGAAGCAGCATCTGCCGTTTTTCTTCCTCTGACAGAATATTCTCCGGTCCGAACCGATATGCCCACTTTAAAATCCCATAATAAATTCCATGAAATGTTCCGAAGGTGACAGCAGGGCGAGTCCCCTTCATCGCTGAAAAAAAGCGGTTCTTCATCTCCACTGCTGCATATTTGGTAAATGTGATGACCAGAATCTCTTCCGACTTACATGATACGTCTGGATCAGCTTCTGGATCCTGCCCACGATCGTGAGCGTCTTTCCGGAACCCGGTCCCGCAAGAACAAGACACGGTCCCTCATTGTGAGAGACCGCCTCCTGCTGAGCCTGATTAAAACTCATAAATACCTCTTTCTAATTTGCCTGGAGTAATGCGATACCGGCACGGATTCTCTTTAAGGATTCTTCCTTTCCGAGAACTTCCATCAGTCTGTCGCACCGCCCGGTGTGTTCTGTTTTCCGGATACCGCTGTTCGGATCGGCCACATTACAAATCCGATCTTCACTCCTTTTTCTGTTACATATCCTTTTAATGTTTCAAACAACGCGTCATTGCTGTAATCTTCCTGTGCTTCCAGGATCGGAAGGACATCGTTTAAAACTTCCAGAGAATTCTCTGCATTTGTCTTCATCTTCTTGTGTGTATACATAGCAGTGTCATACTCAGGCAGCTCTTCAAAGAAATCGATCTGATCTTTAATATCCGGGAAGATTTCAATTCTGGTCTTCACCATCTTCGCAATCTTTTTCAGATCATAGTCTTTTGTGATGACTTCTTTCAGATACGGCTCTGCCATCTCATAGAACTTGTCTTCCTCCATGGCTTTCATGTATTCCCCGTTCATCCATTTGAGTTTTACCGGATCGAATACAGCCGGTGACTTGCTCATATGGCGGTAATCAAATGCCTCTACCAGATCCTCCAGCGAAAAGATCTCGCGGTTGTCCGACGGGCTCCATCCAAGAAGTGCCACATAGTTGACCACTGCTTCTGAAAGGAATCCCTGCTCGATCAGATCTTCATAGGAAGAATGTCCGCAGCGTTTACTTAGTTTTTTATGGTTCTCATCCGTGATCAACGGACAGTGTACATAAACCGGAATCTCCCATCCAAATGCTCATACAGACGGTTGTATTTCGGTGCAGAGGAAAGATATTCATTTCCGCGGACAACGTGTGTGATTCCCATCAGATGGTCATCGATCACGTTCGCAAAATTGTAAGTCGGGAATCCATCGGATTTGATCAGGATCATATCATCCAGTTCTGCATTCGGAACCGTGATATCTCCGTAAATCTCATCGTGGAATGTGGTTGTTCCCTCATTCGGTACGTTCAGACGGATCACCCAAGGTTTTCCTGCTGCCAGATTGGCTCTACCTCTTCTTTGCTCAGCCCCAGACAGTGCTTGTCATACACAACGATATCTGTTCCGTCTTCAGAAACAGAAGTCTTCAGGGAATCCAGGCGTGCTTTATCACAGAAGCAGTAATACGCGTCGCCCTGCTCTACCAGCTGCTTTGCATACTTCAAATACACTCCGGAAGCATTTCTCTCGCTCTGCACATACGGACCATATCCACCATCCTTGTCCGGTCCTTCATCGTGAATGAGACCTGTCTTTTCCAGAGTACGGTAAATGATGTCCAGTGCTCCTTCCATGAATCTCTCCTGGTCTGTATCTTCAATTCTGAGGATAAAGTCTCCACCCTCGTGTTTTGCGATCAAATATGCATATAATGCTGTACGCAGATTTCCTACATGCATCCGTCCTGTCGGACTTGGTGCAAATCTTGTTCTTACTTTACTCATCTTTATCTTCTCCATTTTCTATTTACGTCATCTTTTCTATTATATCTTAACTATTCCGCCTTGACAAGGGGATGTGAACCCGGAAAATGGCATCCACAATAAAAATTGCCAGTGCAATCATCCCCGCAATCTCCAGTGTCTGCAGCAGATAATAGGCACATCCTGCCCTGTCATTGGCAACGATAGAATAGGCAATTCTGTACATTCCGGCCCCCGGCACGGTCGGCAGGATTCCTGCAATCAGAAACACCGTCACCGGCGCTTTGAAAATCCTTGCAAAAAGATGTGCCATAAACGCAATTGCCAGCGCAGAAAAGAAAGAAGCCGGCACCACATCCACTCCACGGTGTGTACAAAGCAGATAAACACCGCCTCCTATTGCTCCGACCACACCCGTCTGCCACAGATATTTTCCGGGTGTCTCCAAAAGTACAGAAAACGCAATGATCGCAACAAAACTTCCCACCACTCCCATCAACACACTCATACGATACCTCCTACAAAAATCATCCCGGTACCTGCTCCAAGCCCGATTGCAGCTGCTGTCAAAAATGCCTCCAGTATCCTGGCACCTCCGGAAATATAATCCCCCCGCAGCGTATCCCGGATCGCATTGGTGATCGCTACACCTGGCACCAGGGGCATCAGAGACTGATGATCACGATATCCAGATTCCAGCCGGATGTAACCCTATTCACACAGGCAGCTGTCACTGCTACCCCGAATGCACAGATTGCATTCAAAATAAAGCTGCTCATCTGGATTTTTTTGCCCAGTGTAATCAAAAATGCCAGGATACATCCTACTGCCGCAGAGACCAGAGTCTCTTTCACTCCCCCTCCAAAAAGAGGAGCAAACCCGACCGGAACCAGAATCGTCGCCAGATTATATACCGCCACTGAATACTGTTTTCCCTTGATCTGTTTCAACTCTTTATATGTTTCCTCAACTGTCATCTCTCCCCTGCAGTATCTTCTGGATATTTCATTTACCTGCACAATACGATGCATATTCGTCCCGCGGTCATGAACTCTGCGCATAGCGGTGAGCATTTCCATGTCCGGATTATCCAAAGTAGCAACAATCCCTGTCATCATAACAAATGCCTCTGCCACTTCTGTTCTCGCGGTGTTGAGAATATGCTTCATGGTATCCTCCACACGATAGGTCTCCGCTCCACTTCTGAGCATGATTTCTCCTGCAAGAACCGCAATATTCAATATCTGTTTATATTCCATTCTTCCCCTCCATGATCTCGCAGCCTGCCCCGTCTCCGAATATTCCTTCATCACACAAAATCGAAATACAGTTTCTCATATCTATTTTATCCAGGTTTGTATTGGCAAATGCAGATGCACGGATCGCAGTCACATCCTTGGGCATCTCAAAAATTCCAGTTCTTCCGGCAGGAAACGCTGCCAGCTCTGTTCCGGAAAATAAAATCCCATCTCTTGCCGTATATTCACCTGTGCCTCCTGCTTCGATCCATGTCAGTTCTCCCAGTTCAGAAAACGCACCGTTTTCTATATTCTGAATATTCTCCGGAATATAAATTTCAAAAATGCCGGTTCCAACTCCCGAAAACGTTCCTCTTCGAATTCCAATACAATTTTCTGACGGCAGTTCCAGATATCCATCCATCATCTCGCTTTTTGCAGGGTCAAATCCACAGATCATTCCCTCCTGATCAATTTTGAACCCCTGATAATATATATACGCCTCTGCCGGAGACTCTTCCTGTGTCATATCTTCCCCTGGTAAGGTATTCACAATTTCTTCCGGCATCGTCTCAGGAATCACTGGCTGTATGGTCTGACTCTGCACTGTCTCCACCGGTTCTACCGCTTCTTCTTGTGGCATGGCTGACGAAGCTTCAGCTACTTTCTCCGTTTCTATCTGCACATGTTTCTCCATTTCTGCCAGTGTATAGGTCCGGATACTCTCCTGTTTTACCATCTGTCCCAACCGGATCGGAACACTCCATCGTATCGTTTCACCCGCAGTCGCAGCATATGACCTCATATCTTCCTGTAACGGTACCATACTGACGGCATCACCGATTCCAACCAAAAGGCTGACCGTCACAACTCCTGCAATCACTTTCTTTAATCCATCCGGTATGTTCCAGATATGCTGTTTCTCCCAAACGCAATCGCCACTTGTTCTCATTCTTTTTCCATTCTCCCTGCTTTTTCTTTGGTATGCGAAAAAAGGAATGCTGCTCTTTTGCAACACTCCTTCTCCTTTGCCTGTTATGGCAAAACTAAACATTGATCTCAGCTTTTACTCCGAGAATTTCTTTATTTTCCTCCAGAAGCGGATAAATCACATTATTTAAGTACGACTCTACCTGCTCTTTCGCACGGCCTACATATTTCTGCGGTTCCATCGTCTCTTTCAACTCTTCCAGACTCATGTTAAACGCAGGATCCGCTGCGATCAGCTCCAGAAGATTGTTGTCCAGACCTTTTTCTTTGACATTGCGTCCGGCTTCCATGGAAAGCTCACGAATTCTCTCATGCAGCTCCTGCCTGTCTCCTCCGGCTTTTACCGCATCCATCATGATATTCTCTGTCGCCATAAACGGAAGTTCTGACATCAGACGTTTCTCGATGACTTTCGGATATACTACAAGCCCGTCCACAACATTCAGGCACAAATCCAGGATTCCGTCGATTGCAAGAAATCCTTCCGGCACACTCAGTCTCTTGTTTGCAGAATCGTCCAGTGTTCTCTCAAACCACTGCGTCGCAGAGGTGATTGCCGGATTCAATGCATCGATCATCACATATCTGGAAAGAGACGCGATTCTTTCACTTCTCATCGGGTTTCTCTTATATGCCATGGCAGAAGAACCGATCTGTGTCTTCTCAAACGGCTCTTCCACTTCTTTCAAATGCTGAAGAAGTCGGATGTCATTAGAGAATTTGTGCGCACTTGCCGCAATTCCGGCCAGTACATTCAATACTCTTGTATCCACTTTTCTGGAATAAGTCTGTCCGGATACCGGATAACATGCCTTAAATCCCATCTTTCTGCGATCATTGGATCGATCTTATCAATCGTCTCCTGATCTCCGTCAAACAGCTCCAGAAAGCTTGCCTGGGTTCCTGTCGTTCCTTTGGATCCAAGAAGTTTTAAACTTCCCAGAACATAATCCAGATCTTCCAGATCCATCTCAAATTCCTGCAGCCAGAGAGTCGCTCTCTTTCCTACCGTAGTTGGCTGAGCCGGCTGGAAATGTGTGAATGCAAGTGTCGGCTGACATTTCTGTGCATCTGCAAATTTTGCCAGTTCTGCGATCACATTGACCAGTTTTGTTCTCACCAGCTTTAAAGCCTCTGACATTACGATCATATCTGTATTGTCCCCTACATAGCAGGAGGTTGCTCCCAGATGGATGATTCCTTTCGCTTTCGGACACTGCACACCATATGCATACACATGTGACATAACATCATGTCTTACTACTTTCTCACGCTCTTTTGCAACATCGTAATTGATGTCCTCCGCATGCGCTTTCAATTCTTCTATCTGCTCGTCTGTAATATTCAGTCCCAGTTCTTTTTCTGTCTCTGCCAGTGCGATCCAGAGTTTTCTCCAGGTTCTGAACTTTTTGTCCGGTGAAAAGATGTACTGCATCTCACGGCTTGCATAGCGCTCGGACAACGGACTTACATAACGGTCATTGCTCATAATCGTATTCTCCTTTTTTCCTATTCAAATGCCAGACTGATATCTTCTCCCGGCACCTCCATCGGATAATTTCCTGTAAAGCAGGCATCACAAAACTTCAGATCGCCTACCATATCTTTTAATTTTTCTACTTCCATATAGCCCAGAGAGTCTGCTCCGATCATCTCACGAATCTCCTCTGTTGTATGAGAGTGCGCGATCAGCTGCTCATTAGACGGCACGTCTGTTCCGAAATAGCACGGATGTAAAAACGGCGGGGAACTGATTCTCACATGTACTTCTGTCGCTCCTGCTTTCTTTAACATCTTGATGATATTTGCACAGGTCGTTCCTCGAACAATGGAATCATCCACCATAACGATCCGCTTCCCTTTTACCACTTCCGGAATCACGTTCAGCTTGATCTTCACACTGGACACACGCTCACTCTGTTTCGGCTTAATGAATGTACGTCCTACATAACTGTTTTTATGAAACGCGGTTCCATAAGGAATCCCGGACTGCTGTGAATATCCCATGGCAGCCACAAGGCCGGAATCTGGAACACCAACACCAGATCTGCCTCTACCGGATAAGACTGTGCCAGTGCTTTTCCAGCAACAATTCTGGAATGATAGACTCCGACTCCATCGATCGTACTGTCTGTTCTTGCAAAGTAAATATATTCAAAAATACATCTCGCACGTTTTTCTTCCGGCAGCGCCATACTCATGTCCGAAGACATGCCATGCTTTGTAATACTTACGATCTCACCCGGAAGGACATCTCTTACAAACTCTGCCCCGACTGCTGCGATCGCACAGCTTTCAGATGCCAGAAAATACGTATTGTCCCGTTTTCCGATACAGAGTGGTTTCAATCCAAACGGATCCCTTGCCCCGATCATCTTTCTCGGACTGCTGATCACCAGCGCATAGGCTCCTTTGATCTTCTTCATAGCATTTTTTACTGCATCTTCTGCCTTAGAAACATTCAGACGCTCTCTTGCCACATGATAAGCAATAACCTCTGAATCAATAGTCGTCTGGAAAATTGCACCTGTCTTTGACAATTCCTCCCGAAGCTCCACTGCATTGACCAGATTTCCATTGTGTGCGATAGCCAGAGTTCCTTTTACATAATTGATTACCAGAGGCTGTGCATTCTCCACACGGGTACCTCCCGCTGTAGAATACCGTACATGTCCTACTCCCAGATTGCCTTTCAATTCACGTAATGTCTCTTCGTTGAACACATCATCTACATGCCCCAACCCTTTACGTGACAGCACCTTGCGCTGTCCGTATGTGTCAGTTACTGCGATGCCGCAGCTTTCCTGACCTCTGTGCTGGAGTGCAAAGAGTCCGTAATAAATGGAAGACGCAACATCCTGTCCGTCCATATCATATGCGCCAAATACTCCGCATTCTTCTCCCAGCCCTGTTACCACTTTTTCAAAATCACTCATGGATGAACTCCTTCTATTTAATTCCAATACGTCTGAAGATTCCTGATATGCGTCTTCTACATTTCCCATATCTCTGCGGAAACGGTCTTTGTCCAGTTTTTCATGGGTCTCTTTATCCCACAGACGACATGTATCCGGTGAAATCTCATCTGCAAGGATGATCTCTCCGTGGAAACGTCCGAATTCGATTTTAAAGTCGATCAGTTCAATTCCTGCCTCATCAAAGAATTTTCTTAACACTTCATTCACTTTGAATGTGTACTCTGTGATCTTGTCGATCTCTTCTCTTGTTGCAGCTCCGATTGCAATTGCAAAATAATCATTGATCATCGGATCTCCAAGATCGTCATTTTTATAGCTGAACTCTAAAGTAGGTGCTAACAATTTTGTTCCTTCCTCGATACCGAGTTTTTTAGAAAGCTTCCCGCTGCCACATTGCGGACGATCACTTCAAGTGGTACGATCTCCACTTTTTTTACAGCTGTCTCACGGTCGCTGAGTTCTTCTACATAGTGAGTCGGAACACCTTCTTTTTCCAGAACCTGGAAAATGTAGTTTGTCATACGGTTGTTGATCACACCTTTTCCTACGATTGTTCCTTTCTTCTCTCCATTGAATGCTGTCGCATCATCTTTATAGTCTACGATCACAACGTCCGGATCTTCTGTCGCAAATACTTTCTTTGCTTTTCCTTCGTAAAGCTGTTCTAATTTTTTCATACGTTCACACCTGTCCTTTTTCTTAAATTTCATTCACTCGATCTGGGATTATCGGCACATCCCGCAGATAGATTATAATACAAGGCAGAGGGAAAATCAATATTCCCTCTGCCTTGTATTTCCTGTGGCTTATTATTTATTTCTCAACAGATAAATAAGATGTTCTTATATATTGTGCTTTATTTATCACTTTTCGCAATTTTTGTTCTGATTTTTTTGCACATTTTCTCACTTTGCTGCAAGCGGTTTTTTCAGCAGAACGATTCCAAGCATTGCCACGACAGAACCTGCCGCAACGGCAGCCAGAAACAGCAGCGGATCGGAAGCTGCAAACGGGATTGCCCCCTCTGTGATAAAGGAAAGTCCCATAATGAAATTCGTTGCCACTGTCTGCTGTTCACTCTTTGTAAACCGGTTTTTAAAAAACAGTGTCGCCAGAGCAATTCCGATCGGCGGAACCATACCTCCAAGCACTGCTCCGAGCAGGACTCTGCTGGATTCTCCCATACTTGCCAGCACCTGATTCAGCCACTCATTGAACGCTCCGACCGGCGGATTGACCACAAATACCATAAGGGCTCCCATTGCCGCGATTCCCAAAAACGGATACAAAAGCATCGGCTTTGTTCCCTCCAGCGCTTTTGGAAGCTTTTCCAGAATTTTCTTTAAACCGAGCATGATCAGTCCTGCCGCAAAACCTGCGATCAGTGCGCCAAAGAAACCGGAAGACACCCAGCCGGTCTCCTCTGCAGCCATTGTCATACCGCTTTTCGCCAGAAGACCTCCTACGATTCCGGCATCAATGCCGGTCTGTCCGCAAGCGCCATGGCGATATATCCTGCCAGAATCGGGAACATCATTCGCCTTGTTTTCCAGCTTTCCGCCGCCATATATGTGTGGGCAATCCCTGTGGGACATGCAGTAACTGCCAGTACCCGGTATCCCTCTTCCGGCTGATCCTGATCCTGCTCCTGCTTTTCTTCTCCGTACTCTTCGGGAAATTTCTTTCTCTCCGCCTCATCAATGTGTGCCAGAAATTCTGTTACATCCGCTGCATCCAGCAGATTTGTCCGAAATTCGTCATCCATTAAAAGCATGGAAAGACGGCTGAGTACTTCCAGATGCACATTCTCTTCTGTATTCGGTGCTGCGATCAAAAAAAATCATATGTACCGGCTGTCCGTCCAGTGCATCATAATCCACACCCTGAGGAACCAGCATCGCAGCAAGACCCGGTGCACTGACGGCATCTGTCTTTGCATGAGGAATGGCAATTCCCTCTCCGATCCCTGTCGTTCCTTCCTCTTCTCTCTTTAACACCCCTTCTTTATAACGCTGCAGATCGTTGATATTTCCGCCTTTTGCCATCAGTTCTACCATCTGATCAATGGCCTGTCCCTTACTTTCGGGTGTTCCGGAAAGCTCCACACTTTCTCTCTTCAAAAGATCCGTGATTTTCATACCTTTTTCCCCTTTCAAATCTGATATTCGCTGTAGGTCTGTCCAGCAGTTTTACAATATCCTCCCTGGATGCCAGCCAGGACTGAAATGCCGTCGCACTTCCCGCTGCAGTTCCAAGCTCCAGTGCACGCTCATAAGAGCCAGTATTGAGATATCCCGCCAGAAATCCTGCCACCATAGAATCTCCGGCACCGACAGAATTTACAACCGTGCCATTGTGCGGCTGCTTTTTGTATATCTCACCGTCTTCTGTCACAAGGATCGCTCCGTCTTTTGCCATAGAAACCAGTACATTTCTTGCACCTCTTTCCTGCAGCTTTTTCGCATGAGCGATGATCTCTTCTTCTGTAGTAAGCGTCGTCTGGAACATTTCTCCAAGTTCATGATTGTTCGGCTTGATCAAAAACGGATGATATTTCAATACATTCAACAGCAGATCTTTTGTAGCATCTACCACAACTTTGACATCCTTATCTTTCAAACACATCAGAATCCATTCATAAATATTCTCCGGCAGATCGATGGAATACTGCCCGCCAGTACCAGTACATCCCCTGACTCCAAAGATTTCAGCTTCTCAAACAGCTCCTGGATCGCCGCTTCGGTAATCTTCGGTCCCTGTCCGTTGATCTCTGTCTCCTGTCCTGCGTTAATCTTGACATTGATCCTTGTCTGCCCGTCTGCAAGCGGTATAAAATCTGTCTTTGCGCCAAACTCCAGGAGCATCTCCTGCAATGCTTTTCCTGTGAATCCCGCAGTAAATCCAAATGCTGTACTCTCCAGACCCAGATTGGAAAGGATCACAGAAACATTGACTCCCTTTCCTCCCGGATAAACTGCTTCACTTGTTGTCCGGTTGATTTCTCCCGGCACCAGCTGTTCTGCCTGTACCACATAGTCTAATGATGGATTGAATGTCACTGTATAAATCATGATTCTGCCTCCTCTATATTACTGCATGTTTGAAATACCGGATCACTGATATGATCCGTAATGATCTGTGCATCTTCAAACCTCGCAAATGTGACGGATGATACATGACCGAATTTGCTCGAATCTGCCAGAACATATGCCTCTCTGCATCTCTTCATTGCAGCTTCTTTTACCAGTGCTTCGCTGATATCCGGTGTCGTATACCCTTTCTCCAGATGAATTCCATTCGTGCCAAAGAAGCCTTTTGTAAAGTTATACTTATTCAGCCACTCTACCGCAGCTCCTCCGACTAAAGCCTGTGTATCCTCTTTCAGCTCGCCTCCCGGCAAAAACACCCGGCAGCCTTTTTCTGCCAGACACTTTGCATGCAGAATTCCATTCGTCACATACACGGCTCCCTCTCTGAAATCGCCTCTGCCAATGACGCTGTGCTCGTTCCTGCATCGATATAAACAAAATCCTCCTGACCGATCAGAGCCGCTGCCAGCTTTGCAATGCTGCGTTTTTCCTCTACATACAGCCCCTCTCTTTCTGAAACCTTTGCATCCTTTGTCGTATATGCCCCATTCAGTACAGTTGCTCCCCCGTGGACTTTCAACAAGGCTCCTCTTTTATGAAGCTGTGTCAGGTCTCTTCTGATCGTAGACTCTGAAGTATCCAGAAGTTCTGTCAGCTCTGTTACAGTCACTGTTTTTTTTCGTTTACGATCTTAAGAATTTCGCGAAACCGCTCTTCTGCCAGCATTTTCCTCATCCTTTCTTTCATTTTCAATCATTTTCGTTTCCTTTATCCTTATAATATAATCATTTTCAATCAAAATCAATCACATTAATTCAAAAAAATATCCAAATCTGATCACTCTGATTTGGATACTTTTACTAAATACTCTATATGTGACTCCTCCGGTACTGCTGTTTCCACTTGTCTGTCAGCTGCTCTGACATCTCCATCTGGATTCCTTCCCGGATTTCTTTCATCTCGCTGCGCAGCTCTGTATTGATCTCCGCATAGGTGTCATTTTTCGTAAGAAGGATATGATATTCCTCCATCGACATATACTTATAAGACGCATACAAATACGGCTTTAACAACTTTGGATCTTCGCAGATCTGATACGCCCTGTCATACATCCGTGCCGCCTGCTGATAGAGGAACATTCTTCCATAGGCAGACCCCAGACTTGCATAGATCTTTCCATAAAACTTGGGATCTGTATTCTCATCCTCCCTTCATTTAAGATTGCCTGATACACAAGGATCGCTTCTTCCACTTCTCCACTTTCCAGAAGATTGTCTCCTTTGTATTTCTGCCGCTCAATGTCCTTCTGGTTTTTGAGCCGCTCCAGAACATTCTGGATCCGGATCATCTCCGCTTCCTTGTAGATTCCGGAACTCTTCAAAATCGTGAGTACAAATTTTTCCACACTTCCCCGCATCCGGATCACATCCCGAAGCTGGTCTGCAAGCTCCCTTTTCCCGATGTCCTCTTCCAGCCATCCGCACAGCTGCTCGTTCATAATCGTATAATCGATCAGGTAGAGATTATTGCAGAGATAATAGCACAGCTCTTCCATTGTAAATATCTTACAGTGGATCCTCGTAATTTCATACGGATGGGCCGCATGCTGATCATGACATAGAATTAAACTTCCCATCATTTCCTCCTAAATGTATAATCTTCTCTTCCTGAAAATCGGTCGGCGGGAAAAACTCTCCGAATCCTACATCCCGCACCGTGATCTTACATGTTTTTTCATCTAAAAATAACGTCTCGATCTGAAGCCGCATGGAATACTCGCCTCTCTTGGGAAGCCTTCCAAGCGGGATCACCTCCGTCTTTAACGTACCCTGTACCAGAGACTCAATATGAAGCTCGATATCTTCTGTATCCTCTAAAAGCACTTCCCACTGATTGTTGGATTCATACCAGTGCGATCCCCAGGATACGATCGGATACCACATCTCCTGTCCATTCACCCGCATATTCACAGTGATCTGATCTGTCAGCTTGTCTTCGGAAAGATAAACCGGATCCTCAATGTGCATAAACATCTTGCGGTATGCGGTATAACAGGCACCCTTACTGTAGAGATTGTTTCCGATAAATGCTCTTCTTCCATTGCACAGGACTCTCAGAGAAGTCGGATACCAGTTATTCTCAAATCCCTCTCCGGTCAGAAAGACCAAGATACGATCCGCTTGTCAAACACGCCTTCAATAAACCGGCAGAATCTCATATCCGCATCTTTTGCCTTGTCCGCATTGAGCACCGGATACACGGCTGCCAGTTCTTTTATATGTGCACTTGCCACTTCGTCCACTGTCACAAAAATCGTCTTTCCGCCTCCAAGCCCCGGCTTCAGCCTTCTGAGCATATACGCTTTAATCTCATTTCTGTCACAGCAAAACAACGCCGCCTCATACTGCCAGAGTTCTTTTGGCTGATAAAACAGATAATTGCAGAAACTCTCTTTGTAATCCTGAATGAAAATATGCCGTTTATCAATATTCATCCGTACTGCGATTCCCCGCAGCATCTGCGCCAGCTCTTCCGTCAGCTCCGGAACGCTGAACACGATCCCGTTGATCTTGGGAAACGACTGAAGCGACAGTTCGATAAATTTAGCAAGCAGCCACACTGCTTCATAGGATTCTTCTCCAAATTCAATTTTTTCCCCTGCCAGGCTTTTATCCAGTAACCGGTTTACGGTGAATCCTTCTTTCAAGCTGGCCAGACGTTTTGCTTCTTTTCCGTATGCCAGGTATCACGCAGCTTTCCGATGACCAGAGGGATCTGGTAATTATCCGCATCTACTTCCATCGTCTCCGGCTCTGCCATTTCTTCATTATAAAAACTGATCTGACAGGTCTTTTCATTGATCTCGTAACCTATAATATTGCCTTGTCCCATAGGAGTCAACCTCCTTAATACTGTTCAAACATATGCGCGGCGATTGCATCTTCCTGTGCATATGCTTTCATCTTTTCTTCTTTTTCACTGCCCTCTGAAAGTAAAATATCATTCAGTCGTCCATATCGCCCGGATTCTCCAAACACAGCATCCTTCATGCAGCACTCTTTATCACTTCGGTAAGTGTTGCCATCAATGGTCTCCTTGAAATAATATTTCAACCGCTCGTTGGAGAACAGCACAAATTTCTTCACATAGAGATTCTCATACATCGGCGTAAGCACCTCTGTAGCATAATCTACCGCCTCTGAATTTTCTTTCTGAAGCTGATAGTAGAGCATGACACGGCTTCCCTTCTGCCCTTTGTACTCGATCAGCGTCTTATCCCAAAGCTGCAGCTCAATGAGCCATTCCTTTTCGTATGCCAGAAAGAACGGGAAATAAATCTGCTTGCCGCACAGCTCCTGTAAGAATTTTTTCAGAGTCTTACGCACAGTCGTCGTATATTCTCTGGTGGAATAATATTTTAATACGGCGATCTTGCAGATGTCTATCGTTTCTTCACCCTTTTCATATTCCTTACAGATGATATCAATAATACTTCTGCTCATCCTGCGCTCTTCCACTACATATTCTCTGGACATATACGCCAGATATGCCTGCTGCAGTCTGAAATAAGCTCCCTCTTCATAATATTCTTCAAAGATCGGAACCTCTCCGAACAACTCTTCCGAGAACAACATCTGTGTGATGATCCTCTCCGCCAGCTTCTGAGTATGTACTTCATACTCTCTTGCTTCTCTCCAGAGCAGTTTCATGTCTGTAGTCGCTCCGCAGTAGTAATTCGCAAGATACGTCAGGATCACTCTGTCAAACTGCTTTCTTTTAAACATCTCAAAACACACGTAGGTAAGGAAATCATCACATTCATAATTGTTTTCACGGATCGTACGGCTGCACAGTCCCATGATCTCTTCTTCCCCGTAATTTTCAATGCCATACTTGCGCACAGACTCAAGAGAAAGCTCTTCTACCTTCTCCTCCTGACGGTTCTGCTTCAGACTATTCATATACCGCTTGCAGATATCCATGTAACGAAGCTCATAGAACAGGCGCTTGCTTTCATATGGAATAGAATCTGTATAATGTCTTCCATCCTTGCTTTCCCACACAAGCCGATCTGTCTTTGCATATAAAAATACCCTTGCCCCTTTGTCCGTATACGGCGCCTTCTGCGTGATCGTTCCATCCTCTGCGATCACATGAATAAATTTCATATTCGGTACCTTTGTTGTGATCTCATAAGCATGGCAGATATCATACAGTGCTTTGATCTGCTCTGCTTCCATAGAATCTTCTGTCAGAAAACGCTTGTATATAATGCGGAGCATGGGATCAATATTTCTGCGCTCCAGCTGATTCCACGCAAACGCTTCCATCTCATCTCTGTAATGCGCATAAATCTCACTGGATTCATCCTCATAAGTAATCAGGTTTGAATACAAAAGCGCCCGTTTATGGAAATCCAGATTATTTCCATGCATAAAGTAAAGATACACGGAACGCGGCAGTGCTTTATTGACTCTGCCAGGCTGGATCGCAGCCATATAAAACTCGTACAGCTGTGCAATCTTTAATTCCGACTCCACTGCTTTTTCATACCATTTAAAAAAGCAGTTTTCCATGCAGCTTCCCTTGATCAGAAGTGTACAGATTGCAGTCAGGATCATGGACTCTTCATACATCCCGTAGGAAAGCACCAGAGTCTCATAAAGATAGCGGTCAAAGCTTTTCAGCTGACTTGCCAGATTGGCTGTATATAATGCCAGTTCCTTTGTCATCAGTTTGTGCTTGGCTGCAAAATACAACACCCGCACTTCAAAGATGCCCAGTTTTTTCAAGGAAGAACTCTTCTCACGGAAACACCGGAAGGCTTCCAGATAGAACCAGATACTGCGCGTCTTTTCCTCATAGAAGTGATGCTCCAAAGCTCTGAGACGTTCACTGATGATCTTGTACTCAGAGTCTACATTCACCAGCATGCAGAGGATCTTCCAGCTATCGGGATGCTTCATATAGGATTTTGAAAGCTCTTCTGCCACTCTGCGTGTCCCGATCGAATCATTGGAAAGCAGCGTGGTCAGATACAAATAATAGGAACTGATCTCTACATTTTTTCCGATTGCAAACCGGTTGTAATTGTAAGATTCCAGAATCCATTTTGCCTCTTCAAACCGTTTGCCCAAAAGACAGATATGTGCATGTACCAGAAGATACATCTCATTGTCCTCATCCAGACTCCGCAAATGCTCGATCTTCTTTAAGGACTCCTCGCACCAGGTGTTCATATCCAGCTTGCCGCTCTCATAAACAAGACAGCGCTTTAAAATACTTGCAAACTCTTTATCCCGCTCCCGTCTCTCTTCATCTCTGCAGACATCCTTCTCTACCACGATCTCATAGGTCAGTATCTCATACGGGGACTCCAGGATGATCTGCCCGAAGTTGCTTCCCCGATGGAGCTTTGTATAGTCGATGATATATTCCAGCCGATACGCATTCCCGATGAACTCCTCCGTAGTAACCTTGGTATGCTCCACACTTAAAAATTCACCTTCGGTACGTACATCAATGGTCAGATATCCCCACGTATTCTTCTTGATCGTAAAGGTATCTTTTCTGGATTCCTGAAGAGAAATAAATGCCCTGCTCTCCTCTTCCAGCGTCAGAAAAATCTTCTCTTTCTGCTTGCAGCCCACCAAAAACTCTTCCAACGCCTGCTGATCCAGCTCCCATTTTCTCATAATTGTCATACAATGCCTGAATCCGCTTATCCTCATACTCAGGATCTCATAAAAATCTCTGGAACGGAACAGCTTTTCTGCCTCCGCCGGATCCCGAAAAGACAGCTTCTTAAAATCTTCCAGACTCTGTACTTTTCCATAAGTTGTCATTACAAACGGCTTTTCAATAATGCAGTAAATGCCACCTCATACTCTCCGCCATTGCACACAATGGTAAATTTTCCGTGTTCCACATGTCCCGGAACCAGACCGGATCCGTCATATGTATAAGAGATGTTCACCGGATTCCCATCAAATCCCTGCTCCTCACAGCGTACCCGAAAAGACGATGGATAAACCAGTCCACGGATCGTCCCCTCTCCCTGATTCTGGAGAGAAAAGCTTCCTTTGTACATCTCGCCTTCTCCGACACGCATGATGATCCGCGTCTCCGGGAAAATAATCTCCGGCTGTGGAATATGAAAATCTCCTTTTGAAAGGCGTTTAATTTTATTCTTCAAATTCGTCACCTGCTCATTCTTCTTACGTTGCATTTTTTTGTAAACACACTATAATAAAGTATTATAACATCAACACTGTATTTCTTGCAACGGTGGAATCAAAGAATTTAAAAGGGGATTGTATACATGAATACAAAACTGGAATTTCACGGAAGTGATATTGAAAAAGTGTGCGAACACTACGGATTAAAAAAAGAAGATATTGTCAATTTTGGTGCTAACGTAAATCCGCTCGGACTTTCCGAACAGGTAAAAAAAGCTCTTGCAGCTCATCTGGATCTGCTCTCTTCCTACCCGGATCGGAGCTATACCAGTCTTAGAAACATACTCTCCACATACTGTCAGATTCCTGCAGACTTTATCCTGCCGGGCAATGGTTCCAGTGAACTGATTTCCCTGCTGATCGAGGAACGCCGTCCAAAGCATACGATGATCCTTGGACCCACTTATTCCGAATACTCCAGAGAACTTGGATTTTCAGACAGCACGATCGACTGCTTTTACCTGAAACCGGAACAGGATTTCCAATTGTCTGTAGAGGAACTGTGTCTGGCGCTGGCTAAAAAGCAGATTGATTTTCTTATTTTATGCAATCCGAACAATCCGACTTCTTCCGCAATTTTTCATCCGGAGCTGATAAAGCTGCTGGAGTTTTGTCAGGATCACAACATCTTTGTGATGATCGATGAAACGTACGTGGAGTTTGCACCTGATGTAGATGCCGTCACCGCAGTTCCTTTGACCCAAAATTTCCAGAATCTGATGGTACTGCGTGGTGTTTCCAAATTTTTTGCCGCTCCTGGTATGCGGTTCGGGTACGGTATCACCGGAAATGCTGAATTTCTCAAAAAACTGAAAAGCAAACAGATTCCATGGTCATTAAACAGCCTTGGCGCATTCGCCGGCGAACTTTTGTTTCAGGACAAAGATTATATAAAAAGACACGCAATTTGATACTTTCCGAACGTGAATACATGTATACAAAATTGCGTGAACTTCCTTTTTTCTATGTTTATCCGGCTTATGCCAACTTTTTGCTGGTACAGATCCAAAAAGATGGACTGACTTCATCTGACGTATTTGAAGCCTGTATCCGGGAAGGACTGATGATCCGGGACTGTTCTTCCTTCACCGGATTAGAGGGAGAATTTGTCCGCTTCTGCATCATGGATCCAGAAGATAATCGAAGACTGCTGACAGTGTTTCAAAAAATTTCACAATCAGCCCGAAAACAGGTATGATTTATATACAGAGAACTTCCACCATGAAAGAAAGCAACATTCCATGTCAACAAAACATGAAATGTTGCTTTTTCTTGTATATCAAATTCACTCTTTCCAGTATTTTTCTAAATATTGATTTGCATCCGTATCTGAGAGCTTAAACTTCTCCTTCAATCGAAGCAAAACATGTTCTTTCGTTTCTCCCATCTCCTGTAGAATTTCAATACATTCCTGAATCCTGCCCTTTTCTCTACCTTTTTCTTCCCCTTCTTTCACCCCTTGCCTATATCCCGTCTCTTTATAGATTCTTGAAAAGACTGGTGATCCCGGATCTGCTTTTCTCTTGCCTCATACTCTAACCGTGCCCTCTCATCTGCACTCAGATGCACCAGACTCTCATAGGCCTTCTCAATATAAGGGTCTTTCTCTGCTGCCATTTTGAATTCCTCCTCTGTCTCTGCATTGATAAATTGCATCCAACTTAGCAGTTCTGTCTCCGGATACTGGTGCTTTGCCAGCTTCGGCAATTCCAATACATGCAATTCCAGCTTGTCACTGTACTTGATATGCCGGCTGTCCTCCCATAAGTGAAACCGGGAATAGAATGCATCCGTATCTTCGAATATTTCAAAGTCCAGAATCCCGATATGGATACATTTTTCCAGCACATCATATCCTTCGCCTTCATGAATCTGTTCCGTAAACATTTTTGACAGATAAAATAAAGTTCTCTCTGCCCAGTACTCGTACGCTGCCACCTGCATCTCCACATCGACCTGACCGCTGTTTTTCAATTGGATCCGAACATCCAAAATTCCAAGCTTGTCTTCCTTATACCGTTTCTCAAGACTGGTGGCAACAGTGTTGTCTCTTCGATTTCCTCATAGGGAATCCCCGTAACTGCCGACAAAAATGCCTGACGGATTTGTGCATCTGCCATCAACTGTTTGAAACAAAAATCATTTTTCGGTCTCATCAGAAACTGCGTTGTATTCTCTTTTTCCATTCATATTCCTCCTGTTTTCCGAATGAATTTACCGGGAAACAGGACTTTTCATAACTAATTCTTTCGATTAATTTTTCGATGATAGACCTCGTTCCGGTTTTCCATTCGCTTTTTCTTGCTTCTTTACTGGGAAAAATCCGAAATGCCGGCTGTTGCCGGTTCAGATATAACTGAAAGGGATTCCTTTCAGAGATGTTTCCAGTATACAAGTTTCTTTCAGCAAAAGCAATGAACGAAATCTAAAAATTTGTCACAGTCACTTCATTTTCTCTTTATAAACATAATCTGTTTTTTATCTATGGAAAACATTTTATCACATTCCACTGCAGCTTTTTCCAGGCGTTTAATCCTTGTTTTACTTTTTTTCTGCATTGTCCATACAAACGATACATCTGTTCTCCATCGCGGATATCACAGCCTTTATAGAACATAGTGCGCATCATCGTGTCATACATCCAGTTTAGATCGGCCTCTTCCAGTTCCGGAAGAGATTTTTTCACCGCTTCTTTTCCTTGCATTGAAAATGGATCTTCCCCGGATGGATGCAGAAACTCTGCAACCTCGTACAGGCTCTGATAAACAAACCGGATCCTTGCATCGATTGATCCCGTTCGGCACCGTTTTCGTTTCCGCACAGTCCGTATCCACGCTTGCAATATTATCAGCGCGAACATCAGAAGTATAACGCCGATCACCTTCAAACACTGGAAGAGCGCCTTTCGGATCTGCTGCCACGTATCCGATGATGCTCTTGCCCTCTCCACATTTTCCAACGCAGAAGCTGCACCTGTATGATCCTCGACCTTCCAGCCGGTATCCTCCTGCCAGACTTCACACCAGGCATGGCCCATGCTGCCCTCAACTTCTGCCACATATTGCCCATTTTCCTGCTGTGAAAATGCAGATGCCGGAATGGCATAACCTTCTGCAAATCTGGCCGGAATCCCCAGCATTCGATACATCAAGGTTGCAGCCGTTGCAAAATGCACACAAAATCCTTTGTGGTTTTCAAACAAAAAATACTCCGCAAAATCCTCGCCGGACGGTGTCGATCCCGGATTTACATCATACACAGCCTGACGTTTTAATGTTTCTTCCACGAACCGCTCTGCTTCTTCAAAAGAATCTGCTTCCTGCAGTTCGTTGCACAATTTGCGAAGTTGCTTCAAAGAGGATGGATACTGCAAATATACACTTGCCGGATCCGTCGCACTTCCTTCGCTCCAGGATCCCCCGTCATATTCTTTTCCATATTTCTCCGAAACATAAATCGTATCTGTCGGCATTTCCTCCTGCGTCACAGTGAACAACACACCCTTCCTGGGTACAAAGCTGCCCAGCTCCCGCAAATCTTCCATACCGCCGAAGAATCCATGCCTGTCTCTTCCGGAATCATATTCTGCTCTGTCTGCGGGATCTCTGCCTGTGCTTTTTGTTCCTCTTTTTCTGACTCTTCCTTTTGCTCTTCCTTTTTCGTCTGTGCTTCTTTTCTTGTCTGCCTGTCTGCACTCCATGCATTCCACGTCTCTTCTGCTTTCTGGATTACATGCTCTTTCACATATCGTCTGGTCGTCCGATATACCCCATCTTCTTTTTCTTTCATCGGCTCCATCTGCTCTCCCAGCTGGACCGAACAAAATGCCAGAAATACGAAGCTTATTCCCACAATGCAGACATTCTGCAGAACATTACAAGACATCGATGTAAGCACTGTCACATACAATCCGGCTGCAATCATCTGAAGCCAGCATTCTCTCGGATCCGGGAAATACGTCAAAACCGCCGCATATATCACTGGTACAAGATAGAAAACCGCAGAAATACAAAGCAGGAGCTTCTTTCTTTTTACCAGCATTGTCCCAAGCCAGACACTCCCTAAAAACCCGGTGATCAAAAGTACTGCCATCCACCTCTCTGTCTGATCCTGAGGTAATTTCTGCGTCAAATTCACTCCGGCTGCAGTCTCCCACCAGGACCACAGTGCAAAACCAACGGTAAGAAACTGTAAGATATTGAACTTTCCAGCTATGTTGATTCAAATCCTTCTTTTTTCTTTTCATACCCCTTCTCCCCATATCACACCTGGATAATCCCGGTATCATTCCATCCCTGAATCCCCTGGCCATCCAGTACAAGAACACTGGAAAATTTCTGTGTTCGAAACACTTCTTCAAACCCGCTTTGCTCTTCCTCTCGTTTCGCTACAGGGACTGCTTCCATCAGCTCCCAGAGCATTTCATAAAAACGTCTCCTCATCCTTCACGCGCCATCGCACAACACGGACGTTTTTCTGATCAAACCATGCCACAACGTGCATACAGTGTTCTTCTACCAGAGTCCTGGAAAGTGAAGCACAAATCTCCATCATACGCTCCAGCTTTTTGAAATCTTTCGCTGCATCCGAAAGCCAAAGTCTGATACATACCGCACATCCAAGAGGATGACTGGATTCTTTGACCATCATTTTTCCCGCCTTGGCACTGATCTTCCAGTGGATCATCTGCACCGGATCCGGAATGTGATACTCCCGGATCTGATAGATTTCCGTAGCATCCTGCCCACCCCTTTCATTGGAATAGGTTTCCGGCTCAACCGGAATTCCCGCGTCCTTCTCCCAATCTCTACCGGCATTGCACAGATCTTCGGCAGGACTGTGAATCGCTCCTTTTCCTGCTGCTTTTTACCCACAGATAAAATTCCGATAAAATCATAGATTCTCACTTCTGTAATCGTCAGCTTCCACTCTCCGCACCTGTCTGGTTCAAATGTATAGTCTGCCTGCTTTTCAGAAAGCCATAAACTGTCTTTTTGTCTGATGCCGGATACTGCATGTTCCATTTCCAGCAGAATCCTGCACTTTCCGATCCAAAGAGAGCTTTCCCTGCAAACCTGTATACTGACTTTCATTTGCTGTTCTTTTTCTCCGTAATCCGAGAGCCGCTTTACTCTGGCAGAAAGTCCTCTCCCCGCAAAAAATAAGATAAACGATTCCTGCCGCCGGATACAGAAGCACAAAAATCAACAGCCCGCTCAGTGCCGGATAAATATACATCAAAAACAGATATCCCACTGCGCCAAGCACCAGAAGATATGTTATCATCCGTTTTCCCATATACGCTCCTTTTTATCGCTTTTTCAATGATGGTGATTCTACTGCGGACAAAATTTCCTGCAGTACTTCCTTCTGTTTTACTTTGCTGATCCTTGCCCTTGTATTTAACAGGATCCGATGCTGTGCAGTCTCCCGAAACACTCCCCTGACATCTGCCGGAACCACATATTCTCTTCCTGCCAGATACGCACCCGCTTTCGCCATCTTTGCAAGTGCCACTGTTCCTCTTGGACTCATCCCCAGCTCCAGCATCTCATGTTCCCTAGTAGCCTGTGCCAGCTGCACCAGATATTCCAGAATCCGCTCATGCATAAAAATCTGTGCAGTCTCCCGCTGTGCTTCCTCAAGTTCTTCCTTTGTCATCACCTGTTGAACGGCATCTGACGTACGGCCATTCTCATTTTTTCGCAGAATCTCCATCTCTTCGCGAATTGTCGGATATCCCATCTTTACACAGACCATAAAACGATCCAACTGAGATTCCGGAAGCAACTGCGTCCCTGCGGAGCCGGACGGATTTTCCGTAGCGATCACCAGAAACGGCGGAGCAATCTTCCTGGTTTTCCCATCCACGGTCACCTGCCCCTCTTCCATCACTTCCAAAAGGGCTGACTGCGTCTTCGGAGACGCCCGGTTGATCTCATCTGCCAGAAGCAGGTTGCAGACCACGGCTCCCGGATGATATACAAACGCATTTCTCTCTTTCTGGTAGATGGTAAATCCGGTCAGGTCTGACGGAAGTACATCCGGTGTAAACTGCACCCTGCGCTTCTGCAGTCCGATCGCTCTGGAAAAAGCAATCGCCATGGTCGTCTTGCCAAGTCCCGGAATATCCTCCACCAGCACATGCCCACCCGCCAAAAATGCTTTCATCACCGTCTCTGTCACTTCCTGCTTTCCAATCACTGCCCTCTGTACTTCCTGCAGTGCAAAAAGTACCTTCTCTCTTACTTTTTCCACACCTGTTACCTCCCCTGTCTAATATAGAAAATTATACCATATTTTGCTTTTTCCCTCTTACTTTTTTTCATATTTTTAACAAAAAAAGTAAGAAACATTCCTCCTGATACGTGCTATAATAAAGAAAACAACAAATGACAATCATGTACTTCAAGAAAGGATGGTCTTTATGGAATTCACAGAAGGATTAAGAAAAGTATTTTTAGCAGGTGTAGGTGCTGTCGCCTCTACTGCAGAAAACGCAAAAGAACTGATCGATGATCTGGTAGAAAAAGGCGAACTGACCGTTGCACAGGGCAGAATGCTCAATGAAGAACTGAAACATACAGCAAAAGAAAAAGTCAAAGAACATATTTCTGTCACCGTTACCAGGAATTATACAGATGCCATGAATTCTGTCGATCAGATGACCGAAGAGGAATTAAACGCTCTGAAAGAAAAGATTGCCCAGACAGAAGAAGCAAGAAAAGAACAGCCTGAAGATCCAGATATTACCTCCGATGAAAGGACACCCGAAGAATCAGAATGAATAAAGAACAAAAAACAATGGATCCTTCCCGGTATCCATCATACACGGAAGAAGATTCAGCCGCCTCCGGCAGGCGGCTGAACGAGATTTTAAAAGTTTTAAAAAAACACCATCTGACCTCGGGTCTGACACCGGTCAAGCTCCGCGAGATTCTGGAAGATCTGGGCCCTACTTATGTCAAGCTGGGGCAGATCATGTCCATGCGTTCCGATATGCTCCCGGAAGTATACTGTCAGGAGCTGACAAGGCTTCGTACCGATGTGATCCCCATGCCATATGAGACTGCAGTCTCAATCATTGAATCCGAATTACAGCGACCTGTCTCTGACATTTTTTCTTCCATCGAACAGACTCCGCTTGGCTCTGCTTCCATTGCACAGGTACATCCCGCACAGCTAAAAGACGGAACAAAGGTTGTTTTAAAGGTACAGCGACCGGCCATCCAAAAGACGATGGAAAATGATATCCGGCTTTTAAAAAAAGCTTCCGGTATTTTAAAACTGACACTGGGAACTAAAAATCTGATCGACTTTCATACGATTTTAGATGAACTCTGGGAGACTACCAGAGAAGAGATTGACTTTGAAAAAGAGGCCGCCAATCTAGATCTGTTTTACGCCAACCAAAAAGAAATCGCCTATACGACCTGCCCCGTGGTGTATCACGAACTGACGACTCCAAGACTTCTTGTCATGGATTATATCGACGGAATCCAGATCGACCATATAGAAGAACTAAAAAGTCTTGGCTACGACATGACTGAAATTGGCGAAAAGACAGCGGAAAACTACTGCAAGCAGATTTTGGAGGATGGATTTTTCCATGCGGATCCGCATCCTGGAAATCTATGGATCAGCAAGGGGCAGATTGCATGGCTGGATCTCGGAATGGCAGGACATCTGTCTTCCAACACCAAGCTGCTGCTTCGCAAAGCGATCACGGCACTTCTTGAGAATGATATTTATTCTCTGAAAAACGTATTACTCGCGTTTGCCGAACCTCAGGAGCGTGTCAACCATGCCCGCCTGTACACGGATATTGATGATATTGTCAGCAAGTATGTTTCCATGGACTTCGGTACCATGCGGCTTGGCGATCTGATCGAACGGCTCCTGCAGCTGGTCAAGGATCACCGGCTTGCAATTACCCCGGATGTCACGCTACTTGCACGAAGCATGATCACGATCGAAGGTACTTTAAGTGCATGTGCTCCGGATGTAAATCTGCTGCGGATTTTATCTGTACATATGTCCAATCTGCTGATCCATGAGCTGGATGCAAGGCACATTTTAAAACATAAGGGACGCCAGGTTTATACTTCACTGGACAAATCCCTCAACATCCCTGCCCAGCTTTCTGATCTTTTGAACATTACAAAAAACGGGCAGGCACAAGTCAACCTGCAGCTTTCTGATGGCGAGCATTTCCGCGTGATGTTTATTCCATTACAAACCGGGTGCTTTTGACGATTCTTTCTGCTGCCCTGTTTATCGGATCAGGTCTTGCCTCGGACATTTACAGCATTCCAAAGTGGTTTGGACTCCCTTGGATCAGTTTCCTCGGATACAGTCTGTCCGCCCTTTTATTGCTGATTGTTCTTATACAGATTTTCCGACGGCGCAAATAAAAAGGAGAAGAACCCCCTCACTTTTTCAGGATTTCTTCTCCTTTTTCCTACATTCTATTTTTCTGAATCAGTCGTTGTCTGTTTTACATTCACACCCTGATCTTCAAAGTCTACTTTTTTCCATTCTTTTTTGTCTACCTTGATGTCAGTCTCTTTGCGCCATGTTTCCACCTGATCTTCATACTGTTTCTGCTTGCGCTCTTCTACGATTTCTTTTTTCTTCTGATCTGTTGCCTCACGATCCAGCTTGCTTGTCAGCTTCGCCACATAGATTCCATCGTCTGTCTCAATCAGGCTTGTCACGTCCCCTACATTTTCCAGCGCATCTGCCGCCTTTAAAAGATCTGCGTTCAGTGTGCTGGACTCAGAATCAAATGTCGCCGTCTGCACTTCTTTTTCTGCCGAAGCAGCTGCTGCATTCATGTCCTTGTCCGGATCTGCGCTGACTGTATCCAGAAAGGTCTGTGCCTTTTCTTTTTCTGCCTTCTTTTCATCGTCAGTCATCTGAACAGACTGTCCGGAATCATCCTTCTTCGTATAAGAGAACTGGACATACTCGATCTTCTTTTGTGCTGCATCCTCATCTGAAACATTTTCATCCACGCCCTCTTTCATTGGTGCATCCATCTTCTGCTGAATCGTAGCAAGTTCCAGATATTCTTTGACATATTTTTTATATCCGGACACAACTTCTTTGTCCTCCAATGTGTTGTCTTCCACAAACTCCTCTGCGGCTTTGTCGATCTTCTTCTTTTCTTCGTCTGTCAACTCCACTTTATATTCAGAAGCATGCTGTTTTACAAGATACATATTTTCCAGAGACTCTAAAATACTGTCTTTCATATTCTCCTCATATGTCTTGCCTTCTTCCACTTCCTGGCTCCACATTGTGTCCGCACTCATCCCCATCAGCCTGCATAAAACGACTCATACTGCGCCTGCTGCATACGCGCATAAAAATTAGCAACACCATACGAAACCTTCTCTGTTCCGACCGTTACTACTGTAGCATCATTATCAGGGGCAGCACTGCATCCTGTTATCGTAACCGCCGCTAAAATACCGGCAACTGCGGTGATCACACCTCTTTTTTTCAATCCAACCATAAATTCCTCCTCTAATTGTACCTAATTATTTCATTATAACGTCTTTTTTCTCCTCTAACAAGCTCTTTATATCATTTAAGAGCTTTTTCACAAGTTCCAGAACCGTTTCATCCTTTTCCTTTTTATTTCTACCCTTTTTATAATAGACAAAATACGGCACTGCCTCCGCCTTAAACACCAGATTTCCCCGGTAGCTCTGAATCAACGGAGGAATTTTCTGCGGATTGACCTTCGCTTTTTCATACATGGTAAACCGGAATTCTTCTCCTTTTTGTTCCACTGCCGTCACATAAGCTGAATGTGCAAGCGCTTTAAGACCTGCGATCTGAAGAAGCTGCTGTACCTTTCTTGGTACATCCCCGAACCGGTCGATAAGCTCCTCCAGCATATCATCCATCTCTTCCTCATCTTCAATTCCCGCGATCCGCTTGTAAATATCCAGCTTCTGATATTCGTTCGGAATATAGGAATTCGGGATATACGCATCCACATTCAGATCCATCACGGTCGTATAGATTTCCTCCTCGGTTCCGCCTTTTAACTGTTTTACCGCTTCATTGAGCATCTTGCAGTACAGATCATATCCGACAGCTCCATATGCCCATGCTGTTCTGCACCCAGAAGATTTCCTGCCCCACGAATTTCCAGATCCCGCATCGCAATTTTAAATCCGGAACCAAGATCTGTAAACTCCCGGATTGCCGCCAGTCTTTTTTCCGCCACTTCCTTTAGCAGCTTGTCTCTTCGGTACAGGAGAAATGCATACGCCATCCGATTGGATCTTCCCACACGTCCCCGCAGCTGGTACATTTGAGAAAGTCCCAGACGGTCTGCATCATGGATGATCATCGTATTGGCATTGGAAATATCCAGTCCGGTCTCAATAATCGTTGTTGACACCAGCACATCAATGTCTCCGTTGATGAAATCATACATGATATTTTCCAGCTCATGCTCCGCCATCTGCCCGTGAGCAAACGCCACTGTCGCGTCCGGAACAAGTTTCTGCACATGATCTGCAATTTCCGCAATATCACTTACCCGGTTATATACATAATACACCTGTCCGTCCCGATCCAGTTCTCTTTGAATAGCTTCACGGACCATCTCATCATTGTACTCCATCACATATGTCTGGATCGGCATCCGATCCATCGGCGCCTCTTCCAGCACGCTCATATCGCGGATTCCAATCAAACTCATATGCAGCGTCCGCGGGATCGGCGTGGCAGTCAGCGTCAGTACATCCACATTTTCCCGCAGTTTTTTAATCTTCTCTTTGTGTGTCACGCCAAATCGCTGCTCTTCATCTATGATCAAAAGTCCCAGATCCTTAAATTCCACATCCTTTGACAAAACACGATGCGTCCCGATCAGAATATCCACCAGTCCTTTTTTCAGATCTTCTGTTGTCTTCTTCTGTTGGGCAGGCGTCCGAAACCGGCAGAGCAAATCCACGCGCACCGGAAATTCTTTCATCCTCTGCACAAACGTGTTGTAATGCTGCTGTGCCAGAATCGTTGTCGGCACCAGATATACACCTGTTTTCCGTCCTGGATCGCCTTAAATGCAGCCCGAATGGCAATTTCCGTCTTTCCGTATCCGACGTCTCCGCAGATCAGGCGGTCCATGATCTTTTTGCTCTCCATGTCCTGCTTGGTATCGGCGATCGCCTGCAGCTGGTCATCGGTCTCCTCAAACGGGAACATTTCTTCAAATTCCTTCTGCCAGACCGTATCCGGTTCATACTGATATCCATTCTCCTGCTGCCTTGCCGCATACAGCTCCACCAGATCCCTGGCAATCTGTCTGACTGCCCCGCGCACCTGATTCTTTGTTTTCGTCCACTGGTTACTTCCCAGCTTGTTCAGCTTTGGCTTTTTTGCATCTGCTCCTGCATACTTCTGGATCAGATCCAGCTGCGTTGCAAGAATATACAGGCTGCTTCCTCCCGCATAAGAAATTTTCATATAATCTTTGGTGATCTTATCTACTTCAATCTTTTCAATTCCCTGATAGATACCCAGACCATGATTTTCATGTACCACATAATCTCCAACCTTTAATTCGGAGAAACTTTGGATTTTCTGTCCTTCATATAGTTTTCTGCGTTTCTTTTTCTTCTGTCTGCCAAAAATATCTGTTTCAGAGATCACCATGAATTTCAGCATCGGATATTCATATCCCTGTGTCACATGCCCGTATGCCACCATAATTTCCCCCGGCTGCACTTCACGATCCATATCTTCGCTGTAGAAGCTGCTCAGATCATAATCCCTCAGATCTTCCGCCAGGCGCTTTGCTCTTGTCCTGGAACCAGACAGCAAGATCACCCGGTACTGATTTCTTTTCAGCCGCTTCAAATCCCTTGTGAGCATCTCAAAACTGTTGTTATACGGATTGACACCCTTCGTCTGAATATAATCTGTTTCCCGGATCTTTAACCCCCTGCATTTTCCTTCCAGCGCGGTAAATGCCACTCCGTAAAACTGATTGATCCGGTTTAAGATTTCCAGCACCGGATATACTGTAAGCTCCTGCGTTTCTTCCAGCCCGGCCTCTTCCCGCTTGCGGACGCTCTCCTGAAATTCCTCTTCAATCTCATTTGCTTTTTCAATCAGCCTCTGCGGCTCATCCAGAAACAGGATCGACTCTTCTGTCGGAAAATACTCCAGAAAAGACTGCTTCTTCTGACTCTGCAGTTCTGCTGCCGGATAAATCTCAATTTTCTGCAGGTTTTCAATCGAACGCTGACTTTCTACGTCAAATGTCCGGATCGAATCTACCTCATCGCCCCAGAGCTCCACACGCACCGGAATCTCTTCTGTAAGCGGAAAAATATCCAGGATCCCGCCGCGCACTGCAAACTGTCCCGGTCCTTCAATCTGTACTTCCCGCGCATACCCCAGGCCGGAAAGTCTCTCCTGAAGCTCCGTAAAATCAACAGTATCTCCGGATGAGATCTGAATCCGCTTCGAAACGATTTCCTCTGCCGGAGAAAGCCCGTCCAGAAAAGCATCCATAGTCGTGATCACTGTAATCTCCTGATTCTTTTGTCTTGTCACCATACTGCGGATCACTTCCATCCGCTGCTTCATCAGATAATTTCCTTTGATATCCGCATGGTAAAACAACAAATCTCTTGCCGGATAATACAATACCCCGGAATCTAAAAAGCGATATTCTTCATATGCCTTCTGCGCTTTTTCTTCACTGGAAAAAACGATGATCTTGTAAGAAAAACCATCGCCAAGCGCATACATCAAATGTGTTTTTTGTGAATTGACACAGCCTGCGATCTGCAGAATCCCCTTTTCTTTCCTTCGCTTCTGTAAAATCTCCTGATATTCTGCAAGTTCCGCAAGCGGTGCGATAAAAGCCTGCATCATTTTATTTTTCCTTCTTTTTCCGATTATACTCGTTCATTGCAGCCTCGATATTGCCTGTCACAATCTCCTTCACTGCACAAACTGCATGTTCATATCCCTCTTCCATCTGTTCCTGTTCTTCTTTTGAAAAATGTCCCAGCACATAATCAGCCAGATCCCATTTCGGCGGTTTTTCTCCCACACCTACTTTAATACGGGGAAATACCTGTCCACCCAAATGGGCAATGATATTTTTGATCCCGTTATGCCCTCCGGCACTTCCTTTCGCCCGAATCCTTATCTGCCCCACTCCCAGGCTGATATCGTCATAAATGACAAGAAGCTCCTGCTCTTCGTCCACTTTATAATAGTCCAGAAGACTTCTGACGCTTTCCCCGCTCAGATTCATATAAGTCTGAGGTTTTGCCAGGATTACCTTCTGCCCCTCAATCATTCCTTTTCCGATATAAGCTCTGTGTTTTTTCGTATCTACATCAATATTATATTTTCGTGCCAGTGCATCTATTACTTCAAATCCGACATTGTGTCTCGTTCCCTCATATTCTGGTGTCGGATTTCCAAGTCCTACAATGATAAACATAGTTGTCCACCTCTTCTTTTTCCAATCTGTCCTTTTAACTGCGTTACCTATTTTACAGGATTCCCCGGCTTTTTGTCACGCAAAAGACGGGAATATTTTCCGGATATGCCTCATAAAATGATAAAAAACAAGGGGGATTATTCTTATGGATTCCAAAACAAAAATCGTTGTCCTTCACACAAAGGAGCTCATCTATACTGCTGTGTTCGCGCTCCTTTGTATTCTTCTGATCGTGCTGCTTTTCGTCATGTTTGGTCCCGGACATACAGACAAAAAGCAAACATCTCACAAACAGTATACACCTGGTACTTACACATCCACCCTCACACTGAACAACACAAATCTGGAAGTGGAAGTATCTGTGGACAGCTCCAGGATCAATTCCATCCGGTTTGCCAACCTGGATGAAACCGTGACTACAATGTTTCCTCTGATCCAGCCTGCGATCGAAGAAATTGCCGACCAGATTTATGACACTCAGTCACTGGACGCCGTGGAATTGTCCGATGACGCGCCTTATACTTCTCAGATCATTCTAAATGCCATTCGGCAGGCCGTAGAAAAAGCCGCAGTCAACAAAACTGCGGCTTCCTGCATATCTTTGATTGTCTTTTACCCTTCCACGATCAGATAGCGTCCACCTGAAAGCGGGAATACTTCAGATGCCTCTTCGAGTTCTTCCGCATCCATATTCTCCACGTCTGCACCGCTCTCCTCAAAATATTCTCTTACTTCATCCAGAGAATCTACTACGACCGCCATACAGTCTTCCAGAAAAGCCTCTGCCTCTTCCATTGTCTCTGCCACCGGCTCGTCAAAAAGCTGCGATTGTTTTTTCAGAAACGTAAGCAGACATTCCTCATCGTATTCATTCATGCTCCGTTACCTCCCTTTTTTCTCTTCCCATGCGGATATCAGTTCCAGAAGCTCCTGTGCCGTATCCACGATATACGCTGCGTTCGCTTCCTTTAAGACCTCTCTGCTTCGAAATCCCCAGGAAACGCCTATCGTGCGCATCCCGGCTGCATGTCCGGTCCTGATATCTACCTCGGAGTCTCCGATATAGATGGTCTCTTCAGGAGTCGCTCCCATCTCCCCTGCAATCTGAAGGACTGCTGTCGGATCCGGCTTTCTCGGCACGCCTTCTTTCTGTCCCTGCACTTTAAAAAAGAGATCTTTTCCAAATACAGTTTCCACAACATGAACCGCCTGTCTGTCCGGTTTATTGGAAAGAACAGCGCATCTGATTCCCTGCTCTTTTAATGTACCCAAAAGCTGCACGATTCCTTCATAGGGAGCCACATGATACATACAATTCTCATTGAAGACTCTCCCATATATTTCCATCGCTTCCTCCAGCCTCTCAAAAGCTTCTTCTGACGCGGCACGCAGTGCTTTTTCCAGAAGAACTCTGCTTCCGTTTCCCACAAACATCCGGCACTGCTCTCTTGTAATCTCTGGCAGTCCCATCTCTTTCATGGTCAGATTCACAGAAAATGTAAGAGAATCCAGCGTATCGGTCAGTGTTCCATCCAAGTCAAAAATACAACTCTTATACATCATCGTCTCCATCTCCTCCATCTATTCTACGTGTTTATCATAGTATGAAGTTCTGGAAATTTCAACCGTAAAATCATTTTTATGCAGTTTTCTCTGAAATTTTGTTACTGGAAAGAATAACAGCCTTTAGCCCAACAGATATTGTTTCATTATTTTCAATGCATTTTTTTCCAGCCGGCTCACCTGCGCCTGCGAAATCTGAATCTGTTCCGCTACCTCCATCTGTGTCTTTCCTTCAAAAAATCGAAGCTGGATGATGAAACGTTCCCGTTCATTGAGACGTTCCATCGCCGCCTCCAGCGACAACTCTTCTACCAGTTTTCTTCCCGGTTTTTTTATCACTCACCTGATCCATGATGTACAGCGTATCGCCTCCGTCGCTGTATACCGGTTCATGAAGACTGACCGGCATCTGGATTGCATCCAGTGCAAACACGATATCTTCCTTGGATATTCCAATCTCCTCAGCAATTTCCTGCACCGTAGGCTCTTTGGAATATTTCTTCACAAATCCTTCTTTGGCGTAGATTGCTTTATATGCCGTATCACGCAGAGAACGGCTCACACGGATAGAATTATTGTCCCGCAGATATCGTCTGATCTCACCGATGATCATCGGAACTGCATACGTCGAAAACTTCACCAGTCTTGAGGGGTCAAAATGATCGACTGCTTTCATCAGTCCCACACAGCCGATCTGAAACAGATCATCGGCATTTTCACTGCTGGATGAAAACCGTTTGATCACACTGAGTACCAGTCTTAAATTACCCTTGATATACTGTTCTCTTGCGTCTTCGTCCCCCTCCTTAATCCTTGCAAGAAGCTCTTCCTTTTCCTCTTCTTTCAAAAGCGGGAGCTTCGCTGTGTTTACCCCGCATAATTCCACTTTATTTCCTGCCATTTGTGAATCCTCCTGTCCTGTTTCTAATTAAAAGAATTCACCATCTGCAGGCAGTCTATGCGGTTTTACGGAAAATAAAAAAGTTTTACTCCTTGACAAGCTCACGTATCCCTCTATGCCCTCTTCTTCATTTTATTTCTTTTCTGACTCTTTTTCCTGCTTTTTGTTTCTGATTGCCCGCCGAATGGCAAAAATGCCAAATACTGCGATTCCTCCTACTGCCACACCGATCAAACTGCAGAAAATCATAAAAAACACATATGCCGTCATGCCTTTGCCTCCTTCTAATTATTTAGTCTCTCATTCGACAAATCAAAGTCTTAAATTTGACAGTCCCATACAAAGAAAAAGCAATGTGCATTTCTAAATTTCAAAAAGAACTTTCTTTTTATAAAATTTGTTCCTGTTCAATTCTTGCCGCCTCTGCTTTCCAATATTCCATAATATTTCTAACCATTTTGATACATTCTTCCTTTGCAGTCTTCTCATCATAAATCTGGAAATCACTAAATGTATGACCACATGGTACTAGACTTCCTTTCATATCTTTTGCCTCTTATCTTCATTGTACCATTTCACGTATTCAGAGTCATTAACAAGCCTCATTTTTTCTCACAAAAAACCACGGATGAGATTTCTCCCATCCGTGATTTTCTCTTTCTCACTATTCCCAACGATCCCATTTATCAGCAAGATTATTGATCTGACTTTCAAATTTTGCTTTGTCTTTATTCGGAATTCCCTCTCGTTTGTAAATAACATCCAAAAGTCTTCTTCCTGCTGCGATAAGACGCTCAAATGCAGCGTCTGCTTTCTTCTGGATGCTTCTTGCCTTTCACGGCAATCCGCACACCTTCGTTTAAGATCTCATTCGCAGCCAGATCGACTTCCCCGTTCGGGAATGGCGCCCACGCCGGACATCCAAGCGTCTCTTCTACTTTCTGCGCAAATTCTTCCGTCACAGTGTCTTCGCCATGCACCACAAATACATGCTGAAGCGGTGTCTTAAATCCTTTCAGCCATGCTATCAGACCATTCATATCTGCATGACCACTGATTCCGTGAAGACTTTCAATTCTGGCATGAACCTCGATCGGCTCTCCAAACAGCTTGATATTCTTCTCACCTTCCAGAAGCCGCCTTCCTAATGTCCCGTTCGCCTGATATCCCACAAACAGAATTGTACATTCTTTTCTCCACAAATTGTGTTTCAAATGATGACGGATCCGTCCTGCGTCACACATACCCGATGCAGAAATAATTACTTTCGGCTTTTCGATAAAATTAATCAGTTTCGAATCATCACTTGTAACGGATGTCTTCAACCCCGGAAATACCAGAGGATTGATCCCCTCATCCACCAGTTTGATTGCTTCTTCATCGAAGCATTCCCGCATATTTTTTGTAAACACTTTGGTCGCTTCAATTGCCAGCGGACTGTCCAGATATACTTCAAAATCAGAATATTCCGGCAAAAGTCCATGTTCTTTGATCTCCCGGATGAAATACAGCATCTCCTGCGTACGTCCCACTGCAAATGACGGGATCACGACATTACCGCCTGCATCAAAAGTTTTCTTTCAAAATTCTCGTAAATTCAGAAACATAATCTATCTTCTCCGAAGAATGTACCCGGTTTCCATAGGTGGATTCCACTACCACATAATCTGCGGTATCCGTACACCTTGGATCTTTGATGATCGGCTGATCCACATTCCCCACATCTCCTGAAAATACGATCTTCCTGCTAATCTCACCTTCGGTAATCCAGACCTCAATACTTGCCGAACCAAGCAAATGGCCGACATCTGTAAACCGGATTTCCACCCCATCGCAAATATGAAGCCGTTCTCCATATCCACATGGAACGAAAAGATTGATCGCAGCCTCTGCATCTGCCATCACGTAAAGCGGCTCAAACTCCGCACTCCGGCACGTCTTCCCTTCCGGTTGCGCCATTCAGCTTCAAATTCCTGAATATGCGCGCTGTCACGAAGCATAATGTTACATAAATCCGCTGTGGCAAATGTGGTCAATATCTGCCCTTTAAATCCATTCTTGCACAAAAGGGGCAAAAGACCTGAATGATCGATGTGTGCATGTGTCAAAAATACATAGTCCACTTCTCCCGCTGCAATGGGAAGTCCCGGGTTTTCATACAGGTCCGGTCCCTGCTCCATACCACAGTCAATTAAAATATTTTTCCCCGCTGCCTGCAGCAAATGACAACTTCCGGTCACCTCATGGGCTGCTCCTATAAATGTAAGTTTCATATAGCTTCACCACCCTTTTTTCTCATTATAACACCTTTTTTACGGAGTGAAAGCACTTTTTGAGGATTCTTCTAATTTACTCATAACGCACGATTTCCCGCTTCAATCTCTGCATGATCTTCTTCTCCAGACGGGAAATGTATGACTGTGAAATTCCCAGTAAATCTGCTACTTCTTTCTGAGTTTTTTCGATTCCATCGGGATTATCCAGACCAAAACGCATCTTAACAATGAGCTTTTCCCGACTGGATAACTGGTTGATGGCACGCACCAAAAGCTTTCTCTCCGCTTCCGTTTCCAGATCCCGATAGATGGTATCCTCCTCTGTTCCGAGGATATCAGACAACAGCAGTTCGTTACCGTCCCAATCCACGTTTAAAGGCTCGTCAATGGAAACTTCCATTTTGGTCTTACTGTTTCTTCGCAGATACATCAGGATTTCATTTTCAATACAACGGGATGCATAGGTGGCAAGCTTGATCTTTTTGGTTGGATTGAATGTGTTGATCGCTTTGATCAGACCGATTGTTCCGATCGAGATCAGATCCTCTACTCCCACTCCGGTATTATCAAATTTTTTTGCTATGTACACGACCAGACGCAGATTGTGCTCAATTAACATTTTTTTCGCTTCCTGATCATATTCTGATCCGAGTCTTCTGATCACCTCTGTTTCCCGTTCTGTCTCCAATGGAGGCGGCAGCACTTCAGAACCTCCAATGTAATGAACCTCTTTCTGATTTGGAAACAGCAGCCCTTTCAGACTGGGTACTACTTTTAATTTAAACTGCTGCGGCATTGCTACTTTTACAACCATTTTCTCTTCCTCCTAATATTTCAGGGTTGATGATCATTTGATACATCCCCTGTTCTGATATCTGTTCTTCACATATCCCGACCAGCGGACGATAAATCCACTGTTTTTTCTGTACAATATACATTTTCTCTAATTCAAATACCGGCATGACACCACTTTTTCCTACTGTCCGATATGGAATCAGATGAAACCCTTTCAAGTTTTCCTTTTCTCCGGTCAGCTTTTCTATTGTGCTTTGTTCTAAAATACATACCGGCTTTTCACTCAGTGGATCTTTCAACACATTTCCGGTATCCCAAAGCCCGCGTATCTCACAGCAGCTTCCTTCCTGATACAAGATGATCCGGCAAATCTTGAGTTCCTCCTTCTGAAGCCGGCACAAAAACTCCCAGATCGCGCGGATTGTGTAATAGCAGCCAATCACAACAGCAAAATAGAGACTTGTGTATTTCACATAGGGTTTTAACATTCCCAGAATCCCGCCAATCAAAACGGAAACAAAATACAATAAAATATAACACTTTAAAAATTCCGAAAAGCTGCGAATTTTAAGACCGCATACCACCATCCGCTGCTGACAAGCATATGAAGCACTGCCATTGTGATTCCCACGGGCAGCCGCAAAATTACCACCAGACAGGAAAGTCCTGATCCGACCAGACCGCCTGCAATCACTCTTTTCGTACTGCCCGGCATCTTCATCAAGGCTTTTACAGAAAACAGGATAAGGACGTCCATCATAAAATTCACCAAAAACATGACATCTATGTATACTTCATAGTACATGTTCCACCCTCTTTCTCGTTGGTACTAAATCGATTTGGCACTCAAACAAGATTTATTATAATCAGAATCATTTTGAAAATTTGTCAGAAACTGACAGAGAAACAGACTTTATTTCGACAACAATCGTGTGAAAAGGAAAAAAGGACAGGTCTCTTGTCGAAACCTGTCCCAAACTGACTTTATTATTTTTTAAAGAAATCCGGAATCTTAATGGACTGCTCTTTTACTGTGCTTGAAGGCACTCTTCCCTGTCCCTGAAGGTCGGGATTGTGGAATTTCCTGTTGTTGTTCTTCCTGCACCGTACTCTGCTGCCGGTGTTCTTGCAAACTTGTCCGCATTTGGAAGAATAGATCCCATCTTCTGCTGTCCTTCCAGTCTTGCTTTTAACTTGGATGCACTTCCACCCACATTGTGAAGTCCTGTTGCAATAACTGTAATTGTAGCTTCATCAGATCTTGTATCATCATACATCGCACCGAAGATAATATTTGCATTCTCTCCTGCAAGTTCCTGTACATAATCAGCAGCATCAGATGCATCCATCAGAGTGATATCACCGGAAATATTAATGATAACGTGTGATGCTCCCTGAATCGTTGTCTCAAGCAGCGGACTGGCAACAGCCTGTTTTACTGCCTCCAGAGCCTTGTCATCACCGCGTCCCTCACCGATACCGATGTGTGCGATTCCCTTATCCTTCATAACTGTCTGAATATCTGCAAAGTCAAGGTTAATCAGAGAAGGTACGTTGATCAGGTCTGTGATACCCTGAATACCCTGCTGGAGAACCTCATCCGCTTTCTTCAATGCTTCCGGCATTGTCGTTCTGCGATCTACTACTTCCAGAAGTTTATCATTCGGAATCACGATCATCGTGTCTACATTCTCTTTTAATTTATCAATACCAGCCAGTGCATTCGCCATTCTTGTACGTGATTCAAAACGGAACGGCTTTGTCACAACTGCAACTGTCAGTGCGCCCTGCTCTTTTGCGATACGTGCGACTACAGGAGCTGCTCCTGTTCCGGTTCCACCACCCATACCACAGGTGACAAATACCATGTCAGCGCCTTTGAGTGCTGCGGAAATCTCTTCTGCACTCTCCTCTGCTGCTTTCTCACCTACTTCAGGCTGTGCTCCCGCACCAAGTCCTTTTGTAAGCTTCTCGCCAATCTGCATCAATGTTGGTGCTTTGCATAACTGCAGTGCCTGTTTATCTGTATTCACTGCTATAAATTCTACACCTGCAATCTGCTCATCGATCATACGGTTTACCGCGTTGTTACCGCCTCCGCCGACTCCGACAACAATAATTCTTGCAGCTGCTTCTGATTCGTTTGTCTTAATCTCTAACAAGGGTAGTTCCTCCTTCGTCGTCCTATCAACTTATTTTATACATCCCATCATAAATATGTATGAACAATAGAATTCAATAAGTATATAATATAGTCTTTCACGCAAATAATCAATAGATTTTTGTGTATTTTATGTTTTTTTTATTCAGTTGTTTCTCCTTCACCGGTTCCTGCTGCAGATGTCTGATCCGTCTGTGCAGCTTCAGATTCTCCTGACTGATTTTCGTCCGTCTGTCCGGCGTCCTGGCCCTCATCTGCTTCTGTTTCCGCTGCTTTCTCCGGTACAAAACGCACGGAAGTACCGGACGTTTCATAATTCTCCAGGTGCAGTACACCTGCCTGCCCCGCAAACTTTTCATTAAGCTTCTCAAGGATCGGCGAAATCTGTGCGATCTTCATCTCATAGTTTCCTTTTCCCAGCTGCACTGTGACCACTCCGAAAATCAGATTGACTCCTCCGTCACTGCAGGTAAGCCGGTCGGAAGAAAGTTCATATTTGTTGGAAAGTCTTGTCACCTCCACGATACGTTCAAAAATATCCTGATCTGTGACCGGGAGTTTTTTTGTTCATTTTCACTTTTTTTGGTATTAAGCTCCAATCCCTCGATAAACGGCGCCCCGGGAATCACTTCCGTTGTCTTTAACGCAGCTGTTCCGTCCTCATCAAAATACAAAAACTCTCCCTGGTAATCAAAATAACCAAGAAACTTCTTCTCTTTTACCTTCATCACGACCGTCCATGGGTTTTTAATTGAAACTTTCACGGATTCGATCGCTGCCGGCTTTGTCACATCTCCATAATTATACTTCCACCAGATATAGATGGAGTTGAATGCATACTTGTCTTTTTGAACCCATTTTACCAGTTCTTCGTCCTGACAGTACTGGTTTCCGGTCACCTCGATCTTCCTTGTCTGAAACAGAAGAAATACCGCAAAAAATAACACAAGTACCGACAGGACTGTAATCAGTGCCGCCATTCGAATCTTCTTTTTCTTTTGTTTCATAAGGCTTCCTCCTTTTCTTTCTCTGCTTATTCTACCAAATTAGACACACTTAACACAAGCCCCATTTCCAACAGCAGAAATACCACCGAAGTTCCCCCATAGCTGATAAAGGGGAGCGTGATCCCGGTATTGGGAATACTGTTCGTCACAACCGCAATATTCAAGATCACCTGAATCATCATATGCGCCATCGCTCCTGTTGCGATCAAGGCACCGGTCAGATCCTTCGCATGTGTTGCGATCACAAAAAAGCGCCAGATCAGAATCAGAAACAATAAAATGATCAGGCTTGCTCCGACCAGTCCCAGTTCTTCACAGATGATAGAAAAAATCATATCATTCTGGGCTTCCGGCAGAAATCCCAACTTCTGTACGCTTTTTCCAAGCCCTCTTCCAAACAGCCCTCCGGAACCGATGGCATAAAGTCCCTGCAGTGTCTGGTACCCTTTTTCATACTTTTCCGGATTTCTCCAGATTGCAAGTCTCTCCAGACGATAACTTTCCAGTGCCAGAAATATCCCCATAAACCCTGCCGCTGCCGCACCCATTCCAAGAAACTGGGCATACTTCGGACTTGCCACAAAAACAAGTGCTGCCGCAATTCCCAGGATAATAATGGCCGTACTTAGATTACTTGCACCTACCAGGCCTACCACAGGAAGAACTGGCAGCATAACTTTGACAAGTGTTGTAAATTTTTCCATCTTTCTTGCCTGGTTTGAGATTACGCAGGACAAATATAAAATGACTGCCACTTTCGCAAACTCAGACGGCTGAAAAGAAATGGGTCCCAAAGAAAGCCATCTTTTGGACCCATTGTACTCATCTCCTATAAACATGACTGCTACAGACAGAACGATTGCAGTGACATATCCAAGCTTTGCAAAAGGAATCCACCTGTGATAGTCGATCCCTGCCACAATAAACATGCCTGCCAGTCCCAAACGCTGTCGCAAATCCCTGCTTTTTCAAATAGTTAAAAAGAATCATGGAACTTTAACCCGGCCATTATAGGCGCTGGTACTGTATAGCAGTATCAGACCAATCCCGACCAGGAGCAATACCACCACAAGCAGAGTATAATCATACCGCTGCTTTTTTGCCGGATGCTTCAATGCAGATCCACTCCTTATAATTGATTTACAAGTTCTTTGAATTTATCTCCGCGTTCTTCATAATTCTTAAACATTCCCCAGCTTGCACACGCCGGAGACAAAAGAACTGCATCTCCGGGTTCTGCCTGTTCTACACAGATATTGACTGCCTCTTCAAACGTATCTGCCAGAATCGTATCTGTAAATCCCAGCCTTTTTGCCGTCTCATTGATCTTCTCTTTTGTCGCTCCGAGAAGCACCAGTTTTTTTACCTTACCGTCAAAAGACTGAATCCACTCATCATAAGAAGAATCCTTGTCATATCCTCCGCCGATCAAAAATGTAGGCCTGTTCATTGCTGGATTCCTTTGATCGCGGCATCCGGATTTGTGCCTTTGGAGTCGTTGTAATATGCAACCCCGTTCTTTTCTGCCACAAACTCGATCCGATGTTCCACTGCCGTAAATTCCCGAATGGTCTTACGGATGATCTCCATCGGAACGTGATACGCTGCCGCCATAGCCACAGCTGCCATTACATTTTCATAATTATGCATTCCAAGCAGTTTTAATTCATCCACATGACAGACTTTCTCCGGATTTTCTCTGCAATAGATGATATTGCCATCTTCCAGATAAATTCCTTTTTCCAGTCTGCGGCGGCTGGAAAAATAAATCACCTGCGCTTTGACTCTTTCTCCGAATTTTCTGGTCACATCATCCTCATAATTCAAAACACAGACATCTTCTTCTGTCTGGTTTTTTGCAATCTGCTCTTTGGCTTCGATATAAGCTTCCATCGTGTGATGGCGGTTCAGATGATCCGGCGTGATATTCAAGATCGCACTGACTTTCGGACAGAATGTGTGAATCGTCTCAAGCTGAAAACTGCTCATCTCTGCCACAATAACAGAATCATCTTGTCTCCCGCACAACGCTCGTGTAAGGATTGCCGATATTGCCTACAACAAATGTGCTTTCCCGGAAATTTTTCATGATTGCACCAAGCAGTGCTGTCGTGGTCGTCTTTCCATTTGTTCCGGTGATCGCCAGCACATCCCCTTTACCAAGACATATGCCAGTTCAATTTCACCCCAGATCGGAATCCCTGCATCCCGCATCTGATTCACCGATGGTAAATCTGTCGGAACACCCGGACTCATCACAACCAGAGAAAGCTCTGAAAGAAGCGCCTCGGGAAATGCTCCGAGAACAACGCTTACGCTCCCCTTTGCCTGTCCTTCGATCTGTTCTTTGATTCCTGCCGCATCCAACCTGTCATTCCCATCATACAATACGACTTCTGCACCTTCCTGCAGCAGCAGAGCCGCAGCAGAAACACCACTGATACCGGAACCAAACACCAGTACTTTTTTGTCTTTAAACTTCATGTCTATACCCCCATTAATGCGATCAGACAGAGCAGTGCAGTCACAATTGAAAATACTGCCACAACTCTTGTCTCTGACCAGCCGCACAATTCAAAATGATGATGGATCGGTGCCATTTTAAAGAAACGCTTTCCACCGGTCTTCTTAAAATATGTAACCTGGATCATCACCGATGCCACTTCCACCAGATAGATCAGCCCTACAATAATGATAAACAACGGCATCTGCATCATATACGCCGTTCCTGCCACGAAACCGCCCAGTGCAAGAGAACCGGTGTCTCCCATAAACACACTCGCAGGATATACATTAAACAATAAAAATCCAAGGAGCGCACCTACAACCGCACAGGTGATCGGCTCTACTCCGCTCTTTGTTCCAATAGCAACCACCGTAAAGAACGTAGCTACCAGAACCGTCACGCTGGATGCCAGTCCGTCCAGTCCGTCTGTAAAATTCGTTCCGTTTACAGTACCGATCACTGCAATAAATAAAAGCGGAACTGCCAGCCAGCCGATATCCCAGTATTTTCCACCGGAAAACGGAATCAGCATAGACATCGGAATGTCTGCCACTTTAAACACGTAATATGCAAAAATTGCTGTCACCACCAGCTGGAGTGCCATCTTCTGTTTCGGATACAGACCGTCTGAACGTTTCATCACAACCTTCAGATAATCATCCAGAAATCCAATCAGACCAAAACCAAGCGTCAGAAACAGGATCGGAATCACTTTCGGATAATCTTTTACATAAAACAGGGACGTGATAACGACACTGGCCAGAATGATAATTCCTCCCATGGTCGCGTTCCTGCCTTCTTCAAATGAGACTGTACTCCCTCTTCCCGTTCTGTCTGTCCCATTTTCAGTTTTCTAAGGAATGGTATTACGATCGGTCCGAGCACCAGGCTCAAAGCAAACGATACCAATACCGGTATTACTACATGATAACTCATACTTCCACCTCTTCATCTCTTTTGTTTCAATATCTCAATTAGTATACCGCATTACCTACTGTTTTTCAATCCCGAGATATGGAAGGACATTGTCAAAAATACTGCGAAGGACCGGTGCGGCGATCGTTCCTCCATAATAAATCCCCTGCGGATTATGGATCACCACCATTCCCAGTACCTGCGGATCCTCTGCCGGTGCAAATCCGATAAAGGAAGAAATGTACTTATTCGCACTTCGCGGCAGTGTCTGAGAGGTGGCTGTCTTTCCGCCGATGGAATATCCTTCGATATATGCATTTTTCCCGGACCCATTGGCAACAACTCCCTCCAAAAGTGTCTGCATCGTTTTCGATGTTTTCTCTGATACCACACCTGATCGTTCTTCATAGGACAATGTTTCCAGCACATTTCCTTCCCTGTCAAGAACGGCTTTTCCGAAATGCGGGGTAACTCTTCGCCCTCCATTGATAATGGAACTGACTGTCACTGCCATCTGAACCGGCGTAACTTGAAATGACTGTCCAAAACTGATGGTGGCAAGCTCCACCAGACCGATATTTTCCACCTGATGCATAATGGTTCCCGCCTCTCCCGCAGATCGATTCCCGTCAGATCCAGAAGTCCGAATTGCTGAAAATAGTCATAAAACCGCTCTGCTCCGAGACGCAGACCAATATCGATAAACACCGGGTTGCAGGAATTCTGAATTCCCTGAACAAAGGTTTCACTGCCATGTCCGCCCACTTTGTGACACCGGATTCTTCTGTCTTCTACCATGCGGTATCCCGGACAGGAAAAGGTATCCTCAGGTGTCACGACTCCCTCTTCCAGGCAGGCTGCAGACGTAATGATCTTAAATGTGGATCCCGGCTCATACGTATCATTGATACATCGATTTCTCCACATTGCATTTAACGCATCCTGCAATTTTTCTCCTTCCAGTTCTTCTCCTGTATTCAATTCAAACGGATCATTGAGATTAAATTCCGGCACATTGACCATAGACAGAATTTCTCCGTTTTGCGGATTCATCAGTAAAATCGACACTCCGTCCGCCTGTTTTTCCCGCATGACTTTTTCAGCCGCCTGCTCACAATATTTTTGAATATTATAATCCATACTGATCTCCAGCGTTTTGCCGGCCACAGGCTCGATCCGGCCTTCCGCGACCGCATCCAGTTCGATTCCTCTTGCATCCGTTGTCGTGAGAATGGTTCCGTTGCTGCCTTTTAATGTCTCTTCATATTTCACTTCCAGACCAATGATCCCCTGATTGTCTCCTCCTGTGAATCCAAGCACCTTGGATGCCAGGCTGTCATACGGATAATATCGCTTATAGTCTTCATCCACCTTGACTCCATCCAGATTATACTCCCGGATCTTATCTCCCACTTCTTTTTCCACGTTGGTTTTTACTTTTTCCATGGAAGAGACCTTCTCCACTCGCTTTCTCACCTCTGCCTGATCCATTTCAAGCTCTTTTGCGAGAATTTCCGTCACCCGTTCCGGTTCCTTGATCTGACTATGGATCACAGAAATCGTACACACTGTTTTGTTTGTAGCAAGCACAACGCCATTTCGATCCACGATTTCTCCTCTGGCTGCCTTGATCTTACGTTCCCGTTTATGCAGATCCTCGGCTCGTTTCTGATAATACTCGGCATCAAACACCATCAGATAGACCAGTCGCCCGATCAAACCTGTCAAAATCAGAAACGCACAGGTAAACACTACCAGAATTTTCTTTTTATGATACGTTTTATTTTTCATAAAAAAACCTTACAGAAGACTTTATACAACATATTTTCTCTTCTGTAAGGTTATTCCTGTTTTATTCTGTTGTTTCCGATGATTCCGGAGATGTTGCCCAGCTATCATAATCCGGCTGGTAGTTCGGATCGATATAGGTGCCATCCTGATTACTGTAGGTATCTTCGAAGTTCTCATCGAAATCCTGCTGTACGTCTTCTCTTACACCGCTGTCCTCTGGCAGTGCATCCCCGTTTCTTGTAATGTTCAGATATGGAAATGCTTCCGCCATGATCTTCTGTGACAGCTCCAGAACATACGAACTTAATTCCTGATTTTCCACATTTGGCTCATCGATGACCACATAGATCACAACTTCCGGATTTTCCTGTGGTGCATATCCAATAAAAGAAAGCAGATAGTCTCCATTCCCTCGCGGAAGCTTCTCCGCTGTTCCGGTTTTTCCGCCAATGTCGTATCCCTCTACATTTGCCGGAACTCCGGTTCCGTCTGTCATTACCGCGCGAAGCGCTTCTTTGACACGGTCAGAAGTCTGTTTTGATACCGTTTTTCGAAGCAAAGTCGGATCGTTTGTTTCAATCACGTTTCCGTTTTCATCCTGAATCTGCTTCACCACATGAGGCTGATAATAATACCCGCCATTGATCAGAGAAGAAAATGCCGACACCATCTGTGTCATCGTTACATTGAAACTCTGCCCAAAGGAAGACGTTGCAAGATCTGTCTCCCCCATATTCTCTGCAGTAAAGATCAGATTTTCTGTGGACGCCTCTCCCGGCAGGTCAATTCCCGTGTACTCTCCAAACCCAAAGATATGCTGATACCGGATAAAATCTTCCACTCCGATCTTATCGGCCATAGCCATCAGAGCCACATTGCAGGAATTGGCGATTGCCTGATCTACATTCTCTGTCCCATGCCCTGACGTATTGTGACATTGAATATACCAGTCACCTTTCCATGTACCACCCTGGCATACATAGGTTTCCTGACCGGTCAAAGCTCCGGTCTCCAGACCTGTGGCCAGAGTAAACGGCTTGGCTGTCGATCCCGGTTCAAAGGCATCACTGACGCAGAAATTTCTCCAGAGATTGTTCATTGCATTCAGCTTATCATCATTTGACATTTTTGCCAACGCTTCCGTCGTATACCACGGCGTCAGATCTCTTGGATTATTCAGATCAAAGTTCGGGTACGAAGCCTCTGCAAGAATCTCTCCGCTGTTCGGATCCATTATGATCACAGCCGTATTCTTACTTCCCAGCTCATCCTCCCGTTCTTCTCCTTTGTGTGCCTCATTAAATTCCAGAATATATTTTTCTACAATGCTCTGCAGTGTAACGTCGATCGTGGACACTACCGTATTTCCATTCTTTGCCGCTTTCACAGTACGTTCTACTGAAGAAGCACTGTCAAAATATCCATATTCTCTTCCGTCTGTACCGTTAAGAATATCATTGTATGCACTTTCAATGCCGATTGCTCCCTGATTTCCGGATACGGGAAAATCCGATCACATCACTTGCAAGACTGTTGTAAGGGTATGTACGCTGGTAATCATCCTCCAGCCAGACCCCCTGAACATTCGGATATTTTTTATCATCCTCGTCAATTTCCTGGAATTTCTTGGCATCTTCATAAGAAACGCCTTTTTTTAAAACCTCGTAACGGCTGTCCGGATTTGCTTGATCGTATCCCTTACTTCTTCACTGTCAATACCAAAGCATTCTTCTAAAACGTCCAGTGTGGAATCGATATACTTATCGCTCTCTCCCTCGTCTGTCACAACCACCACATCCAGGATCACATTATACACACGCTCACTGGTCGCTACTTTTGTTCCGTTCCGGTCTACGATATCTCCTCGTTTATACGGAATGGTCCTGCTTCCATACTGCTGTTGGTTCAGAACGATCCTGGTATACTTTCCACCTTTGAATACATTGATATACGTAATTCTTCCGATAAGAACAACAAAAGCCAGTATAATTGCCACAAACAGCATTACCAGCTTCTTTTGCATCCTTTTCGGAAATTTTTTTGTTAAAAATTGAAATGGATTTTTTCTTCGTCTTCTTGTCATTACATCTTCCTATTTTGACACGTCCTTTGACTTTGCAAGAATCCCGTCAGATGGTATCTCATTATACTGCTTCACGTAATCACTGGTCGGGCTGTCATACTCCACCACATTCCCATTCGCCGCATATACCATGCCAAGTTCATTCATTGCTTTGTCCCGGATTTCCTGCAGATTCACAGAATCTGCTGCCGCATTGTATGCCGTATCATTCGCCTCTGTCAGATCTGACAGCTCTTCCTGAAGAGCCGTGATATTTTCTGACCTCTGCACGAGTTCTGACTGGAGCTGCAGATATACGACACAGATGAAAACCGCACAAACAGCCGCCACTGTCAAAAACCCTGTATAGATCGGCTCATATCCAATGCACGCCTGCGGTTCTTTTTCACCTGACTGCTTGTCCGTTTTTTAGGACGTACTTCCACTGCTTGTTTCTCCTGATTTGGCAATACCTTCGGCTGATGCGCTACATTTCTATAGACGTAGAACTGTCCAGATCTGTTTCCTGTATTAGATTGTCTTCTGTATGTAGTTCTCTTTCCTGCAGCCATTTGGTCTGCCCCTTTCCACGTACAATCTGCCGGGCTCTCCCCTTCCCGGCAGATTTTATTTTTTCAGATACTCACCCTCATTTTTTTCAGCTTCGTTCGAAAATGCGAAGTTTGGCACTTTTTGAACGGCTGTTATACATCAACTCTTCCTCAGAAGGAAGAATTGGTTTCCTTGTGATCACTTTTCCTTTCGATATGTTTCCACATACACAAACCGGAAAGTGACTTGGACAGGTACACGGATTTTCATTCTTTCGGAATGCACTCTTTACAATCCGATCTTCCAGAGAATGAAACGTGATAATACAGATCCGACCTCCCGGATTCAGCATATCGATCATATCATCCAGAGTCTCCCGTAGTACATCCAACTCTCTGTTCAGCTCGATCCGGATTGCCTGAAATGTCCTTTTGGACGGATGTCCGGATGTTTTCTGAAACTTCATCGGAATGGCTCTTCTGATAACTTCATTTAACTGTCCTGTTGTCTCAATTGGATGCTTTCCGCGCTCCATCACAATGTGTTTTGCAATATTCTTTGCAAATTTATCTTCTCCATAATCACGGATGACACGGTAAAGTTCCGCTTCGCTATAGTCATTGACAATGTCTTTTGCTGTCGTAGTCTGTCTCTGATCCATCCGCATGTCAAGCGGCGCATCTGTGCGGTAAGAGAAACCGCGCTCCGCCGTATCTAACTGATATGAAGACACTCCCAGATCGATTACAATCCCGTCTACCTTGTCAATTCCTATTTCATGGAGCCTCGGTTTCATATCACAATAATTGCTCCGGATTATTGTTACTTTCTCCCCGAAACCGGATAATCTGGCGCCCGCCGCTTCAATCGCGTCGGCGTCCTGGTCTATTCCTATAAATCTCCCCTTGTCACTTAAGCGGATCGCGACTTCATATGCATGTCCTCCCCCGCCAAGTGTCGCGTCTACATAGATGCCATCCGGCTTCACCTTCAGACCATCTACTGTCTCTTCAAGTAAAACTGATGTGTGTTTAAATGCCATAGAATCCTCCATTCACTCTCTGTCCAGAATCAAATTCGGATACCGATCGCCTCCATACGTTCTGCAATCGCATCCAGATCTTCTTCACTGACCATACTGCGCTCTTCCCAAAGTGCTTTATCCCAGATCTCCACGCGGTCCTGAACTCCCACCAGGACAACGTCCTTCTCCAGATGTGCAGCTTTTCGAAGTGATGCAGGTACAGAAACCCTCCCCTGCTTGTCAAAGCTGCCCTCAGAAGCACTTCCAAAAAAATAACGCTTGAAAATTCTGGCATCCTTGTTCATCCGTGGTAAGGTATTTAATTCAGCAACAAACTGATTCCATTCGTCTTGAGAATACACAAAAAGACACCCTTCCAAGCCATTACAGATCACAAAGCTTTCTCCCAAGTCATCTCGTAATTTGGCTGGAATGATGAGTCGGCCTTTTTCATCAATACTATGATTAAACTCTCCTAATAACATCTGGAATCCCTTCTAAAAGCAGGACTCCACTTTCGCCCCACTTTATGCCACTATTCACCACTTCCTACCACTTGAAACCATTGTAAACCACCACGCCCCCTTTTTCAACCCTTTTTTCACATTTTTCACATCTATGTCACAAATTCTGTAAAAATTTGGTTAAAAAAAAAGAACAGGCTTCCAAAACCTGTTCTCATATCATTCTTTATTCTTTTATTCGCCAAGTCCGCTCAGATAATTATTCACCGCATCATAATTCACTTCTGCCACTTCCCGTTCCTGCTTTGACTCATGAGACACATATGCGGAATATCCGAGCCATCCCACCAATGCCAATGCAGCCAGTGACAGTACACACTTTCTGACAATGTTCATAATGCGCTGCTTTTTCATGTTCTTCTTCCGATTCGCCTTTTCCTGTTTATAGCGGTCTACTTTTTCCTGACTCATATCTAAAAGCTCCTTTGTCCCCTATGTATTTGACAGCTTCTGTCCTGCACTCTTTCTACATAGTGTACCACATCCGACTCTAAACTACAACAATAATTCCTCCGTCATTGGCATAAACCGTACTGATCCCGGATGTATCTACGATAAAACTGGACTTCACTGCAAACCGTTCTTTTAAAAGGCGCTGCACTTCTTTTGCTCTCTCCTCACAGTTACAGTGTGCAATAGCCAGAATCTTATCTCCTGCATTGACCACATCTGCTGCCACGCAGTCCGCCATCTTCACAAGTGCTTTTTTCATGCCTCTCGCTTTTTCCTTCTGACAGATCGTTCCCTGCGGAGTAGACCCATGATCGGTTTGATATTCAAGGCTCCCGCTACCAGTGATTTGATTCCCGTAAGTCTTCCGTTCTTTCTTAAAGTATCCAGATTCTCCAGTACAAAATAAGTGTGCTGCTCCTCAATATAACACTCTACACTTTCCACAACTTCTTCGAACGTCATCCCGGCCTTTTCACACTGCTGAACCTTCAATGCGATCAAAGTCTCTCCTACTGAAGCGGAGCGTGAATTAAATACATGAATCTGTTTTTCCCCATATTCTTCTTCATACAGATTTTTTCCAAGAACCGCACTGTTATATGATCCGCTCAATTCTGCCGATAGTGTCACCACATAAATACGTTCGGCATCGCAGTGATAACTTTCCATATATCTTTCCGGAGACGGACAGGATGTCTTCGCACAGGATGTACTTTCTGCAATCTTTAAAAGCAGCTCTTCCTGCTTCAAGCTGTCATCATCTGTCCACTGAGTGTCTTCTATCTGAATTCCGAGAGCAACGTGTTCAAATCCTCCGTCTGCTTTCATCTCCGGCGTAAATTCTCCGCAACTGTCAACAATTACTTTATAGCTCATGTCTTTCCTCCCAAACCACACTTTCTTTTTCCACCATCTATTATATGTGGTTTTCAATACTACGTTACTTAATATACCACACTTTGTGTCGGATGAAAAGACATTTTTATATCTTTTGCTTTTCCTATTCTGTCTGAAGCTTAATTCTCCTGGATACACTCAGGGCAAGTCCCATCTCCGTCATCAGGAACAGAACCGAAGTTCCTCCATAACTGACAAACGGAAGCGTAACACCCGTTGTCGGGATCATGTTCGTTACAACCATGATATTTAAGATCACCTGCAGCGCGATATGTGCAAAAATTCCGGTCACGATCAGTGAGCCGTACAGATCCGGTGCATTTCTTGCAATAAACATCAATCTATATAGAAGAAGTCCGAACAGGATCAATACTACGATTGCTCCGAAAACGCCAAGTTCTTCGCAGATAACGCTCAGAATCATATCATTCTGCGCTTCGGGGATCATACCAAGCTTCTGCGTGCTGTTTCCAAGACCTTTTCCGAAGAATCCCCCGGATCCGATCGCATACAGTCCCTGAAGCACCTGGAAGCCGGTGCCATCCGAGTGCCTTCCGGATCCAGCCATGTTGTGATTCTTCCGATTCGGAATTATCACTGTTCGTCGCATAAACCGCAAGTATGGCCACTATCACGATCAAAATTCCTGCTCCGATGGCAGCGATCATCAAAAACGGCTTTGTCTTCGGATGTGCCACAAAAATCAAGACACAGGTAATCGCCATTACGATCACGGCAGTACTTAAGTTGTCTGTAAGAATAAACACTCCACCTGCTGCCACCCCGCCATAGATCAGAAGTCTCCGGATTCCAAGCCAGTCATTGACTTTTCTTCCCATCTTACAGATCTCACAGGAAATAAACAAAATAATCGCGATCTTTGTAATCTCAGATGGCTGCAATGTCATATTTCCCGGAAGCTGGATCCATCGTCTGGCTCCATTGATCGTTGTTCCAAGAGGCGTCTGCACCAGCGCCATCATAATCATGGCAAACATATAGATTTCAAAAGAAAACGCTCCATAAACATGATAATCAATCCTGGAAACGACCAACATAACTCCAAAACTGCCCGCACTGATCATTGCCTGTTTGATAAAATAGGACATGTCATCCTGAAAATCCGCCTGAGCGCTGTACGCACTGGCACTATAGAGCATGATCAGTCCAAAGCAAGTCAAAAATATAATGACCAGCATCAGATTATAATCAAAATACGTGGTCGGCACACTGCTTTGCGCAATCTCTCTTTTCTCCCGTTTCTGTCTGGCAGAACGTCTGCTTTTCGTTTCCCCCTGCTCTCTTCTGCGAATCGGCTGTACCGTTTTGCTGCTCATAACATCTCCCCTGTTTTTATTTTACTCGGTTATCTTGCGCTCATTGCCGGATGCACCGGTTTTCCATGTTCAAAAAACCGGTCATACCATACAAGGAAAATGTAGACAGTCCAGATCTTCCGACTGTTATCTGTCTTTTCATTTGCATGTTTTACATGCTTGTGTTCATCCAGCATTTTCACAAGAAGCTCTGTATCAAAGAATTTTTTTGCCGCGTCAGAAAGAAACATTTCTTTTACCCGATTGTAATACGCATCTTCTTTGAGCCATACCCGGATCGGAATCGGGAATCCCAGTTTCTTCTTCTCTGCAGTCTTACTGCGGATCACCTTTTCTGCCGCCCCGCGAAGTGCCACTTTTGTCTTCGGTGCTCTCACTTTATAATGCAACGGCAGTGTCTGGGCAAGCTCCAGTACTTTTTTATCCAAAAACGGGACACGCACTTCCAGAGAATTGGCCATTCCCATCTTATCCCCCTTCATCAGAATATCATGTACCAGCCAGAGATGCATATCCACATACTGCATCTTGGTCACAGAATCCTTGTCTTTCACGCGCTCATACAGTGGTGCAGTCACCTTCTGAATTCCCGGCTTGCAGCCTTTTTTCAAAATACGGTTCGCTTCTCTCTCTGTAAAAATATTCGTCGCATTGGCAAAATAACGTTCTTCCAGAGTTTTTCCGTGACGCATCAGGAAGCCTCTTCCTTTCATGCCTCTTGGAAGGCATCTCTCTGCAAAATTTCCAAGCATTCGTCTGATCGGCATTGGAATTTTATTAAACGAAGTATGCTCCAGAGGCTCACAGTAAATATTATATCCTCCGAACAATTCATCCGAACCTTCTCCGGACAGCACTACCTTTACCTTCTTCGCTGCTTCCTGACTCAGAAAATAAAGTGCGATCGCCGCAGGATCTGCCACCGGTTCATCCATATAATACTGGATATCGGACAGATTGTCCCAGTATTCCTGTGGAGTGATGACTTTTGCATCATTTTTCATGTTGATGCTTGCTGCAAACTCTTTCGCATCCTGAATCTCGCTGTATTTTCCTTCGTCGAATCCAACGGTAAAGGTACGATCCACCTGACCTAAATATGTCAGATAACTGGAATCCACTCCACTGGACAAATAGGAAGCAACTTCTACATCACTGATCTTGTGCATCTCCACAGACTCTTTCATGACTTTTTCAATGTCATCTACAACTTCTTCAAAGGATTTTGTCGTATCTCCTGTGAAATTCGGTTCAAAATACCGTTTGATCGTCATTTTCCCGTTCTCATAAACGAAATAATGGCCCGGCTGTACACAGAACACGCCTTTAAAGAACGTCTCATTGGTCGGAACAAACTGAAAAGACAGGTAATTTCCCAATGCATCTTCATTAAACACTTTATCAAACTTCGGATGCTCCAAAAAAGATTTGATTTCTGATCCAAACATCAATGTTCCATTCATCTGCGCATAATAAAGCGGCTTAATACCAAAAATATCCCGCGCTGAAAACAGTCTTTTTGCCTTTTGATCCCAGATTGCAAATGCATACATTCCGCGAAGACGGTAAACCAGTTCTTCTCCCCACTGCTCGTATCCGTGGATCAAAGTTTCCGAATCCGTATTGGAAACAAATGTATGTCCAGCCTGAATCAGTTCTTCTCTCAGTTCCTGATAGTTATAGATCTCACCGTTAAATACAAGCACCTTGCTTCTGTCCTCGTTATATAATGGCTGATCTCCGCTTTCTGAAAGATCAATGATTGAAAGACGCCGGAATCCAAGTGCCGCATCTTCATCCACAAATTTGCCGGAACTGTCCGGTCCGCGATGGATGATCGTATCCATCATATTCTCCAGCACCTGTTCTCTGTTCTCAACTTCTCCTACAAATCCTGCAAATCCACACATATACTGTATATCTCCTCTTAAAACTTATGTAACCTGTCCTTAACATTCCCAGTTTTCAGACAGGTTATGTAGACTCTTTTTTCAGATCCGGACAGTATCCTGCCCGCAACAACGCCTTTTAATATATCACATGCTATACTTAAATCCAAGAAAAACCTTACTTTCTCGTTTTCTTCATTCCGAATGAAGTGGCCTTGCGCCGTTCTTCCCACAACTGATGCCGGGCTTTTGTCAGCTGCTCCTCCAGATCTTTTATCTTTTCGCAATAGTAGTTTTTTTCCTCTTGTTCGGAAAGAATATCAAACCGGTATTCTACTTCCAGCCATGCAGGTCCGCCGTCCAACTCCGGAATATCCATCAGGTACTGCGGATCATCCGTCAGAAAGAGACTCTTTCCACGATCTGTAGAAACTGCATTGACTGGTTTCATCTCGTGTTCCACAGATCTTCCATTGATCTTCACACTGCAGATCTCACAACGGCACGCTGCATTGCATGGATCAAAGCGCATCATCTTTGCATTTTCCAGAAGCCAGGATTTTTGAATCTTATATCCTGACATACTCGGCCATGTCTCGCTGTCCTCCTCGCAGAAACCGTTTCCGATATCATAGTAACACTTAGATTCCTGACATTCTTTTCCACTGATATATCCGGACACAATATCGCTGTAGAATTTCATTCTCTCTGCTTCAATTCCCGAATAGTATGTCCTGCATTCTGTAAGCTCCGGAGATGCCATCAGTTCTTCATACATCTCATCAAACCGGCTGGCATACTGATAATCCACCGCAGCGATCTTCTGCCAGAGCGGCAGCCACTCTCCTGCCGGGCCATATCCTTCCTTGATCTCTTTTAACAGTTCATCTGATGTCTTTTTCTCAAATCCTCTTCCCGAAAAATTGTTCCGCTCAGCAAGACTGAAATTGGCTTCTGTCAGATATCCGGGACCTCCCAGATAATCATAAACATAAACCGGAACGCCCATTGCAAGACACCTCGGTACGGTTCTTCCAATCGTAATGACCAGATCATACTGCTGCAAAAACTCTGCATTCACCTGTTCCGTACGATACCCAAGTCCGATCAGATCCACCTGATAATACCCGCCCATCTTTTCCTTGAGCTCCAAAAGCTCCTGCGGGATATGATTGGAAATGATCGCGATCTTATCCAACGCTCTTTTGTATTCTGCATACTCGCTGCTTCCTTCAAAATACTCTGCTTCCACACAGTTTTGAAAGACCCGTATCTTCGTTCCTTCCGGAACCTGCATGGCTACCATATCTGCACATTCAGGACTGACACACAGAATGAATGCCGCTTCCTGCGTACAGACCGGAAGATTCTCCATGGCATTGATCACACTCAGCTTCGAGACAACCATTCGTTTATATTTTAATCCGTACCGGCTCACAAGATAATCAAACACCGGGAAATGCTGGATAAAGACAATCTCAAATTCCATCTCTTTGAGTGCCTCTTTCTGACATTCAATCACTGTGATCCCCTCTTCCAACTCCTGCAGAAGTGGATAAGACTTCTTATATACAGCAATCACCACATCATATCCCTTTTCTTTGAACAGATGTGCAAACTCCAGCACATGCAGCTCAGATCCTGTAAACTTCTGAAAATAAAGGTTGGTAATAAGTACTTTTTTCCTTTGTTCCATCTTACTTCTCCCTGTCTCCCCTGTTTTCCTCTTCTACCGATTATAGCAGACGCGGGAATATTTCTCCACCCGATAATTGCCTTTTTCAAAATCGAACAAAAAAAGACACTCGCCAAAGTGTCCAACTTGTGATCAATCGGGGTGACAGGATTCGAACCTGCGACCTCACGGCCCCCAGCCGTGCACTCTAACCAAACTGAGCCACACCCCGTCGTGCAACTACCGTTTTTCATTATACAAAACTTCCCGAAAAAAGTAAATGCCCTTTCGAATAAAAAGTCAGGCAGAGTTATCCTCATAACTCCGCCTGCTTTTTTATGAGCGCTTACATCCGCAATTCGGATTTTTATCAAACTCAGGATTGAATGCATAGAAGTTTTTGCTGTCCAGGTGTTCCTGCACGATCCGAAGATTTTCACCGAATCTCTGGTAATGCACGATTTCACGCTGACGCAGGAAACGAATCGGATCACAGACTTCCGGATCTTTTACAAGCCTGAGAATGTTATCGTAAGTCGTACGGGCTTTTTGTTCTGCAGCGAGGTCTTCATGAAGATCTGTAATCGGATCACCTTTTGACTGAAAATAGGTTGCAGTCCACGGTGCTCCGCTTGCAGCCTGTGGCCACAATGCCAGAGTATGATCTACATAGTATGGAGCAAACCCGGATCTCTCAATTTCTTCCGGAGAAAGATTTTTCGTCAGCTGATGCACAATGGCACAAATCATTTCCATATGGGCCAGTTCTTTCGCACATCCAAGATGCAACTAATCCACATTAAATAAGTAATACCTTTTTGATAAAAATAAGATTGATACAATATTCACCCCTCAGAGAACGATCTCCGAGGGGATTTTTATTAAATAGATGTAGTCTCTTTCCTGTTCAGAACCGCCATCAGCCTCGCATACCACGGTGCGCTTG
>ENA-OQBJ01000013-OQBJ01000013.1-human-gut-metagenome-genome-assembly--contig:-NODE-13-length-76378-cov-2.631546_pt1 | contig 76378 bp, 102 predicted proteins | sample MGYA00242743_ERZ504545 | MGnify/ENA primary metagenome ERZ504545 (study PRJEB26092, sample SAMD00036252) | human gut metagenome | host: Homo sapiens | study: EMG produced TPA metagenomics assembly of... | reverse complement strand
CTCTTCTTCAAATAACTCTCTGTGCATAATTATACGGAACTGCATTGCCATCTTTGCCGTAAAAATCTGCCCCGATCATATCTGCATAATCCTGACTTCAGCACAGCTCCCCCTACCATGACTTTACATTCAGGTTTACGTTCTCTCAATAACTTGATGGTCTCTTCCATGCTTACAACCGTTGTCGTCATAAGCGCGCTTAGACTACCAGCCGGATATCCTGCTCCACTGCAGTATCTACGATCACTTCCGGTGGTACATCTTTCCCCAGATCGATCACATCAAAACTGTAATTCTCCAGAAGGACTTTTACAATGTTCTTACCAATATCGTGAATATCTCCTTTTACCGTTGCGAGAATGACCTTATTCTTCGCCTGGACTTCCCCGCCTTCCTGTGCGAGTACATCCTTGATCACTGCAAATGCGATCTTTGCCGCATCGGCACTCATCAGAAGCTGCGGCAGGAAGACAGTTCCCTTTTCAAATCCTTTTCCTACCGTATCCAGTGCTGGGATCAGATGTTCATTGATGATCTCCAGCGGTGCCTGTTTCTTTAACAGTTCTCCTGTTGCATGATGTGCTTCTTCTTTCAGACCTTTTTCGATGGCCTCTTTTAAAGTCAGTTCTGCCTTGCTGCCGGTGCAGGTGTTCCTGCTTTCTGACTGCCATATACACGGATATACTCCTCGCAGTTCTTATCGTAATTCATCAGCGCACAGAATGAATAATACGAGCGCATCATATCCTCAGAAGAAGGATTAATGATCCCCGCACTTAATCCATTCTGCATGGCCATCGTATAGAAATTCGAATTGACTGCCGGACGGTACGGAAGTCCGAATGAAATGTTCGATACACCAAGTACCGTACATACACCGTAAGTCTCTCTGACTTTTTTCAGTGCTTCCAAAGTGACCTTTGCTCCTTCCGGCTCGGAACTGATCGTCATTGCCAGCACATCGATTACAATGTCCTTTTTGTCAATGCCATATTTTTTCGCTTCTTCGATGATCTTTCCTGCCACACGGACTCTTCCATCTGCCGTTGCCGGGATTCCATCCTCGTCGATCGTAAGCCCGATCACAACACCTCCGTAACGCTTAATAAGCGGGAAGACAGCATCCATATTTTCCTGTTTTCCATTTACAGAGTTCACCATCGGCTTACCGTTATAGATACGCATCGCCGCTTCCATTGCTGTGATATCAACGGTATCGATCTGAAGCGGCAGGCTTGATACGCTCTGAAGCTCCATGATGACTTCTTTCATCATCGCCGGTTCGTCAATATCCGGAAGTCCTACGTTGACATCCAGAATATGTGCTCCCTTATCCTGCTGCGTAATCCCCTCTTTCAGGATATAATCCATGTCGTGGTCTTTTAATGCCTGTTTGAATTTCTTCTTACCGGTCGGATTGATTCTCTCTCCGATGATCATCGGCTTGCCGCCAAGGATGACCGCATGTCCGTAAGAAGATACCATTGTGATATCTTTCTTTGTTGCCGGCTTTACGCTCATCTCTCTGGTCGTCTCAACCATCTTCTGGATATGTGCAGGTGTTGTTCCACAGCATCCGCCGATCACATGCGCTCCCATCTCTACGATCTTTGCCATATATCCGGCAAACTGTTCCGGTTCTACATCATAATAGACTTCTCCGTCACGCTGCTTCGGAAGTCCTGCATTCGGTTTTACGATGATCGGAACCGATGCGTATTTCAGAATATCCTCCAGAATCGGAAGCATCTGCTCCGGTCCCATACCACAGTTGATTCCCAATGCATCTACACGAAGGCCTTCCAACATGGTAACCACCGCCGGAACATCTCCTCCTGTCAGGAGTTTTCCCTTTTCATCGAAGATCATAGTTGCAAATACCGGAAGTGAAGTATTCTCTTTTGCAGCAAGTACTGCTGCTTTCACTTCGTAACTGTCACTCATGGTCTCGATATGGATCAGATCAGCTCCTGCCTGTTCTCCATAGATCATCGTTTCTTTAAATGCATCATATGCATCTTCAAACGAAAGATCTCCCATTGGCTTTAATAACTTACCGGTTGGTCCTACATCTAATGCTACATAAGTCTTTCTTCCGTCGTGCACGCCACGTTCTGCAGCCTTTTTTGCATTCTGGATTCCTGCTGTTACGATTTCTTTGAGTCCATACTTGGAATCATGGAATTTGATCGCATTAGCACCAAATGTATTACTTAAGACGATATCACTGCCTGCCTCAAAATATGCCTTATGGATATCGATGATTTCTTCTGCATGTTCCAGGTTCCAGACTTCCGGGAGTTCTCCCGGCTGTAATCCCTTTGACTGAAGAAGTGTTCCCATTCCACCGTCAAAGTACAATAATTCTTTTCCCAGTCGTTCTAATAACATTTGTCTGCTCCTATCCTCTTTCTTGTATCTTATGATCTGCGGTATGCGCAGTCTTTCTTCTGACACACCTCACAACCTTTGATATGGCAGGAATCTCTGTTTCACTGAGACCGATCACTGCCGTCACCGATTTTGACGGTGTCAGCATATTGCCGCCGGTAAGTGTCAGCCCAATCTTCTTTGCCGTATCCAGCATACGGAGGATCATATCCTGATGTGCAATATCAAAGTCTCCATATCCAGGACTGAATCTCGGTCTGATATAATAACCCTCTTTCTTCATATCTGCTTCCAGAGCAGTCTGCCATTCATCCAGATATTCTTCCAGCATAGCAGCCGCACACGCCTGAAGTGTTACCACTCTTGCCATATCTCCGATGGAATATTTCCGCAATAGCAGATCAACTTTCGGTCCAAGCGTTGCACCCAGCAGCACTGCTTTTTTACATCCCGTCAGATTTTTATAAAGATTTTTACTGTGGATATCCAGATTTCCCAGAAGGATTCTTCCACTCTCCGGGAATTCTAATTCAAAAATGCGGTAGACGATCCTGCCGCACGCCGCCTGGGAAAGCTCTTCAAAACAGCTTTCCACAAGCTTCAGCGTATGATCATCTACCGCATGTCTGCCATATCCCAAGTAACGAATTGCTTCTTTCGTTCTTGCGTCCATTTTGCTTCCTCTATTTATTCAGAATCTCTGAAAGATTTGCCTGGATTGCCGCAGCAACCTCCGGTTTATTCATAGAATATACGTGAACATGGTTAATGCCATTTGCGAACAGATCGATGATCTGGTCTGTCGCATACGCAATACCTGCCTGCTGCATTGCTTTCGGATTATCTCCAAAGCGATCTACGATTGCTTTGAATCTCTCCGGAAGGTTGGTTCCGGACATAGACAGGATTCTCTTTACCTGATTTGCATTTGTTACCGGCATGATTCCCGGAATAACCGGAACGGTAACACCCTTTTCTCTCGCTCTATAGAGGAAATTATAAAGAATATTGTTATCAAAAAACATCTGTGTAGTCAGGAAATCTACACCACAGTCTACTTTCTGTTTCAGATGTGCAATATCATCCTTCTTATGTTCGGACTCTACATGTCCTTCCGGATAACATGCAGCCCCGATGCAGAAATCTCCCTGACTCTTGATATCCTCGATCAGCTCATATGCATACTGATAATGATTCGGAAGTGGGAATTCACTCTCTTGTGGAATATCTCCTCTGAGAGCAAGGATATTCTCAATTCCTGCTGCCTTTAACTGATCGATTACCTGATGCACTTCTTCTTTTGTTGATGATACACAAGTAAGATGTGCAAGGCTTGGTACATTATATTTATCTTTGATATGTGATGCAATCTTTACAGTATTCTTACTGGTACCGCCGCCTGCACCATATGTAACACTCATATATGACGGTTTCAATTCTGCAATTGCTTCTGTCGCCTTTAATACTCCTTCATATGCTGCATCTGTCTTCGGAGGAAATACCTCAAAAGAAAGATGCGGTGTCTTTTCTACTAATATATCACTGATTTTCATATTTTTTCTGTCATTCTCCTTTAGTCTGTTTTTACATTCCTTCGTATAATTCTTCGTACTGTTTTGCAGAATTCTTCCATGAGAAGTCTTTATTCATGGCACGTTCAACAATCTTGTTCCAGTCACGTTTCTTATCGTAATAGATCTGTTCTGCATAACGTACAGTTGCCAGCATCTCATGTGCATTGTAGTTCATGAAGCTGAATCCTGTACCAGTCTTTTCATACTCATTGTATGGTTCTACTGTATCTTTCAGACCGCCTGTCTCACGGACGATCGGAACTGTTCCGTAACGTAAACTCATCAACTGGCTGAGTCCGCATGGTTCAAACAGTGACGGCATAAGGAATGCATCACAGGACGCATAGATCTTATGAGACATTGCTTCTGAATAATAAATGTTTGCAGATACTTTTCCAGGATATTTCCATGCGAAATGGCGGAACATATTCTCATACTGTTCTTCTCCTGTACCAAGCGCTACGATCTGTACTGCATCCTGACACAGTTCATCCATTACATATGCAACAAGATCAAATCCCTTCTGATCTGTCAGTCTGGATACGATACCGATCATCATAGTTTTATGATTCTCTTCCAGACCAAGTTCCTTCTGAAGTGCGATCTTGTTCTTGATCTTCTCTTTACGGAAATTGCTGACATCATAATTTCTCTCGATCTTATTGTCTGTCAGTGGATTATAATCTTCATAATCAATTCCGTTCACAATTCCAGACAGGCAGTTTGCTCTTGCATTCATAAGACCGTCCAGTTTCTCGCCATAGAATGGTGTCTTAATTTCCTCTGCATAAGAGTACTTACCGTCGTTACTCTGTCCGCATATACGATTCCACCCTTCAGGTAGTTTGCATCCTTGTATGCTTCCAGCTTATCCGGTGCGAAATAATACTGTGGTAATCCGGTAATGTCTCTGACACGCTTCGGATCCCATGTCCCCTGGAACTTCAGGTTATGTATAGTCATCACCGTCTTGATTCCACGGTAAAATTCATTGCCATATCTGAAATTATCCAGATAGATCGGAACCAGTCCTGTCTGCCAGTCATGGCAGTGAATGATGTCTGGTCTGAAATCGATCAGTGGAAGTGCACTTAATACAGCTTTTGAGAAGAATGCGAATTTCTCAATATCCGCATACATATCACCGTATGGTGCATATCCGTTAAAGTAATATTCGTTATCTATAAAATAAAACTTAATTCCGTCGTATTCCATTTCAAGAACGCCAACATACTGTTTTCTCCAGTTCAAGTCCATATAAAAATGAGTATGATACTGAAGTTTTTCTTTCCATTCGTCTTTCATGCACATATACTTTGGAAGCATCACGCGCACATCGTATTTTTCTTTATCAAAATATTTCGGCAATGATCCGACAACATCGGCAAGTCCTCCTGTTTTGATAAATGGGACTGACTCAGATGCCGCAAATAATATTTTCTTCATTGCATTTCCCTCCCAACCTTAGAATACTTTATCATTATAACGTATTTTTATTCAGAATAAAAGGGTTGTTTAGCGGTTTTTATTTTCCAGTCGGATCGTATCTGCGATCAATGCTATAAATTCTGAATTTGTAGGTTTTCCCTTTCCATTACTTACTGTATATCCAAATAACTCATCCAGCGTATCAAGCTTTCCACGGCTCCATGCAACTTCGATCGCGTGACGAATTGCTCTTTCCACTCTGCTTGCCGTTGTCTGATGCATCTTGGCAATTGTAGGATACAAAACCTTCGTAATCGCATTCAACACATCCATATCATCCACTGCATAATGATTGCATCCCGCAGATAATGATATCCTTTTATGTGCGCCGGTATTCCGATTTCATGGATCATATCCGTCACACGGTCTCTAGATTATATTCTTGCTTTTTGGAAACTGCATTCCGGCTTTCGGATTCCGAACTGTTCTTTCTCTCCCCGTTTCCCGCATCTTTGATCCTGCTTAAGATCATATCATTGTGAAATGGTTTCATCACATAGTAACTTGCTCCTTTTCGGAAGGCATCTTCTGTTAATTCTTTCCTGTCCGACAGCTGTCACGATAATAAATTCCGGTCGTTTGGTAATCTGCTCATCCATATTTACTTTTTCCATCACACTTAATCCATCCATCTTTGGCATGATCAGATCCAGTAATACAACATCCGGTTTCTTTTCTTTGATCAGATGATAGATATCTTCACCGTTATCAGCTTTTCCTATCAGATTCAAATCCTGGTCTTGCTCTATGATTTCACCCAGCATATCCAAAATTCTTTCATTGTCGTCAGCGATTGCTACATTAACTTCTCTCATTTTACGTAATGCCTCCTTGTCCCTTAATAATTATGTCGAGTTTTATTATATATTTTCCTCAATTTTCGAACAAGAAAATACTGTCGTAAAAACATGACCCGCATCGACAAAATTCTGATTATTCTACATATTTCAGCATATTTTCGATAAAAATCCCATAACCTCTCGTTGGATCAATGACAAATACATGGGTAACCGCACCCGCTATCTTTCCATTCTGGATAATTGGCGTTCCCGACATTCCCTGAATGATTCCGCCTGTAATTTCCAGCAATTTTGGATCTGTCACTTCTATTTCGAGTCCTTTATTTTCCTCTCTGGTATGTTTGTCAATTTTTGTAATACGAATTTTATATTCTTTTACTTTTCCTTCCACACAGCATCGGATTTTTGCATCTCCTTTTTTTATTTCATCCGTCTGCATTATCTCCATCGGATCCGTGTCCTGAAACAGGTTTTCTGTGCGGTCAAGCGTTCCAAAAATCCCACAATCCGTATTTTTATTAATTTTCCAAGCACATTATATCTGTTATAAACAATGATCCCTTCCATGCCTCCTGGATTACCGTCAATTCCTTTCTGGATACTTCGTATACTGGTTTCGTATACTCTTCCATTTCGAATCTCCATAAGTGCATTCGTATCTGTGTCATGAATTCCATGTCCAAGTGCTCCAAATCTGCTGTCAGAATTAAGAAATGTTACTGTTCCAAGTCCCTGTGCATTGTCCCTTACCCATATCCCGAGCATGCAATTATTTTTTTTGCTCCTGACCGGTTTTACCTTCACTTCCAGATATTCCGAATCTCTGCGCAGCTTTAAAATCACATCTGTTCCATCTGTAGTTTTTAATATCGTCTGTAGTTCTTTTTTTATCCCTGATCTTCGTTCCATTGCATTCTACGATATAATCACCTGCCTTTACCAGATGTCTTGCCGGTTCCAGTCGTTCACCGTCTGTTCCTGTAACCTTCTCTGTTCCAAGAACCATGACTCCTTCTGTTTCCAGATAGATTCCGATCGGCATACCTCCCGGGATCACCGTATTGTCAGACACCGTCCCCGCGCTTACTTCCTCTTTTTCGTTACGTTCCATTTTTCCTTTCACTGAATATCCCGTGTAAAAAAAAGACAAGAAAAAAACAAGTGTTATGATCAGACATTTTCGATACCAATATTTTCTCATGTTCCACACCTCAAAAAAAGATAGACATCCCTGCAAGAATGTCTATCTTAGTATGTGGTATTTTATAAAAAATACTCTGGATCTGTATACTTTTTATTTTATCTGACCTGCCAGATTTTTCATCTCTTTTGCGCTTTGGATCACGGTATCTGTAATTTTTGCACCGCCGAGGATCCTTGCCAGCTCTTCTACCGACTTTTCTTCTGTCAGCGGATAAATGTGTGTACGCGTCACTGCATCCTCTGTCTTTTTTTCAATCAGGAAATGCTGATCTGCCATCGCTGCAATCTGTGCAAGATGTGTAATACAGATCACCTGATGTTCTTTTCCGATCAATGCCATCTTTTCCGACACTTTTTGTGCCGTACGTCCGCTGATACCAACATCAATTTCATCAAAGATCAGTGTCTCAATCTCATCTTTATCTGCCATTACAGCTTTGATCGCCAGCATGATTCTGGAAAGCTCACCACCGGAAGCAACTTCTGTCAATGGTTTCACCTGCTGTCCCTGGTTAAGCGAAATACGGAATTCCGCATCATCAATACCATCTTTGGAATATTCTTTCTTTTCCGCAAAATGTATCTCAAACTGCACCTGTTCAAAATTCAGGTCTTCCAAGCCTTTCTGGATCTTCTTTTCCAGCATGTTTGCCTTCTTCTTTCGAAGAGTCGAAAGTTTCTGCGCCCTTTTAAGATAATCCTGTTCCAACTGCTCACAGGATGCTTTCAATTCCTGCATATACGCATCATAGTTTTCCAGAATTTCAATTCTTTCTTCCTGCTTCTTACAGTAATCCATGATCTTTTCATACGAGTTACCATATTTCGTCTTCAGATGATTGATCTCATTTAACCGTTTTTCTGTTTCATAAAACTCTTCATCCGAAAATTCACAGTTTTTCTGATACTCCGCCAGTTCGTGATTGAAATCATTTAACAGATTATCTACATCCGCAAGCTGCGAATATAACTGCGCAAGCTGCTCATCAGCATCTGAAACTTCCGACAAGGTTCTAAGTGCCCTTCCGAGCTTTTCGCTTGCGCTTTCCCCATCTCCGCCTGTATACTGATAACTTTCGGTCACGCTCTGGACAATCCGCTTTCCATTGCACATACGACGGTAAAGTGACTCCAGCTCTTCGTCCTCATGCTCTTTTAATTCTGCCTGCACGATCTCATCGACTTCGAACTGTAAAAATGCCAGTTCTTTCGCCCTTTCGGATTCATCTGCTCCTGCCTCTGACAGTTCTTTTTTGTTTTTCTTTGTACTGCCGCCATATCTCTACGACTTTTTTCTTTCTGTCTCTTCGTCTCTTCACCTGCAAAAGCATCAACGATCGCCAGATGATTCTTTTTATAAAGCAGTGACTGATGTTCATGCTGTCCGTGAATATCGATCAAAATCGATGATACTGCTTTAAGTGTCGCCATCTGTACTGTCTCGCCATTGATCTTGCTGACACTTCTTCCTTCCATCAGTCTTCTCTGCAGTGTAATAAACCCATCTTCCGGGTAAATATCCAGTTCTTTTAATTTACGGATCTGCCGTTCATTTTCCACTGAAAATGTCAGCTCCACCAATCCGTATCTCGCTCCCTGGCGAAGAATGTCTTTCGTGTATCTTCCGCCAAGAGCAAGATTGACCGAGCTAGAATGATTGACTTCCCGGCACCGGTCTCTCCTGTTAATATGTTCAGCCCACTGCCAAACTCTACTTCGATCTCATCGATCAAAGCCAGGTTTTTCACATGCAAATATTGTAACATGCATCCTCCTATAAGATAATCTTGCTGATCTTGTCCATTACTTTTACCGTGTCATCCAGCTTCGTATTGCACACATAATCGTGTCATCTCCCGCAATACTTCCGACAATTTCATTCCATTTCATTGCATCCAGTGCCGCACATACAGCACTTGCCATTCCGGCCACTGTCTTGATCACCAGAATATTCTGTGCCATATCCATAGACAGATACCCTTCTCTTAAAACACGGATATATTTCTCACTCATTCCATTCTCATTATGCTGGTGCAGTGCATATCTCTGTTTTCCATTTTCTGAAGGTATCTTTGTAAGTTTCAGTCACGGATATCTCTGGATACCGTTGCCTGAGTAACTTTGAATCCCTCCTGGTTCAGATATTCCGCCAGTTCTTCCTGCGTTTCAATATGATATTTATTAATCAATTCAATAATCTTCGCATGTCTGTTAACTTTCATATCATCAATTTCCCTTCATCTTTCTCCGTAATATTTCCAAAAAACTGATTTTATTAATCTTCATGATTTTTGTCGACTCTTTTGCCTTGCAAATGGTCAGACGATCTCCTGTCTCAAGCGGCACGCTGGTCGCACCGTCAAATGTAACCAGTACTTTTTCTATATTGCCTCTGCGTCCTTCTCCGATCTCAATCACGATCTCATCGTCGGAAGACAGAACAATGCTTCTTGTGTTCAACGCATGAGAACAGATTGGTGTGATCACAGTAAGAGACGCCGTAGGTTCTACGATCGGACCTCCCGCCGACATATTATATGCCGTAGAACCGGTTGGTGTGGAAATGATGATTCCATCCGCTTCATAGGAATTCAACAGTTCCCCGTTTACGAACAATTTAAAATATATAATACGCAGATCATCACCTTTACGTGACACAACAATATCATTAAGTGCAACATCTTTCTTTCCGTTCGGAAACATGCCTTCCAGCATCATACGCTCTTCATACAAATAATCACCTTTCAGCATCTGTGTGATATCTTCTGCCAGATTGCTTACCTCTACCTCTGTAAGATACCCAAGCGTTCCCATGTTGATACCCAGAATCGGAACGTCTCTTTTCCAGAGCGTTCTTGCCACTTCAATCAAACTCCCGTCACCGCCAATCACGATTGCACAATCGATCATGTCCGGAATCCGTTCCCTGATAATATTTTTCTCTGCATCTTTTTCACACAATATACAGCTTCTTCCCGCTATCTCCAGTAATTCCCTTACTTTTCCCGTCACCGCATGATTCGTATCTTTTCCATCATTTGTAACGATCCAAAACTTTTTTAACATCTGTCTCTAACCTTTCGCAAGTGTCGCAAATGACTGATCTACCGTCTTTTCGACATCAATCTCAGGCGAAATTCTGTCAGTCGCTTCGCATTTCTGTAAGTGGACCAGATATTCGATATTACCTTCCGGTCCTTTGATCGGAGAGAATTCCAGATTCAGCACTTCAAATCCGATAGACATTGCATAATCAATCACTTTATGGATGACTTCTATATGCGTACTTTTTTCGCGTACAACGCCTTTTTTCCCAACCTTTTTCTCTTCCCGCTTCAAACTGTGGCTTGATCAGTGCAACTATCTGTCCGTCTTCCGTAAGATAATTACGAATCGGAAGTAACACTTTTGTAAGCGAAATAAATGATACATCAATAGATGAAAACTGTACCGGTTCTCCAATGTCTTCCGGTGTGACATAACGAATGTTCGTTTTTTCCATACATACAACTCGTGGATCCTGTCTGAGTTTCCAGTCAAGCTGTCCGCGGCCCACATCAATCGCAAATACTTTCACAGCACCATTCTGCAACATACAATCCGTAAAGCCTCCTGTAGAAGAGCCTACATCTGTACATACCTTTCCTTCTACACTGACATCAAAATTCTTGATCGCTTTTTCCAGTTTCAGACCGCCGCGGCTGACATATGGAAGAGTATGACCTCGCACTTCGATCGTCGCTTCTTCCGGAAATGTAGTTCCTGCCTTATCTTCTTTCTGTCCGTCTACATATACGATCCCGGACATAATGATTGCCTTTGCCTTTTCTCTGGAAGCCGCCAGATTTCTTTTTACAAGTAATACATCTAATCGTTCTTTCATAATTTCTCCTGTTATCTACATTGTCTCATACATCTTACAGATCTGTGCCGTCATGGATTCTACGTCCAGACCAGTCTCTTTGCGCAGGACATCTACATTACCATGTTCTACATAATCATCCGGGAGTGCCAGAATCTGCACTCTCACATCTGCACCGGTCCTCATCAGATATTCACTTACATGTTCTCCAAATCCTCCGGATTTTACGTTTTCTTCAATCGTAACAATCAACCGATGCTTCTTTGTAAGCCGGTCCAGCATCTTGGCATCTAACGGTTTTATAAATCTCGCATTAATAAGCGAGCAGTCATAGCCTTTCTCTTTTAAATCTTCTCTTACCTTCAGTGCCTCTTCAAACATATGCCCTACGAAAATAATTGCAATATCACTTTCTTCATACAATATCTCACTTTTTCCGTATTCAATCGGACTTCTGAATTCCGGACAGACATCACATGCACTCCCCCTCGGATAGCGGATCGCGATCGGTCCATCATATGAGATACCAAATCTCACCATATCCGCCAGTTCCCATTTGTGTTTTGGTGACATGATTACCATGTTCGGGATACTGCTCAGATAAGACAGATCAAAAATTCCCTGATGTGTCTCTCCGTCATTGCCTACTAATCCCGCTCTGTCCACGGCAAACATCACAGGAAGATTCTGAAGTGCCACATCATGAATCATCTGATCATAAGCTCTTTGAAGGAAAGAAGAATATACCGAAAATACCGGTTTCATCCCGCCTGCCGCAAGTCCTGCCGCAAATGTCACTGCATGTTCTTCCGCAATCCCCACATCAAAAAAGCGGTTCGGATATTTCTTTCGGAATCTCGCAAGACCCGTTCCATCTGCCATTGCTGCAGTGATCGCCGCAAGTTTATCATTTCTTGCCGCTTCATCACACATTACTTTTCCAAATACATCTGTATATGAATCTTTTTTTCTTCGGTTTTTCCGGTTCACCGGTCTCTACCTGGAACGGTCCGATCCCATGGAATTTATCCGGCTGTTCTTCTGCCGGTTCATATCCTTTTCCTTTTTTGGTAAGGACATGCAATAACACAGGTCCCTCAATCTTCCTTGCTTCTTTTAATGCACGTACCAACATTGGTATGCTGTGTCCCTGAATCGGTCCCAGATATGTAATTCCCATATCTTCAAAAAACATTCCTGGTACGATCAGCTGCTTCAGACTGCTTTTCGTCTTACGGATATGTTCAATCATAGGATCTCCTACAACCGGTACATTATGAAGCATATTCGTTACACCTTTTTTTCAAATCTGTATAAAAATCTGCAGTACGAAGCTTCGCCAGATAATCCGACATTCCACCTACGTTTTCGGAAATCGACATATGATTATCATTCAAAACAATAATAAAATTCTTCTTAAGCCTTGAAGCATTGTTCAAAGCTTCATAAGCCATACCTCCGGTCAGAGAACCATCCCCGATCACAGAGATCACACTGTAATCTTCTTTTTGCAGATCTCTTGCACATACATATCCAAGCCCTGCAGAAATAGAAGTCGAGCTGTGTCCCGTGTCAAATGCATCGCATGCACTTTCCTTTCTCTTCGGGAATCCGCTCATTCCACCATATTTTCTCAGGTCATCAAATCCATCTTTTCTACCGGTCAGGATCTTATGCGTATAAGACTGATGTCCGACATCCCATATAATCTTATCTTTCGGAAGATCAAAAACCAGATGTATTGCCATCGTAAGCTCTACCACGCCAAGATTTGATGCAAGATGGCCACCGGTCCTGCTAATCTTTTCGATCAGAAACTGTCGGATTTCCTGTGCCAGTTCCGGCAGTTCCTCCGGTGCCAGTTTTTTTATATCATTTGCTTTTTGAATTCTTTCTAACATAACCAGGTATCCCCTCTATCTGTCTCTGTGGATCAACTGTATCAGCAGTTGTTCCAGATATTCATTCTCCCCTGAAAGCTGGTGAAGCAGATCTATTGCCTGATTGGATAATTCTTCTACTCTTTTTTGTGCCTGCTCAATTCCCAGAAGTGTTACATATGTTGTCTTCTGATTTTTTTCATCACTGTGGATTGGTTTTCCCAGTACTTCTTCCGTACTGGTCACGTCCAGGATATCATCCTGAATCTGGAATGCAATGCCCACATAATGTGCTATCTTTTCGACCTTTCGTACATCCTCTTCTTCTGCCCCTCCGAGAATTGCACCAATCATCATAGCACATTCGATCAGCGCTCCTGTCTTCAACTCATAAATCGTATCCAGAACATCTTTCGGCACAGCATGTCCTGTTTCTTTTACATCGATCACCTGTCCGCCGATCATTCCATAGACACCTGCTTTTCTGCCAAGGACACTAAGGGCACGTCCGATTTTAAGGCTCTCCTGCGGTGCTGTCTCAAACGCACGAAATGCTGTCTCAAACGCATAATTTAAAAGTGCATCCCCTGCCAGTATCCCCATATCTTCTCCATAGACAATATGTGTAGTCTTTCTGCCTCTGCGATATTCATCGTTGTCCATCGCAGGAAGATCATCATGAACCAGAGAATACGTATGAATCATTTCAAGCGCCGCCATAAATGGACAAAGTGCTTCTGTTTCATCGCCAAATAATCTGCTGGTCTCTCTCATTAACATTGGCCGCAGTCTTTTTCCCCCTGCCATCAGACTGTATTCCATAGCTTCCATGATCACCTTCTGATACCCTTCCGGTTTTGGAAGATATTCTTTCAGGATTTCTTCAATTTCGGCTACTTTCCTTTTCATCTGTACTGTAAATTCTTCTTTAGAATTCATGTTCCTCACCCTCTTCATCCAGTAACAGCATCTTCTTTTCTACCTTATCGATTTTACTGTTACATGCTTTCAGCATATCCATACCCTGATGATACAACCGGAAAGATTCCTCCAGCGAAATCTCCCCGTCTTCCATCTCTTTTATCGTCTGTTCCAGATCTGAGAAAATCTCCTCAAGGCTCTGGTCTTCCAAAGATTGTTCCTTTTTTTCTGCCATTGCATTTCTCCCGGTATCTGTCTGTTATCTTAATAATCCTTATATTTTATATGTCTTTTTCTGCACAGCTTTAACAGATGTACGGATGAGTCCATCCGTTACATATACTGTCAGCTCATCACCCATTTCCACCTGACGGATACTCTTTACAACACCACCGTCTGCTTCTTCCACATAGGCAAAGCCTGGTTCAGCTTTCTGACCGGAGACAATCCATTCAGCTTTTCAATCTGAATCGCCAGGCGATGTCTTGCTTCTTTTACCCGGTCTCTCATCAGCGTTCGAAGTTCCTCTTCCAGTTCTATCAGTCTTTGCTGTTGATCCTGCAGTTTGTGACGTGGATGCAGATAAGAAAGCCTCACATCCAATTCTTTCAGTCGTAACCGGTTTATACGAATCGTTCCTGTCATGCTCCGATTCATTCTCAATCTGCATTCATCCAGATATCCCTGTAACTGTCTGTAATCCCAGACTGCAAGTTCTGCCGCCGCCGAAGGTGTCGGTGCACGCAGATCTGCCACATAATCTGCAATTGTCACATCTGTCTCATGGCCCACTGCCGATATCACAGGAACCTGACAGTCAAAAATTGCCCTTGCCACGCACTCATCGTTAAATGCCCACAGATCTTCGATCGAGCCTCCTCCTCTTCCGACAATGATCACGTCTACATTTTTTGTCTCCAGCATACGGATTCCACGCACGATTGATTCTTTCGCTCCCTCTCCCTGTACCTGTGCCGGATACAGAAGTAACTGTACATACGGATTACGTCTTGCAGATATATTCATGATATCCCGGACTGCCGCTCCTGTCGGTGCAGTCACTACGCCGATTCGCTTCGCATATCTCGGAATTGCTTTCTTATATTCCGGTGCAAACATTCCCATCTCTTCCAGTTCCTGCTTCAGCATCTGGTATTTCTCATAAAGTGTGCCTTCTCCGTCAAGACGGATCTCCTGCGCATAGAGCTGATAAGAGCCTGTTCTTTCGTAGACATTCACCGAACCAAGTACAATGATCTGCTGTCCTTCTCTCATATGAAAAGAGAGCCCGCCTCGCTGCCCCGCAAACATGACACAGGCAATCGTTCCGGACTCATCCTTTAATGAGAAATATATATGTCCCGATGTGTGATACTTACAGTTAGAGACTTCTCCTTTTACATAGATACGGTTCAGCATAAAGTCCTGGGTGAACATATTCTTTATATAAGAATTCACCTGTTTTACTGTATATACATTTCGAGCCATTCTCTACCTCTGATTAATCTGCAAGTTTTGCCAGTACTCCATTTACAAATGATGCACCGTCTTCACTGCTGTATTTCTTTGCAAGATTGACAGCTTCGTTGATCGCAACACCTGTCGGAACGTCCTCGTCCCACTTCATCTCGTAGACTGCAAGTCTTAAGATTGTAAGATCTACCTTATTCATACGGCCAGTCTTCCATCCTGTTGTATGTTCATTGATCAATGTGTCGATCTCATCAATCTTCTCTATAATCTTCTGTGCTTTCTGGCTGATATACTGCATATCTTTTTCCGTGGCACCTTCAATCTGCTCCAAATACAGTTCTGTCTGCGTTCCCTGTTCTGACTCTTCATTAAAATCAGCACCAAATATTAACTTAAAGATATGTTCTCTCTGCTCTGTTCTCTTCACTTATGCTTCCTCCGGTATCTCGACTCCGGCAACACGAATATTCACATCTGCCACCTCAAGTCCTGTCATGTTCTCAATTGCAGTTTTTACTTTTTCCTGCACTTTAGAAGTAATCTCTTTTATGCTGTATCCATAATTAAGATTTAATGCCAGGGATACAGTTACAATGCCATCCAGTACATCTACCTTTACACCCTTGGATAAAGACTTCATTCCAAGTTTGCTGATCAGTTCTCTTGTTGCATTACCTGCCATAGAAGCAACACCTTCTACTTCCATTGCTGCAAGACCTGCAATAATAGCTACAACTTCATCTGCAATCTTTACTTCTCCAAGATTTTCATCTGTTTTTATTGTATACGTATTCTTTTCTTCTTTACTCATCTTTTCAGAAACCTCCCGTCTGGTTTTTCACTGTCTTTTATTATAACAAACTTACATACATTTGAAAACCCCCAGTCAGCCTGGGAGTTTTTATTTCTGTTTATATTTTTATGATCTGCCAAATTCCGTAAGTTTTAATCCATCATTTCTGTCTATCGTCATACGGATACTCCATTCATTCACGAACAGCAGTAATGGATGGCCTTTCAGATCTTTAACTTTCTTCATATCTGAAGTTCCTGTCAGCTTATCCAGATCAATCTCTTCATTTTCAATCCAGCGGATGTACTCATACGGAAGATTTTCCAGACGGATCTCTACATTATATTCGTTCTCCAGACGGTATTTCAACACATCAAACTGAAGTACGCCGACAACACCGACGATGATTTCTTCCATACCAGTATTGTATTCCTGGAAAATCTGGATCGCACCTTCCTGTGCGATCTGGTTGATTCCTTTGATAAACTGCTTTCTCTTCATCGTATCAACCTGACGTACACGTGCAAAATGCTCCGGTGCAAATGTCGGGATTCCTTCGTATGTGAATTTGTCCTGTGCTGTCGTCAATGTATCTCCGATTGAGAAGATCCCCGGATCAAATACACCGATAATATCTCCGCCATAAGCTTTACTGATCATCTTACGCTCACTTGCCATCATCTGCTGTGGCTGGGAAAGACGTACTTTCTTGCCACCCTGCATATGATATACATCCATACCGGCTTCGAATTCTCCGGAGCAGATACGCATGAATGCAATTCTGTCTCGGTGAGCCTTGTTCATATTGGCCTGAATCTTGAATACAAAAGCTGAGAAATCTCCCTCTTCCATCGGATCGATCGGACCTCTGTCAGATATTCTCGGAAGCGGTGAGGTCGTCATCTGAAGAAAATGCTGAAGGAATGTCTCTACACCAAAGTTCGTAAGAGCGGAACCGAAGAAGACCGGCGAAAGTTCTCCTTTGCTTACCAGTTCCTGATCAAATTCTGCTCCGGCACCGTCCTGAAGTTCAATCTCCTCTTCCAGCTGTAATTTCTGGTCATCTGTAATAAGCCAGGAAATCTCCGGATCATTGATATCGACCTTCTTTACCTCTCCCTGAGTTGTTCCTTTTTTCGTATCGGAAAAGATCTCAACTTTTTAGATGCTCTGTCATATACTCCCTTGAATTCTTTACCGGAACCGATTGGCCAGTTGATCGGACATGTGGCGATTCCAAGTTCATTTTCAATATCATCAAGAAGTTCAAATGTATCCATTGCCTCACGGTCCATCTTGTTAATGAATGTGAAGATCGGAATATGGCGCATCGTACATACTTTGAACAGCTTTCTTGTCTGCGCCTCGACACCCTTGGATGCGTCAATGACCATCACTGCGGAATCTGCCGCCATCAATGTACGGTACGTATCTTCCGAGAAGTCCTGATGTCCCGGTGTATCCAGAATATTGATACAGTATCCGTCATAATTAAACTGCAGTACAGAAGAAGTAACCGAAATACCTCTTTCTTTTTCAATCTCCATCCAGTCAGAAACCGCATGCTTTGCAGTTGCCTTTCCTTTTACGCTTCCCGCCTGATTGATGGCACCTCCGTAGAGAAGGAACTTCTCTGTCAGTGTCGTCTTACCTGCATCGGGATGTGAGATAATTGCAAATGTTCTTCTTTTCTTTATCTGATTCTTTACTTCATTCGTAATCTGTGACATATATTATACACTCCTAATTTATAGTATATCCGTTTATAGGCACTATTAGTCAGTATAACATATGTCTATAAAATGCTCAAATACATTTTTCCTGTATTTTCAAGGTTTTCCTGTGTTTTTAGATAATTACTTCGAATCTGCATTCACTGGATTGATCACAATATTCTGCGCTGCCACGCCCGTCTTTCTTGTCACAATGTCCTCGATCTGCGCCCGGTTCGCATCACTTAATTCCGAAGCACCTACGATCACATCTGCCTGATCATCCGTAATACTTACCACAGAATCGTTAAATCCTTTTGCCGCGAGCAGTGATTCTGCTGCCGCTTCTTTTTCTGCGATTTCTGTCATCTGTACCATCTGGTTCACTGCATTTTCTTTCTCTGCATCACTAAGATTCTTATTGTCGATAATGCTCTGTAATGTCTCTTTATTCTTGGAGCGTACCTGTTCCCTGCTCACCTTCGCCTGTGCTGCCACAGAACTTACCGTTCCGTTGGCGAGGACTGCTTCCCCAGGCGTCCCGTCTACACTGCCGTCATCTGTACTGCTGGCATTACCGTCTGTGCTGCCAGTATCTCCATCCTGACTTTTAATATCCCCAGATGATACAGATGTATCTTCATCAGAAATATCTAATAATTCCTTATTTGCAAGTTCCGAATTTGTTTCCTGTGTTTTCGTCTTACCTGGGAATAATTTGCCAGAGTAATTCATATACCTGCTGCCGCGATCATTACTGCCAGCATTGCAATCACAATCTGATTCTTTTTTGCGATCTTTTTCACTATCTTGCCCTCCTGCTCTTTCATACTGCTCTTAATTTGTCTGCTTTTTCATTATTCTAATCTTATGCGGTTCAATATCAAATAATGCCTGGACCGCACTGCTGATATTTTCTTTTACTACTGCATTTTCCCCACCGTCTGCGATCACTACCACACCTTCGATCTTGGGACTTAGTTCCTTACTCACATACGGGGATCCACTTCCTTGACTGTTGCTTTCACTGTCCGTCCTATACACCGTATTTTCTTTTTTGGATGTCTTTGACGACTGTCTGGTCCCTCCCTGGCTGTCTTCTTCCGTCACTGTTTCCTGATCCGATTCCGTATCCTTATCCAGTACCTTTTCCGCCGAAGATTTCAGCGTGATCATCACCTTTACTTCTCCGGCTCCTTCAATCTGCGATAAGGTTCGGCTCAGGCGGTCTTCCAGATAAGCTGTATACGCTTCCTCATCCGTTCCGGCAGATGTCCCGTTTACTGATTTTTCTGTATTATCGTTCGATGCGGACGACATATTTTCCTTTTTCTTTCCTGCTGGGACTGCAATCACCATCAGAAGAATTCCTGTAAGGAGCAGGATCAGAAGCTGATCTTTTCTTAGATTTTTTAATGAGAACTTTTTCCAGTTTCCAAGTTTATTTGAAAATAAATCACTCAGATTCTTTGCCAATTTCAATCTGCTCCACCTCGATTCTCCTGTTCTGGCTTACATTTTCATCTGAACTCCTGTCTGTGTTCAAATCTTGTATCTGATCCTCTGTATTCTGGCTGCCCGTACCCGAATTTTCTATGTTTTGATTTCTCTACGTTCTGTCCATCTATATCGAGAATATCTTCCTGAACTTTCTGACTTTTTTCTTCCAGTTCACTGGTCCGAATCTTATATGCACTATCATGATAAATCTCTTCAAATGCGGCTCTCTTATCAAACAATTCCAGTACCGGTACAACCAGCATTGCCGCCAGAATCAGTCCCAGGACAAAGCGGACATATTTTTGGAATCCATGATCCGGTATCATCTGCAGGATCACGCTTCCAAGCACGGCAAAAAATGATAATTTCAAGATCCAGTTATAAATCATCTCCATCTGTTCCGCTCCTTCCCGGTCATGCATTTGTTACCGCCGCCACGATTGCGATCGTCAGCAGAAATAACACTCCCACGGTAAATACAATCTGCAGCAGTATCTGACATCCTTCTCCCACTGCTTCTACACATCCTGTGACACGTTCATCCGACACCATCTGGATCACGGCAGCCGCAAGCTTATAAAGCAGAGCCGTTCCCGCAGTCTGAACCAGCGGTATCACACACAGGGCAATGCAGATTACTGCTCCTGCCATTCCAATTCCATTCTTTACCAGCACTGCCGTTCCAAGCGCTACTTCCGTCATTCCGCCCAGAAGATTTCCTACTCCCGGAATTGCCTCTGCCCCTTTCAGCACAGTACTTCTCTTCACCGTATCGATCGCGGGACTGATCATTCCCTGAATCAGATTCGCACCGATGACACACGCAAGTGCCGTCTTCAGTGTCCAGCGGATGATCAGTTCCAGGAATTCCGATAATTTTCCCAGCATATCTTCCGGTCCCAGAAAGTTCAGAACACGGATGATCATATATACCCGCACCATCGGCAACAGTACATTTCCGATTATGATCTCAACCGCATAGATCAGGAACAGAACAAGATTATAAAAGGCCACTCCAGTCACACTTCCCTTCGCAACCGCAACTGCCAGAAAGTAAACCGGATAAAACACTCCCATAAAAGCAGTGATATTACGTATCCCGGATTCCACCCACTGAATAACCACATCGAATGCCGCAACCGTCAGTGCCGCCAATAATATATAAATCATATAGAAACCGACACTTGCCACCTGTCGGTTCTGAAGGGTACCCGCGAACTGATTCATGAATGCTGCGATCATTGCGATCAGCAAAATATGTACCAGATTTTTCTTCCCTGTCTGAAGCAGATAAAGCATCTGTTCTCCGGCAAATTCGGTAAGAAGTTTGACGGAAGATTTCAGATCTCCGGTTAAAATTTCTGATATTACTTCTTGAAATACAATCCGTTTTTCAGGAAACAGTGAGCGTAAGGAATCATCGATTTCTCCATATTCAAATTCCGAAAGGATGGTTTCTTTTATTTTCTGTTGTTCCTGTTCTGCATCTTCCGCAGTATTTTCACTGTCTTCAGATAATTCATCTGCATAACAATATATAAGTCCTACATTTCTCGTCGATAAAAACAACAGAAAAAAAGCCAAAATACAGCAAAGAAAAACACCTGCCAGTTTTTCACATTTCTTTTCACATTGCAGATTACAGCTCTCATTATCTTCCACATTCAATTTCTTATATTTCATATCGTATCTCATACCAGAAATCCCCGTATCGTCTGCAAAAGCGCACTTAAAACCGGAAGGCTCAAGACCAGAATCGTAATCTTTGCGAACACTTCAATCTGTAATGCGATCGTCTGATACCCCGCATCTTTACAGATTGCCGACGAAAATTCAGCTGCATATGTAATTCCCAGAATTTTCCACAATGTTTTAAAATAATCACTGTTAAGCCCTACTACATTACTGACCTCATTCAGTACATCTTTGAGCAGACTGATCTTTCCAAGCAGAGATGCAAAGATCAGCATGCCAAGAGCGATACTGATATAGATACCATATTCCGATTTCCCGCTTTTGAACTGAAGTGCCAGCAGAACTCCTGCCACCCCCAGTATTCCAATCTGCAGCATGCTCATGCGTTCCACCTCCCATGCCTGTACAGAATACATTTTTTACAACATATAGCCCCTTTCCTTTATAATGAAAATAAATTCTGGATGGATTCAAACAGATCATAAATATACGGCACGATCCAGAACAGTACCAGCAAAAGTCCTGCAAGACTGGTCAGAAAAGCCTGTTCTTCCCTCCCACTGTGCTTCAACACCTGACACAGTATCGATACCAGAATCCCGACCGCTGCAATTTTAAATATCAGATTTATCGTCATACATACCCTCCCTTTTCTTACAGGAGGATGATTGCCAGAAATACACCTCCGGTCACTCCGATACATTGATACAGACGGATTTTCTCCTTCTGTTCCGTTCTCATGTCCTCCATTTTCTGCTCCATTTGTTCCAGATACAGATCCAGTGTCCTTACCTGCATCTCGATATCAATTGTTCCCAATTCACCTCCCAGACGGATCAGGCTCTCCAGCATATCCTGTGGGATTCCGATTACCGGCAGATGTGTTCTCGTCTCTTCTTCCCATATTCCCGCCAGACTTGTACCCTGTCTGTTTTCCAGCCGCTCATACAAAGATAACAGCCACATCTTATACGGCTCCTGAGCTTCACTCCCTACACTCAGGAATGCTTCTGGAAGCACCCGTCTGGAATAACGGACCTCACTTCTGATCCGGAAAATTAATTTTCTCAGGTAACGCATCTGCCTGTAACATTCTTCAATTTTCGCCGCCTGCAGCATCCCCCAGCCGCTGCCCGCAAGAATCACCATGACTGCTCCGATTGCCTTTATCATTTCGCCATTTCCATTGCTTCTTTGTAAAGAAGACTGCCCCTGTTATCAAAGATCCCTTCAATCTGTCCTACGTGTGCATTATTTCCAAGTAAAATGTACCGTTCAAATCTTCCCTCTCCGATCATCTGGTTGAACAACGGTTTCTTTCTTAATTCTTCCATAGACTCAGCATGTACTGTTGCCAGCATCTTACACCCACAGTGCATCGCATATTCAATGGCATGTACATCTTCCGGTGTCCCGATCTCGTCCACTGCGATCACCTGCGGTCCCATTGAACGGATCAGCATGATCATTCCCTCCGCTTTCGGGCAACCGTCCAGAATATCCGTCCGGATTCCCAGATGATTCTGTGCCACGCCCATGTAGCAGCCGCCGATCTCCGAACGTTCATCCACCACTCCTACCGCAAGCCCCGGAATCCAGGAATTTCCTTCCGATATCTGACGGATCAAATCTCTTAACATCGTGGTCTTTCCACATCCCGGCGGTGATACGATTAATGTATGACACAACACCCGGTTGCATACAATATAAGGAAATACCGCATCGGCGCATCCGATCATCTCATGCGCCACACGGATATTCACCGAAGAAATGTATTTCAGGTTCTTTACCTTTCCATTTTCCATAATAGCCTGTCCCGATAATCCCACTCTGTGTCCTCCTTCGATTGTAATAAATCCCTGCCGCATCTCCTGTTCACATGCGTAAAGAGAATAATTACTGATGTATTCCAGCATTTCGCGGATATTATCTTTTGTCACCAGGTATGGCCGTCTGGCTTTCGCTCCGGGGATAACTTCCGTGTCATGATACAGGAAGATCAGTGGTTTCCCTTCCCGAAGACGAATCTCCTGCAAGTATTCAAATTCCAGCTTTTCCTTTTGTATAATACTTCTGACATCCCATGGCAGGACCTTTAAGATTGTATCTTCTTTCATGTTCATCACCTCTTTACACCCATGTATATGTGGATGGATAGAGATTATGACTGGTATTTTTCTGGGGACGCAAAAAGGTGATATGAAATTTTGTGTTTTGTTTCATATCACCTTTACTCCTATATCCATTTTATACTTCTTATAATCACAAGATTATCCATTATTTTCAAAATTGCTCTTTGTTTGCAGCATTTCTTCTACTTGCTCTTTATCTAGTCCTATAAGTTCACTAATCTGGGCCGAATTCATTCCTCTATCATATAATCTCCTCACCAGACAAATTCTCTCTTCTGCTCTTTCTTCACGCAAACCACTCTCTCATCCTTCACGTCTGACTCAATTTGCCTTATTTTCCAATCTCTTTCCCATACTTTAGTAACAAAAACGCCCCAGGCTTCCACTACCGGAACCCTGGGGCATTCACATTACATCTTATATTAAATTTATAATCTTATTCCGCTACATCCTTCATAGAAAATGAGATTCTTCCCATCTTGTCCTTGCCAAGGCATACAACCTTAACAACATCGCCAAGTGTCAGAACGTCTTCTACGCGGTTTACTCTTTCTTTGGAAAGCTTAGAAATGTGTACCATTCCTTCTTTTCCAGGTGCAAATTCAAGGAATGCGCCGAAGTCTTTGATGCTGACAACTTTTCCTTCCAGAACCTGTCCTGCTTCGAAATCTGTTACGATGATGTGGATCAGCTTCTGCGCTTCTTCCATGCTCTTAGCATCTGTTCCGCAGATAGATACGGCACCGTCGTCTGTGATGTCGATCTTCACGCCTGTCTGCTCGATGATCGCGTTGATTGTCTTTCCACGCTGTCCGACTACATCGCCGATCTTCTGTGGATCGATCTGCATCTGAACGATCTTTGGAGCGAATTCTCCAACCTGTGCTCTTGGAGCATCGATTGCTTTATTCATAACTTCATCAATGATGTAAAGTCTTGCTTTTCTTGTCTTAGCGATAGCTTCTTCAATAATTGGTCTTGTCAGTCCATGGATCTTGATATCCATCTGGATCGCTGTGATACCTTTGTGTGTACCGGCTACCTTGAAGTCCATATCTCCGAAGAAGTCTTCGAGTCCCTGAATATCTGTAAGTACAAGATAATCATCATCTGTATCACCTGTAACCAGTCCACATGAGATTCCGGCTACTGCAGCTTGATCGGTACACCTGCTGACATCAGTGACATAGAAGATGCACATACACTTGCCTGAGAAGTAGAACCATTGGATTCAAATGTCTCAGATACAGTACGGATCGCATATGGGAATTCTGCTTCGCTTGGAAGTACCGGAAGCAGTGCACGCTCTGCCAGTGCTCCATGTCCGATCTCACGACGTCCCGGTCCTCTGGATGGCTTTGTCTCACCTACAGAGTATGATGGGAAGTTGTAGTGGTGCATATATCTCTTTGTTGTCTCTGCTTCATCCAGACCATCCAGTTTCTGAGCTTCAGAAAGTGGTGCCAATGTACAGATGTTGCAGATCTGTGTCTGTCCACGAGTGAACATTGCAGAACCATGTACTCTAGGAATCAAATCAACTTCTGCTGCAAGTGGTCTGATCTGGTCGATCTCTCTTCCGTCCGGACGTTTGTGGTCTTTTAAGATCATCTTACGTACCGTCTTCTTCTGGTACTGGTATACAGCCTCAGGAAGAACTGCAAGCCACTCTTCATTTTCAGCAAATGCTTCTTCTAACTTTTCTGTTACGACACGGATATTTTCTTCTCTTGTCTGTTTATCATCAGAGAATACTGCTACTTCCATCTCTTCCGGAGTAACGATCTCTTTGATTGCTGCAAAGAGTTCTTCCGGAACTGCACAGCTTTCATATTCGTGTTTTTGTTTTCCACACTCTGCTACAATTGTATCGATGAATGCGATTACTTTCTGGTTTAATTCATGTGCTGCAAAGATTGCATCGATCATCTGCTGCTCTGGAACTTCGTTTGCTCCGGCTTCGATCATAATGACTTTCTCTCTTGTAGAAGCAACCGTTAAAGCCATATCAGATACTGCTCTCTGAGCTGCTGTAGGGTTGAATACGAATTCTCCGTCTACCAGACCTACCTGTGTAGTAGAGATCGGTCCGTCAAACGGGATATCGGAAATTGTTGTTGCGATTGCTGCACCAAGCATAGCTGTAAGCTCCGGAGCACAGTCCTGATCTACAGATAATACAAGGTTCTCCAGTGTTACATCGTTACGGTAATCCTTTGGGAACAGTGGTCTCATCGGACGGTCGATTACACGGCATGTAAGGATAGCATTTTCAGATGCTTTTCCTTCTCTCTTATTGAATCCTCCAGGAATCTTTCCTACTGCATACATTCTTTCGTTGTATTCCACGCTCAGTGGGAAGAAATCGATTCCGTCTCTTGGCTTCTCTGAAGCAGTTGCTGTACAAAGTACAGTTGTGTCACCGTAATGCATTAATACAGCACCATTTGCCTGTTTTGCAACTCTGCCTACGTCAACTTTTAAAGGTCTTCCGGCGAGTTCCATTTCAAATGTTTTATACATAAATGTTTTCTCCTTTATTTTTCTTTTGTGGTTCAAGATTACCCCGAAACTACTGAAAAACACATTTTTCACTATGCAAATGCCATATAAATCAGCATTTCTGCATCAAATATACTTTTCAGTGGTCTCGGTGAAGCTTTCCCAATCCACAATCTTAGTTATTATAACATACCCTTACATAAAAAGCTACACCAAAAACACTTACTACTGCAGAAACTGCCACTTCGAAAAGCATCCCCCAAAAATTGCCAGCAAAAAACCTTACAGATGATAACTTTTCACCGATATCAGGCAACGAAAAAGGGACATTCTTCCGAATGTCCCCATAAAAAGCATGAATTATTTTCTTAATCCAAGTTTCTCGATCAGTGCACGATATCTTTCGATGTCTGTCTTCTTCAGGTATGCAAGAAGTCCTCTTCTCTGTCCTACCATCTTAAGAAGTCCTCTTCTTGAGTGGTGATCCTTTGGATTAGCTTTGAAGTGATCTGTAAGATCATTGATTCTTGCTGTCAGGATAGCGATCTGTACTTCCGGTGATCCTGTATCTCCTGCTGTTCTACCATACTGTGCTACGATCTGTTCTTTCTGCTCTTTAGAAATCATGTTTGTTTCCTCCTATATACTCTTAATTAAAACGCCTGATATTAAGTAACGGTTGGAGTTTCCAGTTACCGAACACCGGCTTCAACGTTGCTTAGTATATCATATGAAATTCCTCGTGTAAAGAGAAATTTATTACAATTCCGAAATATTCCATTCCTTTTGCAATATCCTTATCGATCTGTCTTTTCAGTGCATCGATCCCGTCAAATTTCTGCTCCGGTCTCCGGAATTTTTTAAGATTAATCCGTACTTTTTCCCCGTATGCATTTCCGGAATATCCGAAAAGAAATGCCTCGATCAACAGCTTCTTTTCTTCTGTCACGGTCGGTTTGATACCGACATTGGCAATTCCCGGATAAGTCTTCCCTTCGATATCTATCTTACAGAAATAGACTCCGTGCGCCGGCACGATCTTTCCTTCCGGCCATGCTACATTCAGCGTCGGGAATCCAAGCGTACGGCCAAGCTGTCTGCCATGTTCAACCGTTCCTTCTACTTCAAACGGATAACCAAGCAGAGTTTCTGCCAGCCTACATCGCCCTCTTTTACTACTTCTTTTACATAAGTACTGCTGATAATCCGGTCGTGATAACGTTCTTTTTCTATAACGATCAGTTCATAATCATACTGGTCTGCATATTCCGCCAGCATATGCACATCCCCGCGTTTCTCACATCCGAATGTAAAATCTGTCCCTACCACGATATATTTCGCACGAAACAGATCATGGATGATCTCCTGTATAAAATCTTCCGCACTCTTCTGACGAAAAGATTCGGTAAACGGGCATTCGATCAGGTAATCGACCTCATCTTTTACCCTTTCCTGCCGTTCCTCTCCGACCATCAGAAGTTCCGGGGCAATCCCTTTTTCCTTCCATAACGGTCTCATGTCAAACGAACATACGATACTGTTATATTCTCCTGTTTTCCTAATTCACGGACCTTTGTCACAAGCATCTGATGGCCTCTGTGTAATCCATCGAACTTTCCAAAAGTCACTGCTGCCCTTCCGTTTCCGTTATATTCCGCAAGCTCTCTGATATACTGCATAGTCTTTTCTTCCTCGTTTACTCGTTAAAAAACATCTTGACGATGTGGTATTTTTTTTTCTTTCCACTGGTAAATGGCGATGAATTTACCTGATTCATCATACAGACGGACCTGAGTTTCTTCGTCTTGTCCGCATGCCTCTTTTAACATTTTAAGGTCCAGAGGATTCCCATTCTTAGCAAATGCCTTCCAATCATCTTTCACCGTGATCTTCGGATAAAACGGGAACATCGCATCGATCGGTACCAGAAGCTCTGCAAGCTTTCCTTCCTGCTTCAAGGTTTCGATTTCATCCAGCGTTTTCGCATCTTCAATCCGGAACGTTGACACCCTTGTACGGATCAGTGATTCCATGCAGCCTCCGCATCCGAGTTTCTCACCTATATCATGACAAAGCGTACGGATGTAGGTCCCTTTCGAACACGATACTTCCATACGGACTTTCGGAAGATCAATCTCAAGAATCTGAATATCCAGGATCTTAACCGGACGTGCTTTTCTCTCTATGACCTTTCCTTCTCTGGCAAGCTCATATAATTTCTTTCCATTTACCTTAAGAGCCGAATACATTGGGGGAATCTGTTCATAATCTCCGATAAACCCTTCAATAGCTTCTCTGACTTTTTCTTCGGTCAGTGCCTCTGTTGACTTTTCTTCCAGAACTTCACCTGTAATATCCTGTGTATCCGTTGTCTTGCCAAGAAGCAACACTGCTTCATATGTCTTGTTCTTGTCAGTCAAAAGATCACAAAGCTTGGTTGCTTTTCCAAGACACACCGGAAGGACACCTGTCGCATCCGGATCAAGTGTCCCTGTATGTCCGATCTTCTTTTGTCCGACGATCCCGCGAAGTTTCGCCACCACATCATGGGATGTAAATCCCTTTTCTTTATACACATTGATAATTCCGTGTATCATAGTTTACTGCTCCTGTGTCTTTTCCAGTTTTCCATCTGTGCCTCAATCTGTTTGGACAAATTATTCAGCACATCAAACGGTGTTCCCGCCATTGTAAATCCGGATGCCTTCTTATGACCGCCGCCGCCAAAATACTGTGCGATCTTGCTGACATCGATTTTCTCTTTGGAACGGAGGCTTACTTTGAATTCATTCTGTTTCAACTCATACATGAATACAGCAACCTCTACTCCTTCTGTCACGCGAAGCTGACTTACAATTCCTTCCAGATCTTTTGGTCCCACACCGTAAAAATCCATCACATCTCTCCGAATATAGGACGCGATACCTGTTCCTTTTAAAAACAGGATACTTTCCATCAGTGCACGGCCCATCACAAGATTCTGCGCATAAGATTTCGCATAGAATGTATCTTCTATGATCTTTGGTCCGTCAATGCCTTTTTCCAGAAGATTTGCGGCCACCCGGAATGTCTCCGGTCCGGCGCAGGAATACTGGAATACGCCTGTATCATGCACAATTCCAAGGTACAGTGCTTCCGCCACATTTTGGGAAATCTTCTCTTCATCCAGAAGTCCGTATACCAGTTCTGATGTCGAACTTGCTTCCGGAACGATATGATTTACATCTGCAAAGCCGATGTTACTGATATGGTGATCCACACAGAACGTATGCTTTGCTTTATTAAATAACGTTTTAGAATACTCCAGTCTGTCTGTATCCCCGCAGTCCAGGGAAATGAAGAGATCATATACTTTCTCTTCATCATCCACAGACTCCAGGATTGTCTCTGTCCCTTTTAAAAAATGAAACGATTCCGGGATATCTTTCAGATAAATATCCACGGTTTTATCACTGTAGTTTTCACGGATATACTGTCCGAGTCCCACACAGGAACCCACACAGTCTCCATCCGGACGCACATGTCCGCCGATCGCGATCGTGGACACGTTCTCCAATACTTTATTCAGCATCTTCCTCAACACCTTCCGTTTTCAGGTCTTTGGTTACTTCATCAATCTTCTTTGACATATTCACACCATACTCAATGGACTGATCCAGTACAAACTTGATCTCAGGTGTATTACGCAGATTCAGTGTTCTGGCCAGTTCACGACGGATATAGCCTTCTGCACTCTGCAGCCCCTTAATTGTCTGCTCCTGCTCATAAGCATCTCCAAGTACACTGATATATGCCTTACATGTCTTAAGATCCGGTGCAACTTCTGCAGCCACGACCGAAGTCCACGGTGCAACACGCGGGTCTTTTAATCCCCCGCGGATGATGTTCGATAACTCATGCTGCACTTCTGTATTTACTCTTGTATTCTTAATGCTTCTTTTTCTCATTTATATCAACTCCTAGCGTGGAATCTCTACCATCTTGAATGCCTCTACGAGGTCTCCTTCTTTGATGTCATTGAAGTTTGCAAATACGAATCCACATTCGTAACCTGCTTTTACTTCTTTTACATCATCTTTGAATCTCTTCAGAGATGCCAGAGGTCCTTCAAATATTACAATACCGTCACGTGTCAGGCGGACAGAGCAGTCTCTTTCAAATACACCATCCAGAACATAAGATCCTGCAATTGTTCCGACTCCGGAAGCCTTGAATGTCTGACGTACTTCTGCGTGTCCGAGTACCTTCTCCTCAAATACAGGATCCAGCATACCCTTCATAGCTGCTTCTACATCTTCGATTGCATTGTAGATGACACGGTACAGACGGATATCTACACCTTCACGGTCTGCTGTTTCTTTTGCTGTTGCATCCGGACGAACGTTGAATCCGATGATGATCGCATTTGATGCAGAAGCCAGACTTACGTCAGATTCATTGATTGCACCAACGCCGCCGTGAATGATCTTAACGACTACTTCATCATTAGACAGCTTCAGTAAGCTCTGTTTGATTGCTTCTACAGATCCCTGTACATCTGCCTTTACTACGATACCAAGTTCTTTTAAGTTGCCTTCCTGAATCTGTGTAAACAGGTCATCCAGAGAAAGTTTAGATTTTGTCTCTTCCAGAAGTTTTACCTTGCTCTGTGAAATGAATGTCTCTGCAAAGTTTCTTGCTTCTTTTTCATTTCCACATCCGACGATAACTTCTCCGGCATTCGGTACATCGTTAAGTCCAAGGATCTCTACCGGTGTAGACGGACCTGCTTCTTTGACTCTTCTTCCCTTGTCATCCATCATGGCTCTTACTTTACCAAATGCAGAACCTGCTGCGATTGGATCTCCGACACGGAGTGTTCCCTTCTGAACCAGGATATTTGCAACGGAACCTCTTCCCTTATCCAGTTTTGCTTCCAGTACAAGACCTCTTGCACGGCGGTTTGGATTGGCTTTTAATTCCATTACTTCTGCTGTTAAAGCGATCATTTCCATCAGATCTTCCAGACCTTCTCCTGTCTTGGCAGATACCGGAACGAAGATTGTGCTTCCACCCCAGTCTTCCGGAATCAGTTCGTATTCTGTCAGTTCCTGTTTTACACGGTCAATGTTGGCACTTGGTTTATCCATCTTGTTGACAGCTACGATGATCTCTACACCTGCAGCTTTTGCATGGTTAATCGCTTCTACTGTCTGCGGCATAACACCATCGTCTGCTGCTACTACGAGAACTGCGATATCTGTAGAGCTTGCTCCACGCATACGCATTGCTGTGAACGCCTCATGTCCCGGAGTATCCAGGAATGTGATCTTCTCTCCGTTGATCTCTACAACATAAGCACCGATGTGCTGTGTGATACCGCCGGCCTCACGGTCGATGACATTTGTATGACGGATTGCATCCAGAAGGGAAGTTTTACCGTGGTCAACGTGACCCATAACGCAGACTACAGGCGGACGTTTCTTCATCTTCTTTTCGTCCTCTTCTTCTTCTTTTAGAAGTTCTTCGATCACGTCTACAACTTCTTCTTTCTCGCAGAGAACGTCGAATTCCAGCGCGATCTCTTCTGCTGTCTCATAATCGATCTCCTGGTTCACCGTAGCAACTTTTCCCTGCATAAAGAGCTTTTTGATAATTACAGACGGAACAATTTTCATCTTATCAGCCAGTTCTTTGATTGTCAGAACCTCTGGGATTGTGATCTGTTTGATCTCTTCCTCTACCTTCTGCTCTTTCTGCTGTGGTTTCTGAAGCTGCTGTTTTGGCTCGTTTTTCTTCTTGCCCTTTGGCATTCTTTCTTCATCATCACGACGATAATCTTTCTTCTTGTGATCGTCTTTTCCCTTGGCATTCTTTCTCTGTGGTTTCTGTCCTTCGATTGCAGGAGCCGGAATGCTTGGGTTGTTCTTTCTGTCATTTCTTCTGTTGTCGTTTCTGTCTCCGAATTTACGTCCCTGTCTGTCATCGCCACGGTTATTGTCTCGTCTGTTATCACGGTCTCCCTGGTTTCTGTCGGAACGTCCGTTCTGCGGGCGGTCTCCTCTCTGGAATCTCTGTCCGCCTCTTCCTTCCTGGCGGTCACCGTTACGTCCGTCTCGTCCGCCACGTCTTTCACCACCACGGTTATTTCTGTTATCGGATCTGTCGTTTCTATCAGATCTTTCATTTCTTTCAGATCTCTCCGGTCTTTCACTTCTTTCCGGACGTCTGTTCTGTGTTCTTTCTGCTACCGGTTTCTCTGTCCTCTTTGGAGCCTGTGCTTCTTCTGCAGACGCATTCTGTGCTGCAGAACGGTCAGAACGTCTTGCCGGACGACCGTTATTTACCTGCATCGGTTTTCCCTGTCCGGAATTCTGACGATTTCCTCCGGATCTTCTTCCTTTGTTACCACCGTTCTGTGCATTCTGCGGACGTATTACATGCACGATATTCTTTTTCTTTGGTGTTTCTGATTTTTGTGTATTTTCGTTTGTATTTGTTTCTATATCTTTATTATTTGACATATAATCTGCCTCCTCTATGCAATTGTCTGATTCTCTGTGTCTATATGCTTCCGGATTCCTTTTGCAAATCCCTCATCCAGGATAACCAAAGATGCACGGAACTCTTTTCCCATTGCATGCCCCAATGTATCTTTATCTTTGTAAAAATAGATCGGGACCTGATAAAAGTCACACATGTTCTGAAATTTCTTCTTGGTATTATCGGATGCATCGTCTGCAACGATCACAAGATATGCTCTTCCGGATTTTACTTCTTTCTCCGTACAGAACTCCCCGCTTGCAACCTTGCCGGCTTTCGTGGCAAGACCGATCATAGATAATGCTTTATTCTGACTCAAGTACTTCCATCTCCTTTTCCAGTGCTTCATACACTTCTTTCGGGATAGCCTGCTTAAAGGATCTCTCCAGGCCCTTATTCTTCACTGCTTTTGCAAGGCAGTCACCATTCGGGCAGAGATAAGCACCGCGTCCGTTCTTTCTTCCTGTTGCATCCAGTAGAAATTCTCCCTCCGATGTGCGGATGACACGAATCATCTCTTTTTTACTCTTCATTTCCTGACATCCTACGCATTTACGCATAGGAACTTTTTTATTTTGCTCCCACGAATTATCACCTATTCCTCTGTATCCTCTACTTCATCGAATGTGATCTCTGCGTCGTCATCATCATATTCAGCATCTGCTGTGTTCTCTACATCGAATTCTTCTGCATCGTCATCGTACTCTTCTTCGTATACGCCTTCGCTTAATTCCATGTAGTTCTCCGGAAGTTCACCGGATTCGATTGCCTGTGTCTCATTCTTGATGTCGATCTTATATCCTGTCAGTCTTGCTGCCAGTCTTGCATTCTGACCTTCTTTACCGATAGCCAGTGATAACTGATAATCCGGAACGATAACGCTTGCTGTCTTTTCATCCGGATCAGCCATTACAGAAATAACCTTTGCAGGGCTTAATGCATTCTCGATCAGGATTGCCGGATTGTCACTCCAGTTGATGATGTCGATCTTCTCGCCGCGCAGTTCATTGACGATCGCATTGACTCTGGCTCCGTTCATACCAACGCATGCACCGACCGGGTCTACATCAGGATCATTAGACCATACAGCGATCTTTGTTCTGCTTCCTGCTTCTCTTGCGATACTCTTGATCTCTACGATACCGTCCTTTACTTCTGTAACTTCTGATTCAAACAGACGTTTTACAAGTTCCGGATGTGTACGGGATACCAGGATCTTAGGTCCCTTTGTCGTATTCTTTACTTCTACGATATATAATTTGATACGTTCTGTCGGTTTGAAGACCTCACCTTTTACCTGCTCATTCTCTGTCAGCATAGCATCTGCTTTACCAAGGTTGATGCTGACATTCTTTCCAACATAACGCTGTACGATACCTGTCACGATATCTTTTTCTTTTTCAAAATACTGATCGTATACAACCTTACGCTCTTCTTCACGGATCTTCTGTAAGATCAGGTTCTTTGCATTCTGTGTTGCAATACGTCCGAATGATTTGGACTCGATCGGAATATGCACGATATCACCAAGCTCGAACTTGCTGTCGATCTCTTTTGCATCTTCCAGACTGATCTGCTCCAGTTTGTCTTCCACTTCTTCTACAACCGTTTTCTCAGCGTATAACTGATACTCACATGTCTCCTTGTTCATGATCAGTTTGATGTTGTCTGTCTTACCGAAATGGTTCTTACAGGCATTCATCAGTGAATTTTCAATGGCGTCTAACAGTGTCTCTTTACTGATATCTTTCTCTTTCTCCAGTATATTTAACGCTTCTAATAATTCTGTATTCATGGTCTGTTCCTCCTTACTTATCCATGCCGTTTAAAAATCAAATGCTAATCGGATCAGTGCGATTTCGCTTTTTTCAAATGTTTTCTCAGTCTCATCTTCCATCTCGATCGTAACCGTTGTCTCATCGTAATCCTTTAAGATTCCGGTGAATTCCTTCTTTCTGTCGATCATACGGTAGGTTCTGATCTCAACTTCTTCTCCAAGGCTTCTCTTGAAGTCCTTTTCCTTCTTCAGTGGTCTGCCAAGTCCCGGTGAGCTGACTTCCAGAATATACGAATCTTCGATATAATCTTTCTCGTCCAGAATATCGGAAAGTCTGCGGCTTACAACCTCACAGTCATTCACTCCGATTCCACCCGGTTTATCAATATATGCACGAAGGTACCAGTTACTTCCTTCTTTTACATATTCGACATCCACCAGTTCAAATCCATACTCTTCCACGATTGGAAGCAGGATCTCTTCTGTTTTCTGTTCATACATTTCTCTTTTTGACAATCTAAAATCCTCCTTATGCAGACCTTACTTATCTATGTTTCTATATCAGTCGGCACACTCTTATCTGCACATACTTTGATATGCAACAAAGAAGAGTGAACAATATGTCCACTCTTCTGCCGATTGATTTATGTAACTAAATTAACTATAGCACTGTTCTTTTGTAAAATCAAGGGATTTTGCGTATTTTTTACACTTTTCCGTGTTTGAACGCCATCATCATCTCGTTTGTCAGGCTTAAGTCTTCTGCCTCTACCGGCATCTTATCCCGTTCAAACCACTCCGCCATGGCAAGTTCATCGGTATCCAGTGTGATACCGTCCTCCCCGTCCAGTTCACAGAAGAATCCCATCAGCAGCGTATCGGTAAATGACCACGGCTGGCTCTTATAATACCGCAGGTTCTTCACCTTCAGTCCGACCTCTTCCATGACCTCACGCCTTACCGTCTCTTCAATGGATTCGCCTGTTTCATTAAATCCTGCAAGCAGTGCATACTTTTTGTATTCTCTTCCCGCATACTTTGACATCAGAATCTTATCCCCATGTGTGACAGCTATGATCACCGCCGGACAGATCTTCGGGAATTCCATCATACCGCAGTCCGGGCAGCGCATCATACGCTCTTTGTCGTCATGCACCATCGGCTGTCCGCAGTGACCGCAGAACTTCCGCGACTGATACCAGCGGTAAAGCTGCCATCCCGTCACTGCCGCAAACTGTCTGTATTTCGGTCTTGCCTCGCGGAAATACTGATTGTCCTTCAGTTCGAATCCTGGGAAATTCTCCGGATCAATTCCTTCTGCCAGATAATATCCCTGTCCGTCAATTGAAAAGAGATACGTATACTCTTCATATACATCCGGATTGTAAACTGCCGCCTCTTTAAATGTAAGGAACGAGATCTCCTGATCCTCAATCTTCACCAGGATCTTTCTTCCTTCATAATATAAGATCACGCTGTCTTCCTTTGGCGGCTCCGGTACATATTCATTTCTATATACATGCGGTTCTATGTTCTGTATCATATCGTTTACCCTCTGTATTTGGTTCCTGTTCCGTCTCGTTTTGCAAGTTTCAGGCGGTTCAGGGTAACTTCTTTTTCATGGTATGAAATCTTACACTCGGTTCCTTCTTCAAACAGATACACATCTGTCAGTGCATCGTCTTTCTTCAGACGGATGCCGCGCACTCCGATCGCACCTTTCTTCTTCTCCGTCACTTCTGCTGCCGGGAAGCGTAAGAAGAATCCGTCCGTTGTCTGCAGTACGATATGCTGGTTCTCCGTCACAACCTGGATCTTCACGACCTCATCTTCCGGCTGAAGCTTAGTTGCTGTAATGGTACGCTTTGTTACCTGGAATTCCGTTCCTTCGACCTTCTTGATCATCCCCTGCTTTGTGGCAAATAAAGCTTCGCATACCGCATCTGTTCGGAGTCGCAGATGTACACGATCTCTTCCTGCGTGCTGTCATAATTACTGATATTGTCGATCGGCTGTCCCTTGTCACGGAATTTTCCATATGGGATATCCATCACTTTCACCTGATGCATCTTTCCATCTTTTGTGAAAATGCAGATCTTGCCGGTATTCATGCAGTGCAGGATGTATTTATTCTCATTATCTGCCGCTTCTTTATTACGCTCATAAGTACTTACATCTACCGTCTTCGCATATCCGAAACGGTCCATTAAGAACACAACTTCCTGTTCTTCGACTTTCTTCTCTTCAAATACAGCTTCTTCTGCATTCTCTACAACCGTACGTCTCTTTCTTGCGAATTCCTTCTTGATACGGTCCAGATCTTCCATGATAACTGCTACCATCGAATCGTAATTATTCAGGATATCTTCATATTTTTCAATCTTAGCCAGCGTCTCTTCATGTTCTTTCTGAAGTGCTTCGATTTCCAGACCGATCAGCTTGTACAGACGCATCTCCAGGATCGCTGTTGCCTGACGCTCTGTAAATCTTAACATTCCCGCCATCTTTTTGGAAATGGAGGACTTGAACTTAATGTTCTCTGTCTCCCCGTTCATCAGACATGCCTTTGCGTCTTTTACATTCTGGCTTCCTCTTAAGATCTCGATGATCAGATCGATCACGTCACAGGCTTTGATCAGACCTTCCTGGATCTCTTTTTTATCCTGCTCTTTCTTAAGTAATGTCTTATATTTTCTCGTCGCCATATCGAACTGGAAGTCTACATGTGCCTCGATGATACGCTTCAGGCCCATGGTCTCCGGTCTTCCGTCCGCAACTGCCAGCATATTAACTCCAAAGGTATCTTCCAGTCGGGTCTTCTTATAGAGCATATTGGTCAGATTCTCTACGTCCGCACCTTTCTTCAGGTCAATGACGATACGGATTCCTTCTTTGGACGACTGATTGGAAATATCCACGATGTCTGTTGTCTTCTTGGTCTCTACCAGATTGCAGACATCATTTAAGAATTTCCCGATTCCCGCACCGATCATGGTATAAGGAATCTCTGTGATGACCAGACGTTTCTTTCCGCCCTTCATATCTTCTACTTCAACTTTTCCACGGATCTTGATCTTTCCGGTTCCTGTCTCGTAGATCTCCGGCAGGTCGTCTTTGTTGACCACGATTCCACCTGTCGGGAAATCCGGCCCTTTGATATATTTCATCAGCTGTCTGGTCGTGATCTCCTCATTTTTCATATAGCTTTGACACCGTCTACAACCTCTCCCAGATTGTGTGTCGGGATACTGGTTGCCATACCGACCGCGATACCTTCCGCACCGTTCACCAGAAGGTTCGGGATACGCACCGGAAGTACGACCGGTTCCTTCTCCGTCTCGTCAAAGTTCGGCATGAAGTCTACAATATCCTTGTCCAGATCAGCCAGATACGCTTCCTGTGTGATCTTCGCAAGTCTCGCCTCAGTATAACGCATTGCGGCTGCACCGTCTCCTTCGATCGAACCGAAGTTACCGTGTCCGTCTACAAGGATCATTCCTTTTTTAAATTCCTGTGCCATGACCACCAGTGCGTCATAGATGGAACTGTCTCCGTGCGGGTGATATTTACCCATGGTATCTCCGACGATACGCGCACATTTACGGTACGGTTTGTCATACCGGATCCCCAGTTCGTGCATATCGTAAAGTGTACGTCTCTGTACTGGTTTCAGTCCGTCTCTTACATCCGGCAGGCTCTGGCAATGATTACGCTCATTGCATAATCGATATATGATTTTTTCATCACGTCCGAATATTCGGTTCTGATGATCTGTGAATCCTGCATTGTATTTCTCCTATCCTATATATCTCTATATATCAAGTTCCGCTTCTGTCGCATTTTCATAAATAAATGAACGTCTTGGCGGTACTTCTGATCCCATCAGCATCTCGGTTACGCTGGATGCCATTCTTGCGTCTTCAACCTCTACCAGTTTCAGCAGTCTGGTTTCCGGGTTGAGGGTTGTCTCCCACAACTGTTCTGCATCCATCTCTCCCAGACCTTTGTATCTCTGTAAGGTAAATGGACCGTCATGCGTCCTTCTGTATTTTTCCAGTGCTTTATCATCATACAGATATTCTTCCTCGCCTTTCTTCGGCATCGCCTTATAAAGAGGCGGCATCGCAATATAGACATGTCCTTCGAAAATCAGTTCCGGCATAAAGCGGTAGAACAACGTCAAAAGCAGTGTCGAGATATGGGCACCGTCCACGTCGGCATCGGCCATGATGATGATCTTGTCATACCGCAGCTTGCTGATATCAAAGTCATTTCCATATCCTTCGGAAAATCCGCAGCCAAATGCATTGATCATCGTCTTGATCTCTGCATTCGCCAGCACTTTATCGATACTTGCTTTTTCCACGTTCAGGATCTTACCACGGATTGGAAGGATTGCCTGGAACATACGGTCTCTGGCTGTCTTCGCAGACCCCCCGGCAGAGTCTCCCTCTACGATGAATATCTCACATTTTGATGCATCACGGCTTTCGCAGTTCGCAAGCTTTCCGTTACTGTCAAAAGAATATTTCTGCTTGGTCAGAAGATTCGTCTTCGCACGCTCTTCCGTCTTACGGATCTTTGCCGCCTTCTCCGCACAGCCAATGACTTTCTTAAGCGTCTCCAGATTACGGTCAAAGAAACGGATGATCTCATCGTTCGTGACCTTACTGCAGGCCTTTGCCGCGTCCGGATTGTCAAGCTTGGTCTTCGTCTGACCTTCAAATCTCGGATCCGGGTGCTTGATCGATACGATTGCCGTCATACCGTTACGGATATCGGCCCCGGTAAAGTTTGCATCCTTTTCTTTCAGAATACCAAGTTCTCTTGCATACTGGTTGATCGCCGTTGTAAATGTCGTCTTGAATCCGGTCAGATGCGTTCCTCCTTCTGCATTGTAGATATTGTTACAGAAGCCAAGTACATTTTCATGGAACTCGTTGACGTACTGGAAGGCCACTTCTACTTCGATGCCTTCTGCTTCCCCTTTGAAATACACCGGATCATGTACGACTTCTTTTTTATGATTCAGTTCACGGATGAATCCAAGGATTCCGTCCGGCTCATGATAAATGATCTGTTCCGGTTCTGCTCCCCTTTTATCTTCAAATACGATCTTCAGATCCGGATTCAGATAAGCAGTCTCATGAAGACGGCTCTTTACCTCTTCTGCTTTGAACTTTGTCTTTTCAAATATCGTATCATCCGGAAGGAAATTCACTTTCGTTCCGGTCTTTCTTGTCTTTCCGATCGTCGGCAGTAATCCGTCTTCCAATTCGATCACCGGTTTTCCCCGTTCATACCGGTCATGGTGGATATATCCGTCCCTGCTGATCTGCACATCCATATAGGTAGACAGCGCATTTACAACAGAAGAACCGACACCATGCAAACCTCCGCTGGTCTTGTATGCCGAATCGTCGAATTTTCCGCCCGCATGAAGTGTCGTGTATACCACACGAGCTGCCGATACTCCTGTTGCATGAAGGTCTACCGGTACACCACGTCCGTTATCTGCGATCGTTGCCGAACCGTCTTTTTCCAGTGTCACATGGATCTCGCTGCAATATCCGGCAAGATGCTCATCCACCGCATTATCCACAATCTCATAGATCAGATGGTTCAGACCTTTAGTTGAAACACTTCCTATATACATTCCGGGTCTTTTTCTTACCGCTTCCAGTCCCTCCAGGATCGCGATACTTCCCGCATCATATGTATTCTTTTTCGCCATTCTTTCTATATCCTTTCTCCGTTTCCATCTGTATGACAGACATTGAAAAACATCACATCTGATACCTTCCACAAGTATCATACAGATTTTTCCATACTTTGGATATCTTATCATAAAAATATTTTCGAATCAAGACAGCACCTGATGCAGAAGCTCTGCAAGAAGTTCCATAGCATTTCGCATCTCTTCTACTGTATTCGTCTGCGCTCCTGCCTCGACAGAAGTGTCTTCGGTTTGAAATGCATGTTATAGCGGTATGCCCGAAGGAAAATGTGTCTGGCAAATCCCGGATAATATTTGGCTGCTGCAATCTCCATCTGAAGTGAAAATGCCAGATTGTCTTCCAGATATGGATTCGGAAGATAACTGATATTTCCATTTGCCCGCGTTCTGCTGAGTCCGTTGAAGAACATGATCTGCGCCGTCTGTCTGCCATCCACCTCTGTCACAAGATGTGTCCCTTCCGCCACACCGTCCCGGTGGAGGTCGATCACCACTTCTATACTTGGATTATCTTTTAATATCTTCTGCACATCCGGTTCCGCAAGCTGATATGCTTTGCTGCGGTCCAGTTTGCCATTTACCAGATCATAAACACCTGTGTGATGATACGTCTCGATTCCATACTTTTGATTCAAAAGATCTGTCAGATACGTTCCCATACCTACAATCGATGTATTCGCATCCCCCGGAACAGAATCTTTAAACTGCTCCTGGGAATGTGTATGATAGATCAGCACCTTCGGTCCGGCTGCCTCTTCATTAGAATTGGAATTCAGCTTCATATTCTTTCCAAGCAGCCGGTCTGCATTGATCAGATTTGCATCCGCCATCGTACTGCTGTCCACTGTGTAAAAATGGCTCATCAGATATTCGTAATCTCTTAATTTATCCATGGATATGTCTACTTTAGCCTCCGGTATCTTCACCATCTCCTGCTGCGTGACACTTTGCCCCTGCGTAATGAGCTTCCATTTTCATCCACGGCATTTTCATCATTCGCCTGCTTTTCTAATATCATGGCATAGGTCTGGGAATCTTCGGCGATAGTATCCTCTTTTTCCGCTGACAGATAGGTTCCAATCGGGAACAATTTCATCACTGTCTGTGTCACGTCCTCTGCAGGACCTCCGACATGGTCTTTTTCCGATGTATAAGTCAGTGTCGTCATTATATTTCCGACAGCACAATCTGCAATGACCTCTTTTTCTTTTTCCAGGAATGATATTTTCAGTTCTCGTACTGTTCCATTTTCTTTTATTACATGACCTCTTATGAAACAGGTCAGAAGTATTCCAGCACTGCCCCAGGCTGCACACTTCATATATTTTTCCAACATTCTCTGCCTGTCTTTCTTTTTCACATTTTTAACACCTCTGCCGTTTACTGATTTTTACGATATCTTAGTTCTTACTATATTATGGCAATATTGTAAATGTTATGACTGCATTATTTTTTCTTTCCCCGCAAAAAGCATATTCATTGCTTCTGAAATTGTATAACTGATTCGTCTTACTGTATCATCAATATCTTTGGTGTCACAAACATACCATTCAGATGCGGAGCAATCAATTCCTTTACCAGTTCATATTTCTCTGCGGAATTATATCCCTGCAATACCACTCCCACCCCTTTTAATGTTTCTGATGTTTCCAGTGCCATAATAAAGTTCTCCATTGTATCATTCACAATGGTTGCCGCATCCACAACTGTCGGCACTCCGATTGCAATGACCGGAATTCCCATCGTATCTTTTGTAATCTCACTTCGGTGATTTCCAACCCCTGCTCCCGGATAAATTCCCGCATCAGAAATCTGTATTGTCCGGTTCAGTCTTTTGGTACTTCTTGCTGCCAGTGCATCAATTACCATAATCAGATCAGGGGTTGTCTCATTTACTATTCCCCGTATAATTTCTGCAGACTCCATCCCGGTCTGTGCCATCACTCCCGGAACGATCGCACTTACAATCCTGCTTCCGCCTTTTCCCACTGCATACCTTCCATATTCCTGCACAATATGTCTGGTAACATTCAACTGATCCACCACATACGGTCCCAGTGCATCCGGTGTCACTTCACGATTGCCAAGGCCTACAACAAGTACCGAATATCCTTTTTCCTGATTTTCTTCCGTATCTTTCATATATTTTTCCAAAAAACCTGCCAATGTCTCCGATATTTCCCTGTGATACCCTTCATCTGCAGCTGCCATATTCGGCGCTTCCAGTGTCAGATATGTTCCCACAGGTTTTCCCATCGCCTTCGCCCCATTTTCCGTTTCAATCCTGACCGTTGTGATCTTAATCTCCTTTTCTTCATCATACTCCTCTTCCAGAACGACACCTGATACCTCCACATGATCCGATTCAAACCGTTCTTTCTGTTCCATCGCAAGATCCGTCCGTATCTTATACTTCTCCACCATCATTTTTATCCATCCTTTCTCAAATTAATGCTAGTTTTTCCAATATTTTCAGAAATATGTATTGACAGATTCCAATTCATGCCCTAAAATAAATTCGTATGTTTCGTTAGATCGTCCGTGTCCGGCTCTAACGAACTGGAAATCGAATTAAAAAAATCGAAATACATTGATATCGGAGGTGGACAAATTGGCTAATATCAAATCTGCAAAGAAAAGAATTTTAGTAAACGAAACAAAAGCTGCTAGAAACAAAGCAATCAAGTCTAAAGTAAAAACTTGCGTAAAGAAAGTTGAAACAGCTGTAGCTAACAAAGATGCCGCTGCTGCTGCAGACGCATTAAAAGTTGCAATCGTTGAAATCAACAAAGCTGGAAGCAAGGGTGTTTACCACAAAAACACATGCTCTAGAAAGATTTCCCGTCTGACAAAAGCTGTTAACGGAATTGCTTAATTCATAGAGAAACATGGAAAGACAACCATACCGTCATGTGGTTGTCTTTTTTGTATAATAGAAATTGCATTTTGGCAGGGAATTACACTTCCACTCAAAAAGATTCCCCGGACCTTTTTGTCGTATGCTTGGCAACTAAAAAGAGCCGGAAATAAATGCTCGCATCTTTCTCTCCGACTCCTCATCTTATTATTTAACAGATACTCCTGTTCTATTCCTATAATTTTGAATATCCAAAACTGTTAACAATTGCTTCTACTCTGTCTCCTGCTTCACACATTGGCACTTATTCGGCTCATATGCATGATATGCCGGAAGATCTTTGCTTGTGAAAATTGTCTTTACTTCCATGCCTGCTACTTTTGTTACAGCACTGAAGATAGAACATACTCCACAAATCGTTCCTCCATAATATAATACAGAATCAATAGCACGCTTGATCGTCTTTCCAGTCGTAATGGATGCTGCCAGCACAAGTACCTGCTGATCCTTGATCATTCTCTGTTGATTATCACGGAACATAATCTGCCCCAATCCGTTATATTCCGGTGTGATCACAGAAATATTATTCTTATGGCTCAATGCCATATGTGTGCTGTCTGCCAGCTGTTCAGCCAGAAATGCTCCAATCACACATGTCTCATCCAGACATACGATCGTATCTACATATGTACTTGTCACATACTCCTGCGCCAGTACTTTCGCTGCCTCTCTCGCATTGTTGTGACGAATCTTTACTGTTGACATATCGATATAAGTATCCAGATGTGAGTTGCTTGTAGCAAAATGTCCTTTCATAATCTTGATACGCGCTTTTGGATTTTTCGTCGACCGCAGATTCTCTAATCTTTCATCCATGTCTCATACCTCCCTTGATGCTTGCTGTTTCCAGTCGTTCGTAATCATTCGATTCATTCTGCCGCATTTAAAATTGGTATCGAACTTTTTACTTTATGTTTTATTCTATCATATATGTATGTAATTGAAAACTAAAATTATAATTTTTTGTATATTTTTCACATACAAAAGCATCATTCAAAATTACCCACATAATCCTTATTCACACGTATGACTTTCTGCGAGAGTTCTTTATATAATAGGAACTGCTTTTTCCTATTATACAAAAAAGAAGCTCTGCGTTCCTGTTAAGGTTCGTAAAGCTTCTTTTATCTCTTATGTCAAATATGTAAGGTCAAGCCTGATTCTATGCTGTAAATCTCGATTAGTTGTTAATCAGTTTGTCTTCTCCATTCCAGCTGTACAGCTTTCTAACTTCAGCTCCAACTTTCTCTGATGGATGCTCAGCTGCAAGCTTTCTCATAGCCTGGAAGTGTACCTGACGTCCTGCTGGAGACATGTCAAGTAAGAACTCTTTTGCAAATGTTCCGTCCTGGATATCAGAAAGAATCTTCTTCATAGCTTTCTTTGTATCCTCTGTAATAATCTTAGGTCCTGTTACATAGTCACCATACTCTGCAGTGTTAGAAATAGAATATCTCATTCCAGCGAATCCTGACTGATAGATCAGGTCTACGATCAGTTTCATCTCATGGATACACTCGAAGTAAGCGTTTCTTGGATCATATCCAGCTTCGCAAAGTGTCTCGAAACCAGCCTGCATAAGTGCACATACACCACCGCAAAGTACTGCCTGCTCACCGAAGAGGTCTGTCTCTGTCTCTGTTCTGAATGTTGTCTCAAGAAGACCAGCTCTTGCTCCACCGATTGCAAGACCATATGCAAGTGCACGATCCCATGCTTTTCCTGTAGCATCCCTGCTCTACAGCGATAAGGCAAGGTGTTCCTTTTCCAGCCTGGTACTCACTTCTTACTGTGTGTCCCGGTGCCTTAGGAGCGATCATTGTTACATCTACATTCTTTGGTGGTTTGATACATCCAAAGTGAATGTTGAAACCATGAGCGAACATTAACATATTACCTTCTTCAAGGTTCGGCTCAACGTCTTTCTTGTACATATCAGCCTGTAACTCATCGTTGATCAGGATCATGATGATATCAGCCTGTTTTGCTGCTTCTGCTGCTGTGTATACTTTAAATCCCTGAGCTTCTGCTTTTGCCCATGATTTACTTCCTTCGTAAAGACCGATGATAACATCGCATCCGGACTCTTTTAAGTTCAGAGCATGTGCATGTCCCTGGCTACCATAACCGATGATAGCGATCTTCTGTCCCTCTAATACTGATAAATTACAATCTTCCTGATAAAAAATTCTTGCTGCCATTATAGCATACCTCCTAAAAAATAAATGATTTTTTATTTTCTTAAACAAGGGGTCGCCCTTCCACCGGGCTCGTCTCTGTTTAATGTCTGATTAAAATGTGTTACTGTTTGTCCATTATAATATATCAATTATAATGTGTTGATGTTTCCTTCCTGATCAATGACTATTACATCCTTGATTCCTCTCTGTAATCCGGTAATACCTGTTCTTGCAAGTTCAAGAATCTCGTAACCTTCCAGAAGTTCCAGAAACGCATCTACTTTTGAACCATTTCCTGTCAATTCCACCATCAGGGAATCCTTCTCTACATCAACAATCTTCGCGCGGAATATATCCGCCACAGATATGATCTCCGTTCTCTCCGTCTTATTCGCCCGAACCTTCACCATGATCAGTTCACGATATACCGAATCTTCCGGCTGAAGTACTTTGATCTCAATGACATCTTCCAGCTTTCTGACCTGCTTTTCGATTTGCGATAAGATCAGCTCATCTCCGCTGGCCACAATGGTAATTCTGGTAAATCTCGGATCTGCCGTAACTCCGGCAGTTATACTGTCGATACTGTATCCTCGTCTGCTGAACAGTCCGGATACACGGCTTAATACACCGGGATTATTGTCTACCAATAATGAAAATACTCTTTGCATATTGCACCTCTTTTCTATCATTTATAAAAAACAGAGTGCGTTCTGTTTTTTTATAATAACAACTACTTCTTCTTTTGTCAAGTATTGGCACCCATATTTTTACATTTTTCACAAAATGCAGGATTACCGCATTATTTCAGGATGATCCCGGCAATGTCTTCCGGCGTCCCGGCAACGTATACTGCGCCTGCTTTTTCCAGTTCTTCACGGTTGCCGAATCCGTATAATACCCCCATACAGTCAAGCCCTTCCTGCTTTGCCCCAAGCACATCATGTTCACGGTCACCGATCATCAGTATCCTCTTCTTATCCTGCATCCGGCAGGTATCGATCAGATATCCGATCACCTCTGCCTTACTGCCTCTGCCTCCGTCCAGTTCCATACCTGCCACATATTCAAAATATTGATCCAGGTCAAAATGTTCAATGATCCTTCTCGCATATACTTCCGGTTTGGACGTCGCAACAAAAAGTCTTTTTCCTGCTGCCTTCAATGCCTTTAAGTAATTTTTCAAATCCGGGATACACCGAGCACTCAAAAATCCCCGTATCCTGATAATATTCCCTGTAATACTCCACCGCCTTCCAGCTTTTCTCATCGTCAAATCCATAGAATCTGGCGAACGAATCGGTAAGCGGCGGACCGATGAATTTATATAATTTTTCCCGTTCGGTCTCTTCGATTCCGAATTTCTCCAGCGCATACATCACCGAATTCGTAATTCCCGGTGAAGAATCGATGATCGTGCCATCCAGATCAAAGAAACAGATATCATACATTTTATCAAGCTTTTCTTTTTCCATATTCTCTACCTGCCTGCTTCAAAAAATACCGGAGCTGTCCTTCTGCGTTTTTTCCGCATCCGTCACACCCCCGGTATTATTATAACCGTTCCCTCTATACTTTTGCAAACTGTATCATCCAGAGAAGCAGAAGATGCACCGGATAAAATCCGTAGAAAAACCATTTTTCCCAGCCGCGTGCTGTTTTATCTGCTTTATTATACATACACTGTATAACCACTCCCGATGCTGCCAGCCCGATACAGGCACATGCAGAATGTATGAGCGCACTCTCCAGCCCGCAGTCCGCCCTGTATGACAACACATTCAACAGAAAGAAGAGTCCCACTGCTTTTCCATATGCCAGTGATACTTTTTTCCTGTCCCCATATGCATTTGCAAACAGCATCGTAAATACCGGTGCCAGAAGTGCCCAGTCCGTCCAGAGCGAACAGATTACCAGCACGCACAGCCATAGCATTTTCTCCCCTTTATGTTTTACATGATCTGCAACCCACACCACTCCCAGACATAGAAGAAGGCTGAACATCATGTTCAGGTTCGTCTGTTTCAATGCCAGCATGAAGGGGATCTGTGAAAGGATCCCAAATACAAGCAGCCGCAGTGCATAGTTCTTTACAGATCTTGTGTAATGATATCCTTCCACAAGGAAATAGCACATAGTAATGGCTGTAAAATACCCGATATCAACCATAACTTCCTGCCCTGTACTGCCTTCTTTTAAAAATATATAGGCAAAATGATTACAGAACATAGCTGCCATTGCCAGATATTTTATTGCATTTCTACTCATACTTCCCTCTCCATTTTCATTCTTCGATATTTCTGATAAATCCGACATAGGTCGCTCCAAAATAAACTACATATACGCCAAAGAACAGGGCGAATGAAATTGCAAAATACTGTAACACCGGTGTACTGACTCCTGTATAAAAGTTAAATCCGGCACCCATATACACCGCTACGATCCCGCTGATTACTGCCGAAAGGATTGCCGGACACAGATAATACCCGGACAGCTGACGGAATACGGTCTGTTGGATCTCGCGTCTTCCAAGGCCGATTTTCGAAAGCACCTGGTAGCGGAACCTATATTTTGCCGAATCGCTCAGCTGTTGTACCGATAACACCGTCAATGCAATACACAAAAATACCAGCCGATATACATACATGGGAATGTGATACAACTCATCATATATCTGACCTCAGCTGATGCATTTTCCCGCACAAGATTCACCGCAGCATATGTGACAATGGTATCCGTACCATAACATACATTATCATCGTCTTCTTCCATATATGTATGACCGGCATAATCATGTTTATCTGACAGATCATCCAGCTTATTCTGCAGGTTATCCGGCACTTTTTTCTTCACACTCACCGCAAGTTCCGAATAGTACGGTGTCATCTGCTGTATCCGTTCATCCGGCACAACGATGATATAATCGCCGCCGTTGTGTCCGTCCTGCGAAAATGATTCGGTGCAGATCTTCCTGCAAGTCAGTGTCTCTCCTCGGTCCTGAAGCTTCACGTCATCCGTAAAATCTCCGGTTTCCTTATACACTCTTTGCTTCATCTGCAGGATATATTCATTTTTTCCAAGCGTTTCCGTGGAATATCCCAGCATTTTTCTCAGATGATTGTAATCACTCAGCCCCATATATGTATCATATCTGCAATATGCATCATCATCGGAACCTTTACGTATCTTTTTCTCATCCGGTGTTCCGTCTTCTCTGCGGTACTCATCTCCAAAATACCGCAGATGCGTATACAGCCATGTATTCATTGTGTTCGTATGATTTTCATAAATACGGTACACACACGAATCCTTTACACCGGCTTCTTCTCCGACAATATCCAATTCCTTTGCAAAATCATATTCCGGATTCTGACTGTTCACCTGTACATCAAATGGAAATTTCATCTCTAAAACCTGATTCTGCCAGTCCGTAAACATTAATGCAACCGAGCACCCCAGAAATGCGACCATAAAAAGCACCGTAAGTGTTCCCATGGTAAACCGCATCGTTTTCAATTTAGATGCAAACTGACGCAGCAGGAACAGATTCTGCCCCCGGTAGACCGCATTTCCTTTTTTCTTCACATAGCAGATGATCCATGCGGAAAGCCCTGTATAAAACACATACATTGTAATAAACAGACCCGTCAGAAATACTGCTGCCCCTCCCGGCGACTGTATATTTCCGCTCAGTATCCAGACACCGAACGCAAAAATGAACAGAATGGAAAACGGCAGTAATAACCGCTTTATTTTTTCATTCTTTTCTTTTAATTCCTCATTCTTCTGATTTTCTCTCATCAGATCATGAATGTTCATCTTGCGGAATTTCCGGCTGCACCGGAACAGTGCCAGCAGATAACATCCTGCAAAGCAGCACACAGTCATAAGGAAACAATATCCATTGAATTCCAGATGGGGTCTTAGTTCCACCTGTATGACACTATAAAGGACAACGAGCAGCACCTGCTGAAGCAACATTCCAAGGCCCAGTCCTATCACAAAGGAACACACACCGAGCAGCAGATTTTCTTTCATATAAAGCCCGGACACTTCCTTTTTATTCATTCCGATCAACAGATAGATACCGAATTCACGGCTCCTTTTTTCCAGCATGAACCGTACCATATAATTGATCAGCCATGCAACGATCAGTACAATAAAGAATGTGGCAATACCGATCATCGCTGCCATTATCGCTGCCATTTCATACATTTCTGAAGATCCTTCGAAAAAATGATACTGTTAAATGCAAACATCAATGATACCACAAATGTCATCGTCAGCACATACACCAGATAATCTCTGGCGGAACGTCTGACATTGCGCAGTGCAAGCTTACCGAACATCTGACAGTTCACCTCCTGTCAGAGATAATACATCCAGGATCTTATTCAGAAATTCCCGCCTTTCTTCCACTCCTCTTACCAGTTCATGGAATATCTTTCCATCTTTCAGGAAAAGAATACGGCTGCAGTAGCTGGCTGAAAACGCATCATGTGTAACCATGAGGATCGTAGAGTGCATATCATGATTCATCTTGCGGAATGTTTCGAGCAGCATCTGTGCCGCTCTGGAATCCAGCGCACCGGTCGGCTCATCTGCGAGGATCAGTTTCGGACGATGAATCATCGCTCTGGCACAGGCACAACGCTGCTTCTGGCCCCCGGATACCTGATAGGGGAATTTATCCCGGATTTCTTCGATATCAAGCAGCTTCAATATGTGATCACATTTCTCTTGGATCTCTCTTTTACTCTTGCTGTGCAGCGTCATTGCCAGCACAATATTCTCTTCTATCGTAAGTGTATCTAACAAGTTGTAATCCTGAAATATGAATCCCAGATTGTCTTTCCGAAATTCCGCCAGTGCCTCATCACTCAGCTCCGTAATATCCGTTTCTCCGTAGTATATATGCCCTGCAGTCACACGGTCAATCGTAGACAGCATATTCAAAAGTGTTGTCTTTCCGGAACCCGATGCTCCCATGATTCCCACAAATTCTCCTTTTTGGACGCAAAAGCTTACCCTGTCTACCGCTTTGGTGATGTTCGTATCACTTCCGTAATATTTTTCCACATCACACACCCGGATCTCTCCATCCGGGATTCTGTCTCCTGCCAGGATTCTATCTGTTTTTTTCTCTGTTGTCTTGCCATGCTTTCTTATTCTTCTCATCCATATCATCCTTTCCGGTCTTTTTGTAATACTCTTTTTCATCTCTACTTTACCCGTCCGGACCAGAAAGATGTATCGATGTATCTTTCAGTTATCTTACATTTTTGAAAGATAACTGCTAACCGGAAATGTAAGAATCATCTTCGTTCCTTCACCACGGACAGATTCCGCCTCGATGGCAATTCCAAGCTTTTCACACAGCCGTCTGCACAGATAAAGCCCCATCCCCGTAGATTTCTTACCATTTCTTCCATTGGAACCGGTAAAACCTTTTTCAAAAATTCTGGACATCTCTTCTTCCCGTATTCCGGTTCCGTTATCTTCTACGATCAGCCGGACACCATGACCGTACCTTTCCGTGTAAATATGAATATACGGATGGACCTTTGGATTCTCACTTTTATATTTCACACTGTTCAGCATAAGCTGGTTCAGTATAAAAAGGATCCACTTTTTATCGGTATACGCAAAATCAGGGCACTCCACTTCCCCGCGCACTCCGTTACTAATTAGATAATACTTATTTTTCATCAAAATTTCAGAAGCCGCCTTCCCAAGGTCTGTCTCTTCAATCATATAGTCTTTGTATACCTTTTCCATTCTAGCATAATACAGAACCATATCTACGTCATTTTCAATCCGTTGATTCTCAAGACCGATCTGTCTGGTCACTTCGTCTTTATGATTCTCACACACAAGCTGGATACTGGTAATCGGTGCTTTGATCTCATGCACCCAGCTTTCGATATAATCCCGATAATCATTCTGTTCATCTTCAAGCATACGGATCCGTTCGATCACAGATTTATTCGATCGTCTGATCAACTCCCGGTAGATCCGATCTTCCAGATATGGTGACGCTGGCAGCAATTCTCCAAGCAGATATCTCTGATCTACATTTTCCAGAATATGTTCTGCCCTGTCAAAATATTTCTTCCTGCGATAATATCCTGTCACAATCCATATCCCAAGGATGATCCACCAGAAAATGAGAATCAGTGCAGCTGCGTTTCTGTTATACCCTGTAATATAGAAGAACCCCATCAGTAATATCATACACAGGAGGTGCAGCAGACATATCAGAATCTTATCTTTTATATATTCCGAAAATTTCATATGCGGTACCCCATTCCCCGTTTTGTCTCAATGAAATCCGTCACTCCGATGTCAGCCAGTTTTCCTCTGAGTCTTGTAACATTCACACTTAATGTATTGTCATCTATGAAGACTTCATTATCCCACAGGTATTCGATCATATCCAGTCTCGGAACAATCTCACCCTTTTTCTGATATAGAAGATGCAGGATCTTCAACTCATTTTTCGTAAGATCTGTCTTTTTTCCTTCATGCTCTATGCAGCCTCCCACAGCATTTAGGATTACACCTTTATATTCCATGTTCAAGGCATTATCCCTTGATTTCTCTGCATTTTTACCGGTAGTTCTTTTTAGTACTACGCCTATTCTTGCCAGCAGAATCGGTGGATTGAACGGTTTTGTGATATAATCATCTGCCCCTTTCAAGATTCCGGTCAGTTCATCCATGGAATCTGTTCGGCTGGTCAGAAATATGATTGGAATATCTGAATGTTCTTTCAGCTTCGTACAGATGTCAAAGCCGCTTTCCCCCGGAAGATTCCAATCCAGGAGTACCAGATCCGGTGCCGGTATCATGCTGCATATCTGCTCTGCCGTATCTTTAAATTCTTCGATTATCTCTGCTTCATAAAAAGCATTTTCCAGGAGCTGTTTTAATTCCTTTCGGATACCCGGATCATCTTCTACAATAACAATCTTCATGTCGTTCTCCTCATGATGTTCCTTTTATAATTATACTGATAAATACAGAACAGATTGTAGAAAATACGCTTTTACATTTTCCACAATCTGTTCATTATAGCATATAACATACGTTGAATATGTTTGTATTATTTCACAAGAAGTGATGTTCCAGTCATCTCAGACGGCTGTTCCATACCCATCAGTTCGATCAGTGTAGGAGCAATATCTGCCAGGCATCCGTCTTCTTTCAACTTGTATGCAGGATCTGCGTTTACAAGGATGAATGGTACAGGATTGGTTGTATGTGCTGTAAATGGCTCTTTTGTCTCTTCATCGATCATGTACTCTGCATTACCGTGATCCGCACAGATGAACATCTGTCCGTCAGCTTCTTTTAATGCTTCGTAAGCCTTTCCTACACACTCGTCAACTGCTTCAATGGCTTTTACAGCAGCCTCGATCACACCAGTATGACCTACCATGTCAGGGTTGGCAAAGTTAATTACGATAACATCATACTTATCAGACTTGATTGCTGCAACGAGCTTGTCACATACTTCATATGCACTCATCTCTGGCTTCAAATCATAAGTAGCAACCTTGGAGATTTTACAAGAATTCTATCTTCTCCTTCATTTGGTTCCTCTACGCCGCCATTGAAGAAGAATGTTACGTGAGCATACTTCTCTGTCTCAGCGATACGTGCCTGTTTCTTGCCGTTCTTGGCAAGGAACTCACCAAATGTATTAGTGATTTCTTCTTTCACAAATGCGACCTGTTTATTTTCGATTGTAGCATCGTATTCTGTAAAGCATACAAATGTTGTCTTGATTCTGTCTCCTCTGTCAAATCCGTCAAAGCTGTCGTCACAGAATGTTCTTGTGAGCTCTCTTGCTCTGTCCGGGCGGAAGTTGAAGAATACTACGGAATCATTTTCTTTGATCGTTGCAACCGGTGCGCCGTCCTTTGTTACTACAAATGGTACAACGAACTCATCCGTTACATCTGCATCATAAGAAGCCTGGATTCCCTCTGTAGCAGAAGCAGCTGTCTCGCCTTCGCCTGCTGAAAGTGCCTTGTAGGCCTTTTCTACACGATCCCAGCGGTTATCACGGTCCATTGCATAATAACGTCCGGAAACACTTGCAACCTCTCCTACGCCGATTTCTTTCATCTTGGCTTCTAACTGCTCTACATACTCTTTTCCTGAAGCCGGTGGTGTATCACGACCGTCAAGGAAGCAGTGTACGTATACTTTCTCAAGTCCCTGTCTCTTAGCCAGTTCCAGAAGGCCGAAAATATGTCCGATGTGGCTGTGAACACCACCGTCAGATACCAGCCCATCAGGTGCAGTGCAGAATCATTCTTCTTGGCATTCTCACATGCAGCCAGAAGTGCTTTATTCTCGAAGAATACACCATCTTCAATTGCCTTTGTGATCTTTGTCAGTTCCTGATAAATGATACGTCCGGCACCCATGTTCATATGACCAACTTCTGAGTTACCCATCTGTCCGTCCGGAAGTCCTACTGCAAGTCCGCTGGCATTTCCTTTTACACATGGATATTCTGACATCAGTTTATCCATAACAGGTGTTTTTGCCATAGCAATTGCATTACCTTCTGTCTTTTCATTCAGTCCATAACCGTCTAAGATCATAAGTACTGTTGGTTTCTTACTCATTTTTAATATCACCTTTCGTCTTAAATATCACTTTTACAGCATAAAACCGCAGGAAGCAGTCAAACGAAAGCCTCCTGCGGCTGATTTTCTAAATCTTATTTGTAGTTTACGATCTTTCCGAAATCAGCTTTCAGAGATGCTCCACCTACAAGTCCGCCGTCGATATCAGCCTGAGCGAATAACTCTGCTGCATTTCCAGCGTTTACAGATCCGCCGTACTGGATACGGATAGCTTCTGCTGTAGCCTCATCATATACTTCAGCGATGCATGCACGAATACCAGCGCAAACTTCTTCAGCCTGCTCTGTAGTAGCTGTCTTACCTGTTCCGATAGCCCAGATTGGCTCGTAAGCGATAACTGCTGTCTTAGCCTGATCAGCTGTTACATTCTGGAATCCAACTTTAACCTGCTGACGGATGAAGTCCATTGTTACACCCTGTTCTCTCTGTTCCAGAGTCTCTCCACAGCACATGATTGGTGTAATACCATGCTCGAAAGCTTTCAGCATTTTCTTATTTACTGTCTCGTTTGTCTCTGCAAAGTATTCTCTTCTTTCAGAGTGTCCAAGAACAACGTATTTTACTCCTGCATCTGTAAGCATAGCCGGAGAGATTTCACCTGTATATGCTCCGCTTTCTTCAAAATACATATTCTCAGCACCAACCTGGATATTAGTTCCCTTTACAGCCTCTGCTACAGGGATAATGTCGATTGCAGGTACGCAGAATACTACATCTACATCTTCATTAGCTACTAATGGTTTTAATTCTTCAACTAAAGCTACTGCTTCACTTGGAGTTTTGTTCATTTTCCAGTTTCCGGCTACGATTTTCTTTCTTGCCATCTTTCCAAATCTCCTTATTCTATTTATCGTTAGCTGCTGCTACACCCGGGAGTTCTTTTCCTTCAAGGAATTCAAGAGAAGCTCCACCACCTGTTGAAATGTGTGTCATCTTATCTCCATATCCCAGCTGGTTAACTGCTGCTGCAGAATCTCCTCCGCCGATGATTGTTACAGCGTCTGTGTCTGCAAGTGCTTTTGCAACCGTTTCTGTTCCTTTTGCAAATTTAGGCATCTCGAAGCATCCCATTGGTCCGTTCCATACAACTGTCTTAGCATCTTTTACTGCATCGCTGAAGATCTTAGCTGTCTCTGGTCCGATGTCGAGTCCTTCCCATCCTTCCGGGATCTCTCCAGCTTTTACTACCTGAGTATTTGCATCATTAGAGAAATCATCTCCGACAACGTTATCTACAGGAAGAAGGAGTTTTACACCTTTGGCTTTTGCTTTTTCGATCATGTCAAGTGCATACTGGCAGTAATCTTCTTCCAGAAGGGATTTTCCGACTGTTCCGCCTGTGCTTTTGCGAATGTATATGCCATTCCTCCACCGATGATCAGAGTATCTACTTTGTCAAGAAGGTTCTCAATTACAGAAATCTTGCTTGAAACTTTTGCTCCGCCAAGGATTGCTACGAATGGTCTTTCCGGATTGTTGACTGCATTTCCAAGGAAATCAATTTCTTTCTGCATAAGGTATCCAACAACTGCTGTATCTACGTATTTTGTAACTCCTACGTTAGAGCAGTGTGCACGGTGTGCTGTTCCGAATGCATCGTTAACAAATACGTCGCAAAGAGAAGCGAGATCTTTACTGAATGCATCTTCATTCTTTGTCTCTTCTGCTCTGTAACGTGTGTTTTCAAGGAGGATAACATCTCCATCTTTCATCTCAGCTACTGCTGCTTTCGCATTTGGTCCAACAACTTCCGGATCAGCCGCAAATTTTACTTCCTGTCCAAAGGAGTTCTGAAAGGCGAACTGCTACAGGAGCAAGAGATAATTCTGGAACCGGCTGTCCCTTTGGCTTTCCAAGATGAGAGCAAAGGATAACCTTTCCGCCATCAGCGATTAATTTTTTGATTGTAGGAAGTGCTGCAACAAGACGATTCTCGTCTGTAATCTTTCCATCGATAAGTGGAACGTTGAAGTCACATCTTACAAGTTACTTTTTTTCCCTTTTACGTTAATGTCATCTACAGATTTTTTATTAAGCATAGTACTGCCTCCTGGTTATATATTTTATAACTGCAAAAAGGGTCCGGCCCAATAAGACCGGACCCTTTGTGAGTCTTAATTCATGCTCTAAATTATGCTAATTCAGAGAAGTATTTGATTGTTCTTACCATCTGGCTTGTGTATGAGTTCTCATTGTCATACCAAGAAACAACCTGAACTTCTGTAGTTCCGTTTTCCAGTGGAAGTACCATTGTCTGAGTAGCATCGAATAATGAACCATATCTCATTCCAACGATATCGCTAGATACGATTTCATCTGTGTTGTATCCGAAGGACTCTGTAGAAGCTGCTTTCATAGCTGCGTTGATTTCATCAACTGTTACATGTCCCTTTACAACTGCTGTAAGGATTGTTGTAGATCCTGTAGGTGTTGGTACACGCTGAGCAGATCCGATTAACTTTCCGTTAAGTTCTGGGATAACAAGTCCGATTGCTTTTGCAGCACCTGTGCTGTTAGGTACGATGTTAACTGCAGCTGCACGAGATCTTCTGAGGTCACCTTTTCTCTGTGGTCCGTCAAGAGTCATCTGATCTCCTGTGTAAGCGTGAATTGTGCACATGATACCAGACTCGATTGGTGCAAGATCGTTAAGAGCTTTTGCCATTGGAGCCAAGCAGTTTGTTGTACAAGAAGCTGCAGAAATTACTGTATCTTCTGGTTTCAGTGTTTCGTGGTTTACGTTATATACGATAGTTGGCAGGTCGTTTCCAGCTGGTGCGGAAATAACAACTTTTTCTTGCTCCTGCTTTGATATGAGCAGATGCTTTTTCTTTAGATGTATAGAATCCTGTACACTCCAGAACTACGTCTACACCAATCTCTCCCCAAGGAAGTTCTTCAGCGTTAGCTTAGCATAGATTTTGATTTCTTTTCCATCAACGATGATAGAATCATCTGTTGCTTTTACAGTATCAGCTAAAGCGTATTTTCCCTGTGAAGAATCATATTTTAACAGGTGTGCAAGCATCTTAGGAGATGTTAAGTCGTTGATTGCTACTACTTCATAACCTTCTGCTCCAAACATCTGTCTGAATGCAAGACGTCCAATACGTCCAAATCCATTAATCGCTACTTTTACTGCCATGATTAATTCCTCCTAAAGTTTGTTTATTAACTACTTATGCAGTCTACATTGTGAAATCTTTCTCAAGCCCTTTAGAAGCTCTATCAAGACCTCTCAACTGCTAATAATTGTACTTTATCTGATACAAAATTTCAAGAGGTTTTCCTATTTTTATATAAGTTGCTTAAAAACAGGCTTTTGTTCAAAAAATTCTGTATAATATTTAAAGCCGCAGGACTTCAAAATTTCTTCTGCCTTTGCAAAATCATACGCAATATGCTCCGGTTTATGTGCATCGGCTCCAATCGTAATGATCTCACCGCCAAGCTCACGATAACGCTTCAATACATCCGGATGTGGATGTGCGAACGGAAGGCCATACTTCAATCCGGCCGAATTCACTTCCAGACCCTTTTCCTTCTCAATCAATAGTTTCAAAATCTCGTCTATAATATCCGCATAATCTGTATACGAATATTCTTTTTCCCTTGATTTTCCATATCTTACAACATAATCCAGATGACCAAGTGTCTGAAAGCAGTCCGAAGTTCTCACATTTTCCAGCGTTGTCTCCATCATCAGACGGTACGCCTCTTTGTCGGTACGGTCTGTAAAAAGCTTTTCTGCCGCAGGATCAGTATATAATATGTTCCCTTCCGCATCTTTCTTATACGGAACATTGTGAACCGATCCAATTACGAAATCAAACGGATATTTCTTCGTCAGTTCTTCATAATAATCTTTCAGATATGTCCTAAGTCCCAGTTCTATTCCAATCCTGATATTCAGTTTTCCTGCATATTCTTCCTGAAGTTTCTGCATTTCCACAAAATAAGCATCCACATCAAAGATACCTTCTTCTCCCCATTCCAGATCATCCTTGTCAAAATGATCCGTAAAGCAAATGGTTTTCAACCCTTTTCTGACTGCCTCATCCGCCATATCGCGTGGACAGGCTTCGGAATCCGTTGAAAACCATGTGTGCATATGCATATCCGCCTGTATCATAACTTATTCCTCTTTATTTTGTATTTTATCAATATTCTTTATGTTTCCTACTTATCCGCAATGATCGTTCCGCCGCCAAGTACGTATTCTCCGTCATATAATACGACAGCCTGTCCCGGTGTGATCGCTCTCTGCGGCTCTTCAAATGTACAGAGGATCTCATCTTCTCCCGTCTTTTCAACGGTACACCATGCACCTCTGTGATTATAACGAATCTTCGCCCACACTCTTTTCGGCTCTGTCAGATCTTCTACCGTCATGAAATTCACCTGATCTGCGCGCACATAACGGGACATAGATTCCTCATTTGATCCCACTACAACTTCATTGGTTTCCGGGCGGATCTCCAATACGAACACCGGATGTCCGAGAGACAGTCCCAGACCTTTTCTCTGTCCCACCGTATAATGAATGATTCCTTTATGTTTTCCGACAACCGTTCCATCCGAAAGCACGAAATTGCCCGGCGTAATCTTTGCATCTGAATTTTCTTCGATATAAGACGCATAATCTCCATCTGACACAAAGCAGATATCCTGACTGTCCGGCTTATGTGCAACAAGAAGGCCTATTTCATCTGCCATTGCACGGATCTGATCTTTTGTATATTCTCCAACCGGCATCAGTGTCTTCGAAAGCTGATCCTGTGTAAGGTTATAAAGTGCATATGTCTGATCTTTTGCCGCAGTCGCAGAATTACGAATTGCATATCTTCCATTCGACAGCTTCTCTACCCTGGCATAATGTCCCGTTGCTATATACTCCGCACCAATATCAAGGCTTCGCTTTAACAATGATTCCCATTTCACATATCGGTTACAGGCGATACACGGGTTCGGCGTTCTGCCATGCAGATAATCATCGATAAAATAATCAATGACATTTTTCTTTAAATTCTTTTTTTAAAATTCATGACATAATACGGAATATCCAGCGCTGCTGCCACTCTTCTGGCATCATCCACTGCACTGAGTCCACAACAGCCGCCATGTTCTTCCATCGCGGCTTCTTCTTCATCCTGCCAGATTTGCATCGTGACTCCTATTACATCATATCCCTGATTTTTTAAAAGCCAGGCTGCCACGGAGGAGTCAACCCCTCCGGACATCCCGACTACAACTTTTTTCTTTTCCATATAAAGTTCTCCGGCTTAATATTCTTCCTCTTCCGCCTCTTCACCTTCGTGAATATCAGACTTCGGTTTCTTGAGTCCTTCAATCTTGATATCATGCTTTTCTGCATAATCCCATAAAGCTGCGTGGATTGCTTCCTCTGCAAGCAGTGAGCAGTGCACTTTTACCGGCGGAAGTCCATCCAGAGCTTCCATAACTGCTTTATTCGTAACTTCCATAGCTTCCTGGATTGTCTTTCCTTTTACCATCTCTGTTGCCATACTGCTTGTTGCAACTGCGGCACCACATCCGAATGTTTTAAATTTTACATCACGGATGATCTGATTGTCGTCGATATCAAGGTAAATTCTCATGATATCTCCACATTTTGCATTTCCTACGGTTCCAACGCCACTGGCATTTTCAATTTCTCCTACATTTCTTGGATGTTCAAAATGATCCATTACTTTTTCTGAATACATATCTAAATTACTCCTTTTGTCTTTTTATCTAAATGTTTTGTCCGAATGTGTTCTGTACACAATCTGAATTATTTCTCGCCCTGTTTTTTCTGTTTTTTAATGAAGTCTTCATACAAAGGAGACATTTCTCTTAAGTGCGCAACGATCTCTTTCAGATTGTCTACAACATAATCGATATCTTCTTTTTCAATTTCTTCGTTCAATGTCAGTCTTAATGATCCGTGAGCGATCTCATGAGGCAGACCGATGGCAAGCAGAACGTGTGATGGTCTAATGATCCGGATGTGCATGCAGATCCGCTTGATCCACAGATTCCTTTCATGTCAAGTTTGATCAGAAGCGACTCACCTTCTACGAACTGGAAGCTGAAGTTTGCATTATTTGGAAGACGGTCTGTTCTGTGTCCGTTCAGACGACAGTATGGAATTTCATTCAGCACTCTGTCGATCAGATAGTCTCTGACTTCTCTTTCTTTTGCTGTTCTTTCTTTCATGTTGGCTGCTGCACGTTTTGCTGCTGTTCCGATTCCTACGATTCCAGGAACATTCTCTGTACCTGCACGACGCTTTCTCTCCTGTGCTCCACCATGGATAAACGAACGGATCTTTACGCCCGTACGGATGTACATGATTCCGATTCCCTTTGGTCCGTTGAACTTGTGTCCGCTGGCGCTTAACATATCAATGTGGCATTCGTCTACATTGATCGGAAGCTGTCCGAAAGCCTGTACTGCATCGGTATGGAACAGAATGCCATGTTCATGAGCGATCTCACCGATTTCCTTGATTGGCTGGATGGTACCGATCTCGTTATTTGCAAACATAACAGAGATCAGGATAGTTGTCGGACGGATCGCTGCCTTTAAGTCATCCAGTTTTACTTTTCCGTCTTCATCTACATCAAGGTATGTTACCTCAAATCCTCTTTTCTCAAGATACTCTGCTGTATGAAGAATCGCATGATGCTCGATCTTTGTTGTAATGATATGGTTACCTTTGTTCGCATAAGCCTCGGCTGTACATTTTAAAGCCCAGTTATCAGATTCAGATCCACCGCCTGTAAAATAGATCTCATTTGATTTTGCACCGATCATTTCAGCGATTGCATCTCTCTGCTGGTTGATCACTTCTTTGTTTGCAGCGGCAAAGCTGTAAACACTGGATGGATTTCCGAATTTTTCTGTAAAATACGGAAGCATTGCTTCTACAACTTCCGGTGCTGTCTTTGTTGTTGCTGCATTATCAAGATATAATAATTTACTCATTTTATCTCCTCCATTTTCTTTGTATATTCTGTAATGTTTTTGTTTATCAGAATTTTTGTCTGCCGATTACTGGCTGCACTTTGGATTTTCACATTCTCCGTCCGGATTAATGCTTTTACTCTCCTGTATCAGCTCATCCAGCATGATCTGATTCACCGTATCATTAATACTGTCATTAATCTTCTGCCATACATACTTTGTCACGCATCCGTCCGATGCCATGCAGCCTTCTCCTGTTGTAGTATCAAATGCCGCACATTTGACCGGCTCCAGACTTCCCTCCAGTGCTCTTAAGATATCTCCGACAGAGATTTCCGACGGTTTTTTCGCCAGTACATATCCGCCAGAGGCTCCACGAATACTTTTCACCAGCCCTGCCTTTTTCAGAAGTGCAACAAGCTGTTCCAGATAGCGTTCTGAAATTTCCTGTCTTGCGGCCACGCTTCCGATCGACACCGGTTCTTTCTCACTGTATCTGGCAAGATCTATCATGGCACGCAGTCCATATCTACCCTTCGTGGAAAGTTTCATCTTATCACCTCTTTTTAATCCCCAGTATTTTACTAGGATTTTTACTCCTGTAGAATATCACTGCTTTTTAGTTCTGTCAAGCACTATTCTTGAATAACTTATAAAGATACAATTCTCATATATAAAGGAGCCGATTATGTCCGGAAAGCGCGCTCTCATCCGTGGAACAGCTATTTTGACCATTACAAGTTTTGTCACCCGTTTTATGGGATTTTTCTATCGCATTTTTTTGGGTCATACCTTTGGCGAAGAAAATGTAGGCCTTTATCAACTTGTATTTCCTGTATATGCCCTTGGCATCTCTTTTTCCTGTGCCGGAACCGAACTTGCTCTTTCCCGCTGCGTTGCACAGGAAAATGCTGCAGGCCATCCGGAAAAAGCAAAAGAATTATTAAAAACCGGCCTGATATTTACATTTGTTCTTTCCTGTATTCTGACCATTTTTTTACAGCACAATGCACATATGACCGCCATCTCTTTTCTCCATGATTCCAGATGCGAAGAACTGCTGATTTTATTGTCCTATACGTTTCCTTTTGCTTCAATCCACAGCTGCATCTGCGGCTATTCGCTTGGCTTAAAGCAGACAAAAATTCCTGCTGTTTCCCAACTTTTTGAACAGACATTCCGTATTTTATTCGTGTTTCTTTTCTGTTATTACCGCACCAGCCATCAGCTGGATCTTTCCATCTCTTTTGCCGTTGTTGGTCTTGCTATGGGGGAGATCTTTGCATCTTGCTATTGCCTATACTCTATACACCACACAGCTTCGAAACAAGTGCAGAATTTGCTTTCTGCAAGTACTTTCTGCATCCATCTTTCCAGGCTTTTCAGACACGCCTTTCCTCTTACTGCCAGCCGGGTATTATTGAACATTCTGCAAAGTATAGAAGCCGTATCCATCCCCGTTTTTCTTCAGTATTCCGGAATGTCTTCTTCTCTGTCTTTGCAGGTATATGGAGTTCTGACCGGTATGGCACTTCCTTGTATTCTGTTTCCTTCTGCTATTACCAACGCTGTATCCTCCATGCTTCTTCCTACAGTGGCCGAAATTCAGGAAATGAAAGAGAAGCGCAGACTTCAGGCTATCATTTCAAAAATCGCTTGTTCCTGCATATTTCTTGGATGTTTCTGTTGTATTTTCCTGCTAATATCCGGGAAATGGATTGGAATCTTTCTGTTCAAAAGTCCGCTTGCGGGTAGTTTTATTCTCACGCTTTCCTGGATTTGTCCGTTTTTATACACTAACACGGTTCTTCTTGGCATGATCAATGGTTTGGGAAAAACTACTTTTTCTTTTATTATCAACTTTTTAAGTCTTTGCATACGGATTGCAGGTGTATGTCTTTTTATACCTATATGGGGCATAAACGGATATCTTACAGGTCTGCTAATCAGCCAGATCTTTTTGTTTTTGTGCTGTATACTTCGTCTCGTAATCTACATAAAGAATTTTTCATAAAAAGATCGACACACAGTATGTTTGCATTTCATACTATGTGTCGATCTTTATCGCCATGCGTTCGTAAGGAGCTGCCAGTGGCAGGTCCTGTAGATCACCTACAATGTTTTCAGAAACATTCTGATAATGACAGGATTCACATAACATTCTGTTATCATTCCCAACAGCACCAGCATTATCAGTTTTATAGTTTTTCCGGAATTCCACCTGACTACAGGATATTCCAGCATATATTCAAACAATAGTATCCCGGACAAAATATAGAATACGCCCTGTGGCATAACAGCAATCACGCAAAGGACAATCCCTTTAATTCCAAGTCTGGCAATGGCCGTACAGATCACCATTCCAACGCAAAAACCCAGCCATATTACTGTTAATATCACCGCACTTTTTCTATACCTTGTTCCAGCTGCCGCCGTAAGAATCAGTAGAAATACCCCTCTGTTTTTTTATCAGGTACCAGAAATACTCCTCATATACAATCTCTAACCGGTTATATTGTTCCAGAAAAAACTGATTAAAAATTCCAATGTCGAGTATATACTCCTTCATCCAGAGATTCGCACTGCATATTCCAGTACAAATCCTGTCATTCCAGCCAGAAGCACATATTTTTGTTTTGTCTGTATCTTCACATATCATTCTCCTTTTTTCAGATTCAGATATCTTATTATATGTGCTCTTTGGGTGGATATGATTTTATCCGTGCAGATACTTTGATTCATATGCAAGGATTGCTGCCATAGTTTTTGAATCCTGTATCTTTCCTTCAAAAATCATCTGTTTCAACTCATCTAATTCATAAGCTTTTACATCCACAAATTCATCTTCATCAAGGCTTTGCTCTCCCGGTATCAGATTTCTTGCGACAAAAACTTCAATTCTTTCATCGCAAAATGCAACCGTTGTCCGAATTGTAAGTATCCATTCCAGATTTTCAGAACTGTATCCCGTTTCTTCTTTTAGCTCTCTCGCTGCGCATACAATCCCCTCTTCATTCGGATCGTCCAGTTTTCCAGCCGGAATTTCCAATGTGTCTCGTTCCAACGCATTTCGGTACTGTTTTACCATCAAGATCTTTCCATCCTCCATAACCGGGATAACTGCAGCAGCGCCGTCATGATGAATAAAGTCCCATTCTTCTGTATTTCCATTTGAAAATTTCATATGATCCTTGTATACTTTTAAAACCGTTCCCTGATACGCCAGATCTCTTCCTGTACGTATTACATCTTCACTCATTCTTACTTCCTCCTGCTATTCTTTCAAAAGTATCTTTTTTAACTCCAGCCACTCTACAGGATCTACCACCTGTAGAACTTGCCCGTGGCAGCATCTTTCGGATGTTTTGGTAGCCGGCTGTTTCTCATACATACTTTTGTACACAAAATAAGAACCGTTGACCAAAAATCAACCGGTTCCTGTCATTTCATTTATCTTCTACTTGGCATAGTCTGTAACTCGTGATTCACGAATTACATTAACTTTAATCTGTCCTGGATATTCTAATTCAAATTCAATCTGTTTCGCAATATCTCTGGCCAGTAATACCATATCTGCATCAGATACTTGTTCTGGAACTACCATAACACGAATCTCTCTACCTGCTTGAATTGCAAAAGATTTATCAACACCCTTGAACTGGTTGGTGATATCTTCTAATTGTTTTAACCTGTTTGTGTATGTCTCTAATGTTTCTCGTCTTGCGCCCGGCCTTGCTGCCGAAATCGTGTCTGCAGCCTGTACCACACACGCAATCAGAGTTTCCGGTTCTACATCTCCATGATGTGCCTCTACAGCATTGATAACTGTAGGAGATTCTTTGTATTTTCTACAAAGATCCACACCAATCTGAATATGTGATCCTTCTACATCATGATCGATCGATTTACCGATATCATGAAGAAGTCCTGCACGTTTTGCAAGTCTGACATCTAATCCGATCTCTCCCGCAAGAAGTCCGGATAACTGTGCCACTTCAACCGAATGCTTCAATGCATTCTGTCCATAGCTTGTTCTGAACTTCATACGTCCGAGAAGTTTAATCAGTTCCGGATGAATTCCATGCACACCAACTTCCAGTGCCGCTGCTTCACCCTCTTCACGAATCATCGTGTCAACTTCTTTCTGCGCCTTTTCTACCATCTCCTCAATTCTTGCCGGATGGATACGTCCGTCAACAATCAGCTTCTCCAGCGCGATTCTTGCCACTTCTCGTCTTATCGGATCAAATCCGGAAAGGACAACTGCTTCCGGTGTATCATCAATAATGAGTTCCACACCCGTCAGTGTCTCTAAAGTACGGATATTACGTCCTTCACGTCCGATAATTCTTCCTTTCATTTCATCACTTGGAAGCTGTACAACCGAAATTGTAGTTTCCGCAACATGATCTGCCGCACATCTCTGGATTGCAGTTACGACGTACTCTTTCGCCTTCTTATCTGCCTCTTCCTTTGCCTGCGCTTCTAATTCCTTGATCATCTTTGCAGTGTCATGTTTTACATCTTCTTCAACAGTTTTTAACAAATATTCTTTTGCCTGTTCGGAGGTAAGTCCTGAGATTCTTTCTAGTTCCTGTACACGCTGCTGACTCAGCTCTTCTACTTTCGCTTCACGCTGTCTCAGCTCTTCTTCCTTCGCTGTAAATCCTGCTTCTCGTCTTTCAATGGCCTCTGATTTTTTATCAAGAGCTTCCTCTTTGGAAAGTACACGCTTCTCGTAACGCTGCAATTCCGATCTGCGTTCCTTTGTCTCTTTTTCAAGTTCGTTCTTATTCTTGATAGACTCTTCCTTGATTTCTAAAAGAGACTCCTTCTTCTTGGCCTCCGCTGTCTTTACTGCATCATCAATGATTTCTCTTGCCCTTGCCTCTGCATTACCAATCTTGGATTCTGCATTGTTCTTCAGGTTTGAGACTGTCAAAAAATGACTGATCACAGCGGCCACAACGATAAGTACGACTGCTACAGCAATCACTATTCCTATCGGCACAGGAGCACCTCCTTATTTAATTTTCATTGTACGATTATTACAACAGTTCAATTTTATACTTTTTACACAAATATGTCAAGCTTTCACTCGCAAACTTGTAACACATTGCGGACATCCTGATAACTGAATCCTTTACGCATCAGATAGCCCATCATTTTCTGCTTTTCCTTCGCATCCGCTGTTTCCGGGTTATAATTTCGTTTCCGCATCAGCGCTTCGATCGCCTGTCTGGAATCTTCTTCCCCGTAGTCCGCTTCTTCAAATACCTGTTCTACAATTTCTGATGAAACGCCTTTTTGCACAAGTGCCGCATAGAGTTCTTTTTTGCTTTTCCGTTCCTTCCTGCTGTCAATAAAACTTCTCGCATATTCCACATCATTAATATAACCAAATGACTTCACATACCGGATTGCCGCCTCAACTGCATCTTCCGCATAACCGCCCTGTTTCAATTTAGTCCGAAGCTGCGATTCCGTTCTTCCCATATCAGAAAGCAGATGCATTGCCCGGAGCTTCGCCCTTTTGGTAATAATCTGCTGAAGACTATCATAGATATCGTCTTCGATCACAGATTCTTCCGCTATATGATAACGGGACAGTTCGCCCTTATACAATGTAAAAGCAAACTGTCCGTCTAAATATACTTTATATCTCGTCTTTGACAGCGGTTCGATCTTCGTAACCGTCATCATAGATTATTCTTCCTCTTTTGTAATTCCTTCTGCAGCTTCTTCGTTCTCTTCCACGTCACCTTCCGCTCCAATGTGATAGTGTGCACGGATCTTCTGCTCCAGTTCTTCCATGATCTCCGGATGTTCAGAAAGATATGTCTTCGCATTCTCTCTTCCCTGTCCAATCTTGTCTCCATTGTATGCGAACCAGGCACCACTCTTGCTGACCAGATCACACTTCACTGCAAGATCAAGGATATCTCCTTCTTTGGAAATTCCTTTACCGAACATAATATCGAATTCCGCCTCTTTAAACGGAGGTGCAATCTTATTCTTCACAATCTTTACACGTGTTCTGTTACCAACCATCTCACCGCTCTGTTTCAGAGTCTCAATTCTTCTGACATCCATACGTACAGATGAGTAGAACTTCAGCGCGCGTCCACCGGTTGTTGTCTCCGGATTACCGAACATCACACCTACTTTCTCACGCAGCTGGTTGATAAAGATGACCACACAGTTGGACTTGCTGATTACCGGTGTCAGCTTACGGAGTGCCTGGGACATCAGTCTTGCCTGAAGTCCGACATGGCTGTCTCCCATATCTCCTTCAATCTCCTGCTTTGGTACCAGCGCAGCAACCGAATCCACTACGATGATATCCATCGCTCCGGATCTTACCATTGTCTCTGTAATCTCCAGAGCCTGATCTCCACTGTCCGGCTGTGAAATATACAGCTCATCAATATCTACTCCAATATTCTTCGCATACACAGGATCCAGCGCGTGCTCCGCATCAATAAATCCTGCAATACCGCCTCTCTTCTGCACTTCTGCGATCATATGTAATGCGACTGTTGTCTTACCACTTGACTCTGGTCCGTAGATCTCTACGATACGCCCCTTTGGAACTCCGCCGAGCCCCAGTGCAAGGTCCAGGCTTAATGAACCGGTAGGAATAGTCTCTACTGCTACCTGTGCTGACGGATCTCCCAGACGCATAACTGTTCCTTTACCAAAATCTTTCTCTAATTTTGCGATCGCCGCATCCAATGCGCGCTTTTTATCTTCATTTGCCATGTTTATTCTCCTTTTTCGTTCATCGAACGAGTGTTCGTCTTCTGGTTAATATAGTATTATACTTCATCCCGAATGTCAATATTTAATTTTCCCCTCGCCATTTTTCTCTTGTATATTCTGGAATACTCTACAGAAATGTAAAAGAATACAACCATCTGTGATTCAGATATACTTAACATATCACAGATGACTTCCGGGCGCAAGATAACTCTCATCCCTGATCCACATCTCCCCAGTCTCTTTCGATGAACTGTGACAGCATTCTTGGCGATTCCATACAAAGTCTGTCCTGCGCTTCCACATATACAGCTACCGCCAAATTTCCATCCCATCCAATATCCTCCTTTTCCCTGTCCATACGGTAAATGATTTTCTTCCCTTCTGCACATTCAAATTCTATCTGATCCAGATAGCGGATTCTGAACATACCATATTCGCACATTTCCCCCGGAACAACCGATTTTTTCCATTCGCGGCATTTTCGTCCGGCATTCCATCTGCTGATTACATAGAGCAATATAAATAATAAAATATCTGCTCCTACAGTCAAAAGTGCTGTTTCACCCTCTAAAATCAAACATATTATCACAAGAACTCCTGTATTTGCAAAAAATACCGGCCCGATTCCTTTCATATGTTTCCTGACTTCCTTGCGATATTTCTTTCTGCAATATTTTTTCGAAGCAATATATCCAATTTTGGTCAATTTCAGAACATTCTCCTTATTTACTGTTTTTCCTTCTTCCCGTTCTCTCCATTCCGTCTCGAACCTTTCCTTTTCGTCTCTGTTTTCCTGTTCCGCTCTTAAGCTTTTTCTCTCCTTTTTCAGTCTTTCTTCCTGTTTGATCTTTTCAACTGGAACCCCACTCAGACTTATAACCATTTCTCCAAACATGTACAAATAAAATCCTATACACAGCATATCAGACCATGGCCTTCCGGACACGTGCTGTCTCCACACGAATATGACCATTGATGCATATAATCCCAGCCCTAATATAGCCAGATAATAATAGTATGTAACGATTTTTCGCTCTTCTAGTTTTTGTTTTCCTTTCATGATAATCCAACAAAGCTCCAGTGCATATGCAAGAAACAAGCTCAAAAGTATTACACGTTCTCCCGGTCTTTCTTTTGATTCCATTTTTATACCACTGCGTGGTTCTGCCATCTACTTTTGCGAATACTTCTCCCAGAAACATATCGGCGTCAAAAGAATGAATCTCAACTTTCATTCCTTCCCGGACATTTTTTCAAACCTTTTACCCTGTAAAATATTTTTTTCGTCCCGGTTTCTGTATCTTCACTGTAACATGCCATACCCCGTCATCTGCATCTACACGCCACACCGGATCTGCCTTCACACATTCCACAATCATTCCTTCCGTACTCTGATATACAGGATTCATGATTCCCGGCATCAGTATCAAAACAATTCCTATCAAGAATCGGACGCCTTTAAAAATAGTCGTCCCCATACTTTCATCGGATTCTACTTCTCCATATCTGACATCTAATTCCCAAAATTTATTCAGTTTTATAAATGATACCGAAAAAAGCATTACCACAACAATTGTCAGATAATACATACATCTGTTATCAAACATACTTTCCTTTTATCCTTCCCATATTTTATCCATATATGGTAACCGTTCAATCTCATCTCCATTGCCGTCGGCATAAAAATAACCATAACTGTTTCTCCGTCTTTTACCTTCGCTTCCTCGTCCAGATTCATTCTCCATATTTCATCATGTCCGTCACTGCATCTGAATTTCATATTCTCAAACACGTCTTCTTTTATGCAACAATATTCACACGGGACCCGAGATTCCATCTCCATTTTATAGGATTCCCACTTCTTTCCAAATATTTTTTGTTCCCCATATTATCATAACCAGTGCAAAAATAATTCCCGCTACTACAATTCCCCAGATACTTGCATCACTCCCCGAACCTAAGGTAACAAGCCAGGCCAAAAAAGCACTATCTAATCCCACAACTACACATGCCCACTTATCAAACCTGACCTCTTTCATTCCATTTTTATATCTGTACCGGCAATATCTTTCCGAGCTGCTGATACTCATCTGCTGCATCTGATGTACCTGATAAGAAATTTCCTTGTACTTTGGACTTTCCTCTTCTGTATCAGAATCCTCTCCTTCTATATGCCATATATATCTGACTTCCTCCCACAGCTTCCAGTTAGATCCAACATTTGCCTGCCATGCCAGCCTCATTTCCGCAATCACATAAAGGATCAGCATAATGACCTCACTCCAGCTCAATACCCTGCCATATTGCGGATATTTTATAGCCGCCAGTGGAACAAGAATCGTTAATTCAGCTAAGACCGCTGCAAACCAGAACCAGCGTCTTCCTTGTTTCCTTTTTCCATGTTTCACATACTCCCTTCCGGATATGATCAGCATTTCTATTGATTGAAGCATTAACAATAACAATACTGTCTGCGTCTTCACATTTTTATGTTCCATTATTTTCTTATAATATTCTGGAGTTTTACCATCAATTCTGGAAACAAGTGTTCCGTAAATGAAGACCGGTACGCATCTATTCTTACATGCATTCCCTTTTTCAATCCGATTCCTGACACAACCTTTTCTATGGGCCGCTCCCTGCCGTACAAGGTCACTTCATATATATCAAAATCATCATACTGCGTAACTGTATCAATCAGAACAACATCTTTTATCACGCCCTCCTGTATTTCCATCGTACGGTTACAGGTATCCAGTAACTCATGCATTCTCCATCCATAAATACTTAATGCAGCTAGCAAACACACGCAAATCCAGAATACATTTACATATATTTCTATCGCCTCTTCTACTTTAAACCATATATTTCTATACCACCAGCCCGACAGTACAATCCCCATGCCTGCAATTATCATTATATATAATGTTATGCTTCCTCTTCCCATGCTCTCTCCTGTATATCTCTTATCCCAAATATGATTTCAATGTATCATTCCCCGATAACAATGTCAAAATATTTTTCAGGTCTGTTAAGCCAGATGCCGTCACTCCCTTGCCAGGTACCGCAATTCAAAGCATCACACTTTTTATAATCCAGAATATACACCATGAAAAATCACGTTTTGCTACTGCCTTTTCGTTTTTCAATTCATATTCTGCCACCTTATATCCATCTAAATAATATGTCAACATTCCAATCTTTTCACCTTTTTTCAGCGGTGCATTCCAGTATTTTGCAAGTTCCATCTTTGCCCGCAATTCTTCCCCGTCTCTCATAAGGATTTTAGAGTTTTCTTCCGCCGGTCTCTCAATTTTCACAGGAACATTCAAGCAATACTGATACGGCTTTTTATCATCCACGCCACCGGCAACTTTTATTTCCGGTATCTGCATTTTTTTATCTATATCCCGATATTGATAATGCTCCAGCCCATACTCCATTAACTTCCTGGTATCTTTCCATTTATATCCTTTATTATCCGGCCATCCGCATGCCAGAAGTGCCACGATAAAGGTACGCTCATCCCGTCTTAAGCTTCCCACATAACAATATCCCGCCTCTGCCGTAAATCCCGTCTTGCCGCTCAGTGCCCGTCCATCATATCCAGGAATGCATTATGATTATGACACGAAAATGTACGCTTCCTGTCTGTATCCTGGAACTGATATTCCTTCGTCCGGGTCACTTCAAGAAATGCTTCCTTTTCCCCGGATGTCATAATACAGTACTGCATGATCTTTGCCAGGTCTTCTGCTGTTGTAGAATGTACGCCGCTTTCATCTTCCGCATCCAGTCCGTTTGGCGTAATAAAATGGGTGTCCTTACAACCGATCTCTGCAGCTTTTGCATTCATTTCTTTTGCAAATTCTTCTACACTTCCGGCAATGCCCTCTGCCACAGCCACAGCGCTGTCATTATGCGATTCCAGCATCAGGGAATACAACAGGTCTTTGATGTAGAACACTTCCCCTTTCTGCATCCCAAGATGTACCTTCGGCTGGGACGCAGCCTGATCCGATACTTCTATCGTCTGATCCGGATGTTCCCGCAAGTATTCCAACGCAAGGATACCCGTCATGATCTTCGTTGTACTTGCCATCGGACGGACCGCATCTGCATCCTTCCCGAACAATACCCGGCCGCTGTCCGCATCCATCAGCACCGCCGATCTGGCATAAAGTTCTGCCGGTTCATCCCCGAACACCCGCTTCGCATTCTGTGCAGCATCATCGTTCTCCGTTCCATCCGTCTGCTTTTGTGCCTCTTTTTTCCCCGATTCGGTCAGAATCTTTCCGGCAGTCTCCGTATTCTCTGCCCACCTTTTATTCCTTGATTCCAGACTCTGTATACGGCATGCCATGCCCATGCCGGCAATCAATACTACCAGCAATACCACCGATACGATTTTATGCGGCCGTCTTTTCATATTTCTCCACTCCGGGTATATTCCGTTAAGAAAATATATGCCCGAAAAAACAAAAAAATCACTCCACCGGCTGTCTGCCGCGTGAAATGATTTTCCATGTTATTTCCTGCCACATCTTCTATATATCTAATTTTAACTGTACTTCTTCTTCTGCTTCTTCCTTGAACGACTCTACTGTTCCGGATTCGGACTTGGCAACTCATCCAGCGAATGAATACTGAACCGGCGCAGGAATTCTTCCGTTGTTCCGAAAAGGATCGGTTTTCCCGGAGCGTCCAGACGTCCTCTTTCGCACACCAGATTATATTCCACTAATTTATTCACCGCATGGTCTGATTTCACCCCGCGGATCTTTTCGATCTCAAGCTTTGTGACCGGCTGCTTATATGCAATGATCGACAATGTCTCCAAAAGGACATCGGTAAGAACGTGTTTTTTCGGCTGGGATGCCACACGGATCAGATATTCATACATCTCTGTTTTTGTACACATCTGATACGCACCGTCCAGTTCTATAATGCGGATTCCTCTGTCTTCGGCCGCATATTTATCCATCAGCTTATGTATCACCTTACGGGTCGTTGCTTCATCCTGTTCCAATGCCCGGGCAATCTTCCCGACCTCTACAGAATCCCCCATTGTAAAAAGAATCGCTTCAATGATTCCTTCCATCTGTTTTATTTTTAACTTTGCCATGTTCTCTTCCCTATACTTCTTCCACTTTCGATGTGATCATAATCTCATCAAACGGCTGATCCTGTTCGATAAAAATCACGCCTTCTTTCATCAACTGCAGGATTGCAAGAAATGTGACGACTACCTGCACCTTGGAACTTTGCTTTTTTAACAGTGCACGGAATCCGAATTTTCTGTGAGATCTCGCATATTCCGTTACATAATCAAGCTTGTCTGGAAGTGTTACTTCTTCCTTCTCGATCTTGCCGAATTTACTTCGTACCGGGTCAACCTTACTTTCCTGCCGTTTCATCACTTCTTTGAAAATGCGGTTGAGCTGCACCAGCGTCAGATCGCCCAGCAGTTTATCCAGATCTACCGGCGGAACATATCCTTTCACTTCATCCGGGATCGATGCCGTCTTATACATGATCCGATCACCGTCCATCTCCCGGTCTTTCAACTCATAGGACATGAATTTATACATCTTGTATTCCAGCAATTGTTCTACCAGTTCCTGTCTCGGATCCTCTTCTTCTCCCTCTTCGTTCACTTCTTTGGGAAGAAGCATCCTGCATTTGATATCCAGAAGCGTCGCTGCCATCACAAGAAATTCGCTCATAATATTCAGATCTTCTTTCTGCATGGCTTTGATGTATTCCATATACTGGTTCGTGATCTCAACGATCGGAATATCGTAGATATCTATTTTATTTTTTCAATCAAATGTAACAGCAGGTCTAACGGACCTTCAAACACCTGTAATTTTACCGGAATTCCCATACACATCCTCCATTGTCATAACTTAATTATTATACAGGACATCTGGAAATTACTCAAGTCTTTATCTTTTATTTACTTTCTCTCATTTACATTTCTTCCGAAGTGCCGGACAGTTCAAGAACGATCAGTTCCGGCCAGTTCCACAATCTTACCGGCACAGAATGTGTTCCCAGTCCGCGGCTTACGACCACCGTCTGTGTTCCTTCCCTGTATATTCCTCCGGAATATTTTGGAAATAGTGTAAAATCCGGTGAAATCACCCCGCCAATCCCCGGAAGCTGCATCACACCCCCGTGATAATGTCCGCTCAGGATCAGGTCTGCTCCGTATTCCAGATATTCCTGTATATATCCGGGATGATGTGCAAACAGGATCTGATATTCCTCGCCGTGTTCTCCGATACGGTCTGTGATCTCTTTTAACGGAAGATCTTTCTTTCCAAATCTTGCATATGCCCGAAGCGGAATCTCCAGCCCTGAGATTCTTACAGGTGCTTCATCCAATCTTACCGTCTCCGAAGCATTTTCAAGCATATGGATTCCGCATACTGTCAGTGCCTTCTTATATCCTTCATAAGACTGTTCATACTTATCCGGCAGTTCTTTCAGCTTCTGTTCATGATTACCATTCGCACAGTAGACCGGGCAGATTGCCGGAAGTTTTTCCAGAAAGCGTACCGTCCTGTCATAGGAATTGCCATCCTTTCTGACCAACATATCCCCTCCGATCAGGATCAGATCCGGATGTTGGTTTTTGATGCTTTTCAGTAAGCGCTCATTTTCTTTTCCGTACATCCGGTTGTGCAGATCACTCAGAAATATGATCTTCTTTGTCCCCCTGATTCCATTTAACTTCGGCGAACAAATCCGGTACTTCGTCAGACGGAAATCCCGCAGTTCTCTTGCCGTTTCTATCATGCAGTATAAAATGAAAACCGTCATAATTATCAGAATTATTTTTATCAATTTTAATTTCTCCTTTACATCTTGATTTATTATATAATTCTTTCTGTTCATTTTCAATTAATTGTGCTAAAATTCATTCTTGTAGGTTATTCAATTCATTATAAGGAGGTTTTTGTTATGAATATACCAGAACGAATCTCCGCTCTTCGCGCATTAATGGAAGAACGAGGATATGACGTCTACATGGTTCCTACCGATGATTTTCATCAGAGTGAATATGTCGGCGATCATTTTAAAGTAAGAGAATATATCACAGGATTTACAGGTTCTGCCGGAACTGCTGTCTTCACAAAGGATGAAGCAGGCCTCTGGACTGACGGAAGATATTTTCTTCAGGCTGACCAGCAGTTAGCCGGAACAGGCGTAAAGCTCTATAAGATGGGCGAGCCTGGCGTTCCTACAGTAGAAGAATTTATTGCTTCTGCATTACCTGAAGGTGGTACACTCGGATTCGACGGACGTGTCGTTGCCATCGAAGAGGGAGCTGCACTGGAAGAAGCCGTTGCTTCTAAAGATGCCAAGATCAACTATTCCGAAGATCTTGTCGGAGAAGTATGGGCAGATCGTCCTGCGCTTTCTGAAAAGCCGGCTTTCGCACTCGGCGAAGAATACACAGGTGAAAGTACAGAGAGCAAACTTGCACGTGTCCGTGAGGCTATGAAAAAGGCAGGTGCCGATGTACATGTTATCGCTGCACTTGACGATGTATGCTGGATCACGAATTTACGTGGAGATGATGTAGATTTCTTCCCATTATTACTTTCTTATGCAGTCATCACAATGGACGAAATGAAGCTTTACATCGATGAACGCAAATTAAATGACGATATGAAAGCTGATCTTGCAAAGAACAACATCACCATCCATCCGTATAATGCAATCTATGAGGACATCAAGAACTTAGACACCGCATCTACGGTTCTGGTAGACCCGAACCGTCTGAACTATGCACTGTTCAACAACATTCCTGGCGGCACAAAGGTTGTTCAGCAGGTGAACCCGACGATTGCAATGAAGGCAAAGAAAAATGATGTCGAGATTAGAAACATCATCAACGCTCATAAAAAAGATGCCGTAGCCATGACAAAATGGATGTACTGGCTGAAGACAAATATCGCAAGATCGAGATCACAGAGCTCAGTGCTGCTGCCAAACTGGAAACATTGCGTAAAGAACAGGAAGGTTACTTATGGCAGAGCTTTGAACCAATCTGCGCTTCCGCTGAGCATGCTGCGATTGTTCACTATGAACCGACTCCGGAGACAGATGTTCCTCTGACACAGAACGGATTATTCCTGACCGATACAGGCGGAGGATACTTAGAAGGTTCTACCGATATCAGCCGTACTTTTGCATTTGGTGAACTCACACAGCAGATGAAAGAAGATTTCACAACTGTATTACAGTGTAACTTCAATCTTGCACATGCCGTATTCCTTGAAGGAACTACCGGATACAACCTGGATGTTCTGGCCAGAATGCCGGCATGGAGACGTGGCATCAACTTTAACCACGGTACCGGACATGATGTCGGATATCTGATGAACATCCACGAGGCTTCCTGTGGATTCCGTTGTGCGATCCGTGAAAAAGAACAGGCTCCTCTGATGGCCGGACTTGTCATCACAGACGAACCTGGTATCTATATCGAAGGCAGCCACGGAGTCCGTACTGAAAATGAACTTCTGGTAAGAAAAGGTCCTAAGAATGAATACGGACAGTTTTTATACTTCGAGCCTATCACATATGTTCCGATCGATCTGGATGCAATCATTCCAGAGATGCTGACAGATCAGGAACGCGAGCAGTTAAACGAGTATCATAAGAAAGTTTATGAGATTGTTGCTCCGCATCTTAATGATGAGGAACGTGAGTGGTTGAAGGAGTATACTCGGGCTATTTAAATTTAGTTTGGGATTTAATTTATTAACTGGGGAAGCGGCCTCTCAGTCCTTGAAGGAAACAATAGATAAGGCTTCTTGTTCAGGTTCCATACCATAAGAAACACTAAGAGAGTCAGAACCACCTAAAAACAAAGGAACTACGCTCAAACTCGGCGTTCGCCTCAAACAC
>ENA-OQBJ01000012-OQBJ01000012.1-human-gut-metagenome-genome-assembly--contig:-NODE-12-length-77033-cov-11.584194_pt1 | contig 77033 bp, 70 predicted proteins | sample MGYA00242743_ERZ504545 | MGnify/ENA primary metagenome ERZ504545 (study PRJEB26092, sample SAMD00036252) | human gut metagenome | host: Homo sapiens | study: EMG produced TPA metagenomics assembly of... | reverse complement strand
TTTTCTCCCCACTTTCGAAAGCATTTTAATTTTTAAATCCCGTTTTGGTTGTTTCCTAAATTTTTCTGTTACCTTTGCAAATGTTAGCGATTGTCTCCATTGTAAGTCTTATTTTTTGAACACAAATAAACTTACATTTTTGTCGGACAATCGCTAACATTTATGTAAAACTTTCTTAAAGAATTCTGCAGTTGGGCATTATGCACCAAAAATTGCGAAGAGCCAAACAAAAAAACATATAATACAGCAGATAGGGAAAACTAATCTTTTTCAATATTCTACCTGTTGCAGGTAACCCAAAAGGGTGCGCCATAAAAATATGACGCACCCTCTTTTTTGTTTCTATGCAGCCGTTTTCATAAGAAACTATCGCTATATCAGATTTACTTATAGATTTCTACGTCATCTACAGCTATATAAGCAGGCGCATTATAACCATACTTCCCCTTCATATCGTCTGAAGCCTCATAGTTTACCTTCAAGCTACTAATCTCGCCAAGAGAAGAGAGATCAACATACTGCCAGCTCTTCAAAGAGTTTGTACCATTCTGAACTGTGTACTTAACTGTACCTGTAGATGTAGTACCATCAGCCTTGAAGCCTTCGAACACGACAGAGATTTGGGTAGAACTTATTGCCTTTGCACAGTAGTCATTGCCATTAGCCATCACATTGAGGAAGTAAGTACCATTGGTAATCCAAAGGCCCTTCATGGTGTGAGCCTTACCATCCTTAAAGTCAAGAACAGGAGCATTATATCCATCTATTGAACCAAAAATCATCAAGAAGTTGCTGCCAGAGTGAGCTGCAAGATCTGCAGGAATAGAAAGCTGTGTATTAGATGTACCTTCAGCAATGGTACTATGATAGTTAGAAACAGCTGCACCACCATTCCAATAAGCCCATGAGCCATAGCCATTATTTATCTTTGAATGCAAAGAAGTTGTAGCATCAGTCCACTCATAAACTCCATTATCTTCAGTGAAACCCTTACCACTCTCTCCATAGAGCATCTTTCCACCATACTGAGGATTATCTATCAATGCATTCCAGTTACTACCCTCGAAAGTGATGGTCTCATACTTAGGAGTGTTGTCATCGTCGTCGTCACTACATGCTGTGAAGAAACTAGTGGCACACACAAGTGCCAACAAATAAAAATACTTTTTCATCATTGTTGTTTTGTTTATTACTAAAATTATCTTATTATTTATTATCTCTTTCTACTCTTGGCACTGATTGACTTTTGGAGATGCAGGTCCTCAGCCCCACTCACCTCTGTGGAAGTCTCACCTAGCCAACCACACATTTGATTCTGTGCGCTATACACTCTCACGAAGTCGATGTGTTCGAGCGCCACTGGCTTTCGATTCTTATCTACCGCCCAAGAGATATCGAAACTACATCCATCGATGTCGCTATTGCTCACATTGTCAACATATCCATACCGGAAGGCATCACAAACCCAATGGGTTCCATTGCCGCTGGCATCATGGCCATTACGCGGCAAAAGGGTACCTCGAATCGTAATGGACTTGACAACCACAAAGGGAAATATTCCTGGGCATGAAAAGTGTTGCGATTAACAACTCCACTCCTTCCCTGATTGTCTGTCCATGGAATATCTTGCATGACATCCTTGGTATAGGTTATCTCATAGCCATATACCACCTTGCCCACACTGTCAACATCAGCACTGCCGGAAAGTTCATACCAAGGATCGTCGGGCACCCCATTGTCATTCACATCCTGCGATACCATCACGATGCCAGGCTCGCTATTGTCCTTGAAAGCATTGCCCTTGATATAAAGGTCTTTCTCACCTTTCACATTCGCTATAGAATGATCGAAATGAAAGGTGATGTAACCACCATAGGCACCCAGACTCACCAAACCGCCCTTGTCTCCACCGATGGCTTCTGTACATTTTCTTGCCATCTCCTTAGCATCGTCACCCTCCTCATATTGAGGCATCGAATTGACGAATTGTCCTGGAGCCGGCACATACTCATCTACCGCCAAGATATACTTGCTATACTTCTCGGCTGGTTGGCTCGGATCCGACGATGGCAACTGAGGTTTGCGATAAACAAACGCTGCCTCTGCCGGAATATCGCCCGTCCACACTCGCCAATCGAAGGTGCCATCCGCCTTGAAGTGAAACAACTCACCACTTGACACGTAATTCTTAGCATCCATCAGATAGAAATCTTTCTTCTGAGGATTGACGATGATGCCGTATGGCATTTCGATGGATTGTATCTCAGGAGCACTAGACAAGGAATGAGCAATTACCTTGTGTTGGCTGACATTCACGATGCCATACTCTATCGAATTCTTCTTTGAAGTCTCATTCCACTGCACACCTATATAATATAGTGAATCACCCACGATACACATGTTGGAGACCGGCACTTCCAGTTCACCTCCCTTTTCCATCTGCCCTGCAGCATTAGGCTTGAGCCAATACAATCGTGAAGGCACCTCCTTGTAGTCGCCTCGGGAACTCACCCATAGCTGCCCATACTTATCGGCACGACAGCGATGCAAGTTGATTGCCACATCAATCTTCCGCTCCTCCTTAAAGGTTTTGAGGTCGATGACGCTCACCGTACGATCGTAGTTGGGATTGCGATAACCGCCACTGTTGGCAACATACAGTTTGCCATGTACAACAGCCAATTCATCGGCTGATAGCCCACCGTCACCTTGTCCACAACCTTCATGGTCAGCGTATCCACCTTATAAACAGCTCCCACTTCGGCATCCTGGCGCATATTCACAGGAGCCACATAGGCACTCACATAGGCAAATCCCCCATCAAAGGCAAGGTATCGACAGTTGGGGATGTCTATCTTCGCTACTTTTTTGCAAGTATAGGCATCTGCCACCTCCACCTTGTTGGAGCAGTTGATGACCATCCACAGTTTGGAGCCATATATCTTGATATCATTGCCAACATCACCCAGTTCCTTAATCTCGTTAGGATTGCGTTCAGAGTAGATGTTGCGATGATAAATGACGTTTTCACTATTATCACCCGACAAATCCAGATAGTCGAGGGTAGCCTTGTTGCTGCCCATATTGCCCTGGTTGAGCAAGTAGAGTCCCATGACATCACCCTTCTCTGCCTTACTGCCTGTATCCTCAGGCTCAGATGAGATGACGGTGTCGCTATCCCGACACGACTGCATACATAGAGCCAGAAAACAAAGCAAGGCTAAAAACCAAGACTTTGCCAGATTGGGTTGATGATATATCTTATCCTTCATTTTTTTCAAAAGTTATATTCCAATGTCAGCATATAATTGCGCTTCGGCATCGGATAGTTAAGTATCACGTCATAATCCTGACTGAAGATGTTGTTAACATCCAGTCTTGCCGACCATCTTCTGGCATGATAAACCACGCTCATGTCGTGCGTATACCAGGCTGGAGATGGTTGTAGAGGATGTTCTCTTGCTGCGAATAACGTTCACCGGAATAGATGAAGCTATACGACAAGTCCCACTCTCGCCATGACAGGCCCAAGATAGCCGACCCACTGTGCCATGGGATATAAGGTATCTGGTCCTTATAATAAGAGGTATTGGGATCGGTCACGTCGCGAGCATTCTGATAAGTGTACTGCAAGCGGGCCGTAACTTTCCAATCCTTGGCTGGCTCCAGTCCCACTTCAGCCATGGCATCGACGCCCTTGATGTGTACCTTGCCCAAGTTGAGCATCGTCCAACGGAACTGCTGTCCCTTGGGATAAGCCACAATTTTGTCGTGCACCGTATTGTAATAGCCATCCACCTGTAAGCGGAAATGGTCGACGATGCCTTGCTTCCAATCCTTGTTCAGCACAAATCCCAGGTCATATTGCAACGCCGACTCTGGATTCAACTTACTGTTACCCATGTCGCATAGTAGAGGTCATTGAAGGTCGGCATACGGAAGCTTTTCTTAGCGAAGGCCCTCACTGCCAGCAACTTGGAGTCGAACGGATAGACATTTACAAAGAATGCTGGCGTCAGTGTGCTGCGAGATGACGATGACGCCCCATACTTCACATGGTCCTTGACCACCTGCTCCACCAACGAGGCTTGTGCTGGATGCGTAACAGCGTCAATGCCGTGGCTAACGACACAAAGTTGGAGTAACGATGAGGGAAAGCAAAGTCCACCATATTGGCATTCAACTTGTTCCACTTGAAGTCATAGCTCATTGAGACACTCCACTTTGACAATATCTCATAGACATTCGAAGTGGAGAAATACATCTCCTGCTGACGATAGGTATTGTCTACATGTATCTGCGTCTCATCATTATTTACATAGCGCGTCACATAATAGGCATACTTAGCCAATGCTTGGTAGAGAATTTGTCACCAAATGACTTTTGGAATACAGCCTGTCCGAAGGTATTGTGGTCCCACTGGCGTTCGCCTCGTCGCCACACATTGCTGACGATGGCACCAGGTATTCCCCTTTCCGAATGGTAGGTATATGCCTTCACGTTCCAATATCCATCGGCAATGCTCCCCTCACGTTTTCCTCGATACGGAAAGCCCAAATGTCACCATTGTGGCGCACGGCGGTGGTATCATAAGCCACCGTATTATCTTCGGTCACTCGCCTATAACGAAACTTATAGCGTCCGCTCGACGTCAGCACACTTGTACTTAACGAGGAAGATATATGTTCGGAGAGTTTCTGCTCCCAAAGCGATGAAAACCGGAAGGTATCGCTCGACCCATACTTAGCCCTCACCAACAAGTTGTATCGCCTGCCCATCATGAAGCGAGGAGCCTTGGTACGGATATAGACGGAGCCAGCATTACCAAAGTCGCTCGCTGGTTGGAAGATGGCACTACGCTGACCGTTGTAGAGCGAAATTTCCTCCACATTGTCGAGCGAGAACTGCCCCAAGTCTATCTGCCCGTTCTGTGCATTGCCCAGTTCGATGCCGTCATAGAAGATACCCAAGTGATTGGTACCCATACTGCGAATGTTGACTGTCTTGATGCCACCCACGCCTCCATAATCCTTGAGCTGCAGGCCAGAGAAATAACGCAAGGCATCGGCCACCGACAAGGAATTCAACTTTTTGAGTTCCTCACCTCCCAATGTCTGTGATGGAATAGTTTCCCTGGATATCAATCGTGAGGTAACCACAACCTCTTGGATGTGATGCACTCGTACAGAGTCCTGCGTTTCGCCATTGGCAAAGGCAGACCCTGCAACAACACCCAGCATGGCTATTGCAAACAATCTTTTCATCTACTATTATGTTTTTATCTTCATTCAAAAGCCTAACCCACGAGGCTCAATGATTTCATCCTCCATCACTTTCTGATGGTAGAGATGGCAACGGCAGGTCTTCTGACTTGCGTCCTCAAACTCATGGCAAGCGGTCTTCCCGAAAAAATGTCAGTGACCATGGTGCTTGCCGCAATAAGACGCTTACAGCAGCGGGACTGTCCGGGCTTCTCACCCGATTCCCTTTTAATCACTACGCACTCATCCTGCCTGAGGCGGCAGAAGGTGGCAGCAAACCAATTGCGGGTGCAAAGGTACTATAAAAAAATGAATAAAAAGATAACTTTATCCGCTTTTTTATTCCAGCAAGGATAAAATTATCTTTTTATTCAGAGTTCAGTTTATTCTTTTACGATTTCCAGGAGTTCTGCGAAATCATCGATAATCCATTCGGCAGAGGCGAGCTGTTGGCGAGTTCCGTTGCCATAAGTCACAGCACAGGCCTTGCAGCCGGCATGATGCGCCATATTCACATCGAAATTCATATCGCCCACTACAAGGGTTTCATCTGCCGTTCCCTTCATCTCCTTCAATGCCTTGAAGACCATATCAGGTGCTGGCTTCGCATGCTCCACATCATCGCCTGCAACAATGGAAGAGAATATATCCTCCAGCTGCATCTGATGCACGTATCCATCCAGCGAGCAATGGTTTCGACTGCTGGCCATACCCAATACAAACCCACAGCGATGCAACTCTCTCAGGGTTTCTATTACATGAGGGAAGGGCTGCACGATCATCGTCTTTTTGTTCTCCAGGAAAATCTCGCGATAGGTTGCTGCGCATTCCATTCCCTCCTCAGCACTCATTCCGAAGAGCGAAACGAAGGCCTCATCCAATCGAAGACCGATGGTCTTGGCACAAGCCTCCTCCGATTTCACTTCCAGCTTTCTTGCACGCATCGTATCCTGCAAGGTCTTCACAATGAGACTCTGCGAATCGCCGATGGTTCCATCAAAATCAAAAATTATATACTTCATTATTCTTACCTTATTTGAAAACGGTCACAAAGGTACAGATTATAACTGAAACTACAAAGCAAATTGCTCACGAATTGCCTTTATTATGTTATTACGAGCCACTTCTGGCTTCATCGCCTCATCCAATGGCATTTCTTCAGGAGTAACCTGAACAACTCTATCAAATCCTGCATCCAGCATAGCCTTTCTATCGCTAACTCCGCCCGATACTAGCCATATTTTCTGATTGGTAACATGCTCAAGAATTCTTTGCGGCAGTTTCCCCATCAAGGTCTGGCGGTCGCTACGTCCCTCGCCCGTAATCACGAGATCAGCATCCAGAATGAGCGCATCAACCTCTATTTTCTCTAAAAGCAGTTCAGCCCCTGGTCGTGCCTCAGCATTGAAATATTGCAGGAAAGCATAACCCAGTCCTCCGGCCGCACCAGCCCCAGGAGCCGCACTCCTATCATATCCGAAATGCTTGGCACTTACCTCGGCAAACTTCCTTGCCCTATCATCCAGCATCTGCACCATCTTAGCATCAGCTCCCTTCTGAGGCGCAAAGACGTGAGCCGCCCCGTTTTCGCCACAGAGCGGATTGGTAACATCCGAAGCCAGCACAAAACTGCATTCCTGTCGGATTTTCTTCCAGTCGTCGCCCATCGCCTTAAGCATTCCGATGCCACAATCGGATGTGGCGCTGCCACCCAAGCCCACGATGAAACGGCGCACGCCCCGGCGATAAGCATTCATAATCATCTCGCCCACGCCCCAGGAAGTAGCCTTCATCGGGTTGCGCTGTTCAGACTCAATCAGAGCCAGTCCGGCGGTCTGCGCAATCTCGATAATCGCCGTATCATCACGATTCCGTATTCAGCCTCAATCCATCTCATCAGCGCATCATGGGCATGAATCCTCACTCGCTCTCCCTTCATTGCCGAGAGGAAAGCATCGAGCATTCCCTCTCCCCCATCACTCATTTCCAGGGTAATAATTTCGGGAGCAACATCATCCGCATTCCATTCCTTCACTCCCGAAGCAATCGCCTCATTTACCTCTCTGCTCGAAAGGCAACCCTTATAAGAGTCACAAGCTATTATTATCTTCTTATATCCAGCCCCATCCATCAGTCTGAGGCCATCATTTTTCCTATCCATATCCTATTTATATTATATCATTCCAAGAATCATCGCCTATCAAGCGATTCCCCTTTCAGCCCGCAAAATTAGCCATTATTCCTGAAACCACAAACCTTTTTGGGAAAAAACTTTCAAAAACAGATGCTTCTGATAAGAGCTGATAGAAAAAAGAGGTTAAAACATTTGGCTATTAAAAAGATTCCTCGTATTTTTGCAGTAGATTTTTCAAAGGTTTTCTAAAGGTTAAAGGCTTATGTGCAAATATGAAGAAATAGAAGGTTGGCGACTCTCGAATGGCAAGTCGATTCGGGAAATCAACAATGCCGTACACGATGAGGTGGAACGAATCTACCTGGAAGCGTGGGCGAAAGGCATTTCCGTGCCGTATTTTGAAAACGGAAAAACCTATCTTGCTAATCCTGATGGAAGCGATGTAGAAGCAACTCTTGATTTTGCGACACGCGAATATACTATCATAAAACAGGTTGCAGCTCCAGGAAAGGGGAAAATGAGTTACTTACTCCATTAATTACTTCGTAACACCTCTTTTTCTATTAAGATTATGAAAAGAAGACCTGAATTTACAATTATAGCCGGTCCAAATGGAGCTAGCAAAAGTAGGCTTGGAATATTTTATTCTACAGTAAAAGCTTTTGACGGAGACCTTCTAGCAATGTCTCTTCGAAACGAACATCCTGATTGGATAGAACGATGGATCGATGGAACTGTTATCTCTTCATTGATGAAAGAAAAAGAAGAAGCCATTTCACAAAACAAGAATTTTGCTTTCGAAACGAACTTCTCTACAGATTTGCCAGTCAATCTTGTTCAGGATTTTAAAGATGCAGGTTATAAAATCAGCCTCATCTTTTTCGGCTTATCCTCGAAAGAAGATTCTCTATCTCGTGTTATCCAAAGATACACAATGGGCGGTCATAATGTAAACCAAGACGTGATAGAATATAACTTCACGGAAGGCATCAAACGAGTAAGAGCCTCTCTACCACTTTTTGAAAACATTCTTTTCATTGATGGCACTTCCGATTTTGGCGACATTGTTGCCATTCACATCGAGAAATCAGGCAAGCATCAGATAACAGATCACCCAGCCGAGTGGTTCGACAAATACTTCAAAGAAGCATTCGATGCGCTTGTTGATGGATAGGAAGCGGACATGTACTTTGGCAGAATCATAGGTCTCTCCCTCACCTATCGATTCGGCGGCTACAAGGCCAAGCAGCATGAAGAAGTAGATACTTCCAGATTTGGGAAATAAAAAGAGAAAAGCTCACCAAGACCATCAAAGTCCTGGCGAGCTTTCTCTTTTTATATACTCTATTCAAGTTTCTTTACTTCAAAATATTGACATATCCCTTATTCTGTACCAATTCAGAATTTAAATCGATGCATTTCTGAGGAATCGGGAAGACGGTGGTGTAGCCGGAGGATTCACCCTGAAGAGGCGTACGGAGATCGTAGCACCGGTGAATTTGCCGAAACGGATGAGATCCTGACGACGCCATCCTTCCCATACCAACTCCAGCAACCGCTCTTCCAAAATGTTATCGAGCGTAGCCTTACGATGAGACATTCCCACACGGGCACGAATCCTATTCAACTCCTCATCGCCATTCTCTCCGTTTCGGACCTTTGCCTCTGCCTTCATCAATAAAGCATCTGCATATCGGAAAAGAACTATGTCGTTACTCTGCAACTTGCCATCCATATAAGAGGTTCTATCCACCTCATACTTCGCCATCCTCGCTCCAGCCGTCTTGACAAACTTACTGTTGGTCAGGTTTTGAGCCACTTCAAAAGGCTGATACTCCAACGGCTTTCCATTATCCATCAGCAGTTCATGACCATCTACCTTTACCACTCCCGCCACAAAGTTCATCTTGCAACGGGCATCTTCATCTGCCTCGCCATAATGATTGGCTTTCATCGTAGAAATCGTGGCACAGGTACCATTCTCACTTCCCCATCCCAAGACACCGCCATGCGTATAATGGTAAGAGCGGAAGAGATAATGGAACTGGTTGGTATAGATATTCTTATCCATCGGAATCGTGAAGATATTCTCCTTCGATGTCTCATTATGCGTAGAGAAATTGAATGAATCATCCGACTCCAGGACATAGCCTTCTTCTGCCAGTTTATCACAATAATAAATGCAGGTTTCCCAGGCATTCAACTTCCTGCAGTCCACCTTATCGCCATTACGCAAAGAGGCATCAGAAACCGGCACAGAGAAATGAATGTCACTTCCCTTCGGACGGCTCGCATAACCCTGGGTCCAGTCATCATACATATAGATTTCTGCATTCAAAGCCAACTTCGCCAACAGAAAGTTGACTACCGGCTGGGTGATGCGACCATAATAATTGCCTTCCTTATTGCTGTGCTGGTCGGGAAGTGAAGGCAATACCTGCTGCAACTCCTGAAAGACAAACTGGAAGATAGAACTGCGATTTGTCTGACCTTGGAACAGGCTGGAATGGAGCTGTTCTGCACTGGAAAGGACCAATGGAACCCGACCGAACATGTCCATAGCATAGTAATAGAACATAGCCCGGATGGCTCTTATCTCAGCCCGATATTCCTCCTGCTGTGCGGCAGAAAGCAGGGCCGACTTGTTGCTGATAATATCCAAAGACTTATTAGCCAGCACGATAACCTTATAAAGGTACTTCCACGTATCATAAAGAGACTGGTCATCGGCACTCCACCGATGCTGGTACATGGCATTCCAGAGGCCACCATCATACCAGTCGCCGCCTCGAATCGGAATCATCGCCTCATCGGTGGTCAGCGTATTATAATCGTAAATGCCACGGCAGGTGCCCTGGATGCCCTCACTCTCGTTAGCTCCACCTATATAATTATAGAGAGAAGCCACGGCATTGATATAAATATCAGATGCAGAGCCATAGATGGCATCCTCGTCCAACTGATCCTTAGGATGTTCGTCCAGGCAGGATGTCATAGACAATGCCGCCAACAGCAGAAATAAAAATCTATATCGTTTCATAACTTTCTGATTTTAGAATTGAACACTTAAACCCAATGAGAAGGTTCTGTAAACAGGATAAGTCCGCTTATCATCAATACCCATCGTACTGTTCACCACGTAGCTGTTAATCATCGGAGTCAAGCCGCTGTAACTGCTGATGGTGGCAAGATTGTTGACACTCGCCGAAACTCTGAGCGACTGCACCACGCCCTTTCGGATAGGGATATCATAGCCCAGCGTGAGATTCTCAAAGTTAAGATAATCGCCCTTCTCCAGCCAATAATCAGAAACATTCTGGTCAACGATATTCTTCTCAGGAGCTCCCTTCAGCACATTATAATCCGGGAAACTCGACATATTGGTGTAGGCTAAGCCCGTACCATTGAATATCTTATGTCCGAAGGCTCCGTTCATCTGCAATGAAAGATACCAGTCGCGATAACGGAAACTGATATTGGAACCCAACGTTACCTTAGGAGTAGCCTGACCGGCAATATATCTGTCACCGCCATCACTCAAATCTACGGTTCCGTTCTTGTCCAAATCTTCGATATCATAGCGGTAATGCCCATTTCCATCTTCTATAATTCCCTTGCAATGAGGAAGATAGAATACCCCCAAAGGCTGACCAACTATCTGATAGACCACATTGTTGTAACCACCATGCTGACCGGCACCCGACAAGGCACCCATTGCAGTAATATCGGCTGCCGACATCTGCATTCCGTCATATTCACCACTCAGCGAGAGGAGTTTGTTCTTCTGCCAGGAGAGATTCATATTGATATTCAGTTCCATGTCCTTCTTCTGGATAGGAGTGAAGGAAACGCCGACCTCCAAACCCTGGTTGCTCATAGAACCCAGGTTTGCCAACAGTTTATCATAGGCAAAAGGCGGAACCGGCACATCATAGGCATAGAGCATGTCGGTGGTCTTGGAATAGTAATATTCTGCCGTCAGAACCAGTCGGTTGTTCCACAATCCCAAATCAGCTCCGATATTCCAAGTAGCGCGGGTTTCCCACTTCAGATCAGGATTGTTATTGCTAATCATTCCCATCGTAACCGTAGGAGAACTGTTCACCGAAACAATACCATTCTGCCGCACCGTATTCAAAGTGGTATAAGAAGATATTCCGCCAAGATTACCTGAGCGTCCATAGCCCGTACGCAGTTTCAGCATAGTAATTTTCTGGAGAGAACGGAGCCATTTCTCCTGCTTCATATCCCAGGAAAGAGAGACGGATGGGAAGAAACCCCAGGTATGTTCATTGCCCACCATCGAAGAACCATCGCCACGCATGGAAACCGAAAGACTATACTTATTATATAAGGTGTAGTCGACATTGCCCATCACAGAAGCCAGGGTCGGATCTTCGTAATTACTGTCTGTCCCACCGAAAGGCCGTGATGCAGCAGCACCTATGTTATGGTAATACATGTCGTTGTTGGTGATTCCCTTCGCAGAAGTCCAGAATCCCGTTCGGATATCCTTCTGATATTCAGCACCCACCATTGCCTTCAGATTGTGGATTTCCCACGAATGCTGATAGTTAAACGATACATTGGCAAGCCAGTCCTCGCTCTTGAACTCCCCACGATAGAGATTGCCCTGCGCCCAAACCCAGGTAGGACAGAACTGGTTGTTCTCGTTGGAAGCATAACTGTATGCTCCGAAGGCAGAAACACTCAGAGAATTTGTCATATCATAGTTCAACTTCAGATGAGCATTGAAGTTCATGTTCTTCGTATCATTACGCTCCTTGAGCAAGGCACCGGGAGGATTCACCTGAGATGCAGCCCCATTCTTCACCCAACTGCCGTTCAGCTTATCATAAGGATAAGTAGGATTCATGGCATCGGCAGAATAGAAAAGCATCTGACTGTCGAAGATATCATTGTTCTTGAAAGACGAACCGAACACGCCGAAATCTCCCGTCAGTTTATCGCCAAACGCCTTCTGGGTGACATCAATCTTAGCCACCAGATTACGATAGCCCTTGCTCCGAATAATCGTGTTATGGTCGATATAGCCAAAAGAAGCGCGGTAGTTGCTCTGCGGAGTGCCACCGCTGAAGGCCAGATAATGGTTCTGAATATTTCCGGTTCGGGTAATCGCCTTGCGGAAATTGGTATCATATCCCTTATTGTTATACTCCAGCCCATACTTCTGTGCAGCAGCAATGTATTCGGCGGCATTGAGCATCTCCATACTTTTGTACATCGCCTCTATACCATAGTTTCCCTCGTAAGAAATCTGAAATCCCTTACCCGTACCTTCTTGGTCTTTACCTGGATAACGCCCGAAGCACCACGGGAACCATAGAGTGCCGTTTCGCTGGCATTCTTCAGTACAGTAAAGCTCTCTATATCGGCGGGATAGATTGTAGCAAGCGTCGCCACATCAGAAGTAACACCATCAATAATCACCAGAGGATCATTTCCGCCCATGATAGAAGTTGTACCGCGAACCCGGACGGAGTTCAACATAGCAATACGGTCAAGACCATTGGTAGTGACGTTAACACCTGCCGTCTGTCCGCTCAAGGCATCCAGGGCATTATTGAGCACACCCTTCTTCAGAAGTTCAGGCTCCACTACACTCACCGAACCTGATAAGCGCAAGGAGTCTAGGCCTTCGATGTTCACAGACTGAGCACAGAGGGTTTGGGGTGCAAGAATCATCGCACCCATCGCATAAAATATGATTTTTAAGTTCTGTTCCATAACTATTTCATCGTTTAGTCAAGGTTCAAATCGATTTTCGATTGCAAATATAATAAAAAAGAGTGATTCAAAGTCCATTTCCGTGAAAAAACTTCAAAAAAACGCAGGCTTAAGAGTTAAGACAGAAGAAAAGCTCGCCAAGACGTTCAAAATCTTAACGAGCTTTCTCTTTTTATATCAGCATTTTATTTCACTTTCACTTCTATCACATTCTTCGCAGCCTCAGCACTCGAACCACCTACGAAAATCTGATATTTGCCGGGAACCACACGCATGGTATTGGTCTGGGAATCCCAACCCTCGAAACTCTGGCGAGGCAGACTGATGGTTACCTGCTGCTGTGCGCTGGCAGAAAGCGACATCGCCATCAGCATCGCCATAAAAAATAGTTGTTTCTTCATTGAACTTATATTATTTATTCGATTTATGCTTTGATTTTTAAGTTGGTGACAAAGTTACACTTTTTTGTTGAGATAACCGCATCATCTGGCAGAAAAGTTTAAAATATTTATCCTTTCGTGCCAACATTACCACTTTCAGTCCGCTGGCACATAAGTTGCAAAAACAGAGAGTGAAAGCTGAAGCTAAAAAATAAAGGGGTTCGGAAGAACAACGGAGTTTCGAGGCGAAAGCAAAAAAATAACAAGAATATTAACAAGCAGAAATCCCGACGGAGCCGTAAGGAACCGAGAGGACGAGTAAAATAAAATTTGGAGGTTTTAATTATGTTGTTAGCACGTAGAAATAATGATTCAGATTGGTTGAGTAACTTCTTTGATGATACTTTATTCAATACCGAAGTAATGTCACGTATGAATGCTACTGCTCCTGCCATTAACATCAAGGAGACAGATAAGAATTACATCATGGAGGTTGCAGCTCCTGGTTTGAAGAAAGAGTGGGTTCGTGTAAACATCGATAACGATGGTAATCTGAACATCGCCATCGAGAACAAGATGGAACACAAGGATGAAGACAAGCACGAGCACTATCTGCGTCGCGAATTCTCTTACAGCAACTACCAGCAGTGTTATACGCTGCCTGAGGATGCTGATCGTGAGAAGATTTCAGCAAAGGTAGCTGATGGTATACTCGAGGTCGAGATTCCAAAGCTTACTCCTAAGGAGGAAGCTAAGACTACAAAGAACATCGAAGTCAAATAATCATCTCCCATAAATGATGGAGCAGATTCCAAAGCAATTTGGAACCTGCCTTTTTTTTGTGCCCTTACCTGAACCATCGCATTTTTCATCTACCTTATTATCATGATTTTTATCCATCCATCGGGATATTTCTTCCATAAATCTTGCGGGGTTCATAATTAATATGTAATTTTGCAGGCAGAAGAGCAGACATCAAAGTTTCTGCTTATCCGTAACGGAGAAGATATGGGCTATCATTTCCTGTTGCCCATACGCTACGTAATATGTATATTTATAAACAAGCAAGTTGATATTTATTCACTTGCGAAACTTCAGATTAAAGATTAAGATTATGGCAAAGCAAAGACAGCGTCTGGTAGAAGTGCCGTTCAACAAGACGGATTGCGGCGTAGATTTCTACATCAACACAGCTTATGGCGGCGAGTGCCCTTGGGTGCTTACGGAGCATGAAGTGTTCAAGACCGACTTCTTCGAAATATTTTTCATCAAGAAAGCTAATGGATACGTTCTGATAGACTACAGGAAGATAAACCTGAAAGATGGTATGGTGCTCTTTGTGAAGCCACACCAGCAGCAGGAATGGCACATTGATGAGGCGGCTCTCGAGTACGAATTTCTGATATTCCGTGAAGATTTTATGCGAACCTTCATTGCCGACAAATTCTTTGTCTATCGTCTGCAATACTGCCAGCAGACCGAAACACCGCCCTATTTGATGTGTTCGGGAAATGAATGCGAAGAATATCAGCGGCTGCTCAAGAAAATACGGGCAGAGCTTCGGCAGCCTCAAGCCGACAGCTACCACATCATCGTCAGCGTACTCTACTATCTGCTGGCAATTATGAATCGCCATTACACCCTTGAGTATCAATTGCCTCTGGCTGCTCCTAAGAATTATTATGCCTTTCAGTTTGTGGAATTGATGGAAACCCACATCCGGAAGTTGCAACGTGTGCAGGACTACGCCTCACTGCTCAAGATTAGCCGCATCACCCTGAACCATAGCGTGATGGCGCAGTATGGAGTATCGGCTACCTATCTGCTGAAACAGCGACTGCTGGCAGAAATCAAAAACGAACTTCTGTTCACCGACAAATCTATAAGTGAGATAGCCTATGCTTTCAACTTCTCCGAACCACCCCACCTGATGCGTTTTTTCAAGCAGCAGACGGGCAAGACATGCAGAGAATTCCAAGAGGACTATAAGAATGGTGTGTATGAATGAGAAGATTTATATTCATAAAATAAATAAATCCCGGCAGGAGATAGCATTCAGCTATTCTCTTGCTGGGATTTTTAGCAATATAGCTTAGCCCCTACCTGTTGGCGGAACTAATTTAATGATGATGCTCTTCTCCGTAGCCACCGGTGTCGATGTGGTTGTGGCGATTATGCTCACGACTGTCGGATTTTCCGAAGGTATAGGTGATGGCCAGACGTAATGTGCGACCTCCCGACCATTTGCGGATTGACTGCGTGTAGCCGTTCCCATAAAGGACATTGTTCGTCTCTTTTGAGTTGAAAATATCCTTGCAGAGAAGCGATATACCCCAAGAACCGATATTTTTGCGTACCCCGGCTTCGACATCCCAATCGGGTTCCAGCGTCCCCTGCGCGGTGATACGGCGCGAATTATAACGGCCTGTGGCCTGGAAAGTCATGTTCCACGGCAGACGTACCGATGCCATACAGCGCACATCCCACACAAAACGGTTCTGTTTGTCACCATGTACGGCATAGAAGCTGTCGTGCAACGGATAGTCTGCACTCCAAGCCTTGAGATGACTATTGTAAAGGTTCAATGTGGTGGTGAGTGTCAGCCGTCTGAACAGCAGGTTACGGGATATAATCTCCACTCCAGAGTTTACCATGTTGCCCACGTTGGCGTGACCGTAATACATCGTGTTTACATTGGGGTCTGAAGCATAGGCGCGAGAAAGCTGACATGGCTTATCATATCGTTGTTGGTACGTAGATAGCCTGACACGGAAAGCATGTGTCCAGTCCAATTCTTGATGTACGACAGTTCCACGGCATTGCTGTACTCGGGCAGGATAAGCGGGTTTCCAAGATGTACTTCCGAAGGGTCAGAAATATTCTCAAAAGTATTGAGCTGGGGACCGAAAGGACGGCGTATGCGGCGGGAATAGTTCAACTTCAGCTCATTGTTGCCAAGAAAAGACCAGCCTATTGAAGCCGATGGGAATAGCGCGAAATCATTTTTCTTGAAGAGAGCAACGTCCGCATCTGTCTGGCCGTAGCCCAAAGAACGTGTCCGTATCTGCCACATTTCTCCACGAAGTCCGGCAGAGAAGGTCAGGTGTTCATAGCTACCGGAAAAGTTTACATACAGGGCAGAAATGTCCGTGTCGTATTTGAAACGATTATAGAGCTCGTCAAGAGGTAAAAGGCCGTTCTCGTCAGGACCTCCTGCATACGATGACGGACTGTTCTCGTGGTTGTAGTTGCCCTTATAGCCGGCTTCTAAGCGCAGCCACGGCAATGCCTGTAATGAATAATCAAGCGCTGCTTCCCAGTTGCTGATTTTTACATCCTGATGCTGCTTTGCCAGATGGATTCCTCCGTGCCGTCATCCCAAGTCTCATTTTCCTGAAACAGGCTGTCATTGGGACCCCTCCATATATTATAGCTCACGTTCATGTCGATAAAATGGTTGGGATTGAACGTGTGCTTGTAACCAAGCATGACGTTTGCACCACGAGTATCGCCACTTTCACGCATATTATTGACATTGCCGACCCATTGCCCCGGCACATTGCTAAGGTGAGTGGTTGTCGTACATCCCCATTTGTGTCCGAGCATTCCGATTGCGCTCAGGTAAACTTCATTCTTGTCATCAGGTCTGAAATTCGTACCCAGACGAAGGAACATGCTGTTTTCATGCTTCTTGCTATCGCCGTCTGAGTTGAGATACGTTCCATTGTCATAACTGCAGCGCGATGCCGTGCCTCCGGGTACATGCTGGGTTTTAAGTCCGATTCCAGCGAATGATTCAAACTTGCCTTCGTTGTAATTGAAATTAAGATTCACGTTTGCCGTCCCGCGTGTATCCACATTAGCCTCGGCGTTGCCAAAGTAACCATGACGGTGATCTTCCTTCAACCGTATATTGATGATTCCGGCAGTTCCCTCCGTGCTATGCTTGGAAGACGGATTCGTCATGACCTCAATGCTCGCTATGGCTTCAGCAGGAAGCTGACGAAGTATTTGGGCACGGTTGTCATCGTTCATCCCCATCTTTTTGCCATTTATCCACACAAGTACATCGGCATTGCCACGCAATGATATTTCTCCCTCGCTGTTTACATCAACCGACGGGACAGCGGCAAGAAGTTCATCGGCAGATGCACCAGTGGCGTTTATGTTTGAGCTTACATTGAAAATCCTGCGCTCCGCATTGACCGACAACTGGCTTTTCTGCCCGGTGACGACTACTTCCTGAAGCAACTTGGTGTCCTCTGCAAGTTCTATTTTTCCAAGATTTATCTCCGAATTCCCTATTGTGATTTCACGTTCCTGTGTGACATTACCTATCATGCTGACACGGACAATATATTTTCCCGAAGGTGCATTGGGGATAATAAACACTCCGTTCTCATCGGTTGTGGTGCCAATAGGCAGTGGCGCACCCGTTTTCGAGTTCACAAGAACGACTGTAGCGAAGTCAAGAGGTTCGGATGTCGTCTTATTAAAAACTGTACCTGTGATGTTGCCATCGGCATACGCACTTCCTGAAATCATCAGGAAGGCTGTTGCTAAGGAAATCGATATTTTTTTTCTCATATTCTTTTATAATTTTGTTTTCTGGGTGCAAAATTACGCAATCTCCAATGCAACCCATTTGCAAAGATGAATCGGAGGCTTCATCCTTAGAAATAACTTCCGCAAATATCGTCTTGAACGCTTGTTGTTCTATCTGCAAAGATAATCATCGGTATTGATGTTGAAATCTACACCACATTCCGTTTTGCTGAAAGGAACTTGTATAAGTTCTTGGGGGGTGACTCTCTAATTTCATGCAACAAATGTACGAATAATTAATGATTTATCAAAATGGTAGAACATATATTATTAATGGTAGAATGTGTCTCTGTTTTTTGCACTACCTTTGCACTCGTAATCAAAACAAATAGCATTATGAAAGAAATTAAAATTGTAGAAAAAGGTGAGAACTTCACCACGGTGAACGTAGGTAAGTTGAATGAAATTAAGGAATATGAGTTGGCTATGGGCAATTTCTCTATCCCGGGAAAGATGTTTGCCGGACATGCACTACAAGCAACAGGCGCAGAATTGTCTTTCCAAAGTCTTGCAGCTGGGCAGGATTATGGCACACGCCATACCCATAAAACCCACGAAGAGCTTTATTTCATTCTTAAAGGTGAAGGCATTTTCGATGTAGACGGCAAACGATTTCCCGTTTCAGAAGGAAGCATCGTGAGAATTGCGCCCAATGGCAAACGTGCTTTCAAGAACACAGGCAGCAGCGAAATGCTCGTGCTTTGCGTACAATATAAGGCAAATTCGTTCTCTGATGATGATGAACCTCTGAAGGATGGTATTATGTTGGAAGCCAATGTTAAACTTTAATTTTAATAAACAATGAATATCCAGCAAGTAAGAAACGCAACGATAATCGTTGAATATGGGGGAAAGAAAATTCTGGTCGACCCCATGTTGGGAAAGAAAGGCAGCATGCTCCTTTCCCCTTTAGTAGAAATCAACACCTGCGCAACCCACTTCATGAACTACCTTTTCCTGTAGAGAGATGCTAAAAGGTGTGGATGCGGTGTTGCTTACACATCTACACGATGACCATATCGATGAGGCGGCCTATGAAATGATACCTAAAGATATGCGATTTTTAGTGCAAGACGAAAACAATCGGCAGGTGGTGATGTCGCATGGATTTAATCATGTGGAAGTTGTCGGCGACAATACAAGGGTTGGGGAAGTGAGCATACAAAAGGCCGAAAGCCAGCATGGTAATTTCATCATGAAGTATCCTGCCGGACATACAGCGGGTTATGTATTCACTCATCCACAAGAAAAGACGCTCTATCACGCCGGAGATACCATCTGGTATGCTGGTGTGAAGCGCAATTTGAAGCGTTTTCGCCCCAAGGTTATCACCCTTAATGCAGGTGGCAATAGCTTTCGCTTGGGTGGACGCGTTATTATGAACGATGAAGATGTGATAAAAGTTGCTGCAGCTGCACCTGATGCAAAGTTATTTGTGACGCATCTTGAAGGCGTGAACCATAATAGCGTGACGCGTGAAATGGTGAGAAAGCGTGCGGAAGTGGCAGGAATTTTAAACCGCGTCTTTATTCCTGAAGACGGTGAAACGGTAGAGTATTTATAAAGAATAAAGGAAGAAATATGGTAAATACACTCATTAAAACGAAAGAGGTGCGTGGCATCATGACCAAGTCCAACCTCCCTGTTGGTGGCTATTCGGTGAATCCATACGTGGGTTGCACCCATGCTTGCAAGTATTGTTACGCCTCATTCATGAAGCGCTTCACAGGACATAAAGAAGAATGGGGCACTTTCTTAGACGTGAAGCATTGGCCTGCAATCGAGAATCCGAAGAAATATGCCGGACAACGGGTGGTTATTGGATCAGTGACCGATGGGTATAATCCCGAAGAAGCAACGTTCCGCAGGACACGTAAACTGCTTGAAGAGCTCAAAGACAGCGATGCAGAAATACTCATTTGTACAAAGAGCGATCTCGTGTTGCGCGACCTTGACCTGCTCCGGCAAATGAAGAAAGTCACCGTATCGTGGTCAATCAACACGCTTGATGAGACATTTCGTGCCGACATGGACAAGGCCGTGAGCATAGAGCGGCGCATCGCAGCCATGCGAAAGGTCTACGAGGCGGGCATCCGAACCGTTTGTTTTGTGTCGCCCATCTTCCCTGGCATCACCAATTTCAAAGCTATTTTTCATAAAGTGAAAGATATTTGCGACCTCTTTTGGCTTGAGAACCTCAATCTGCGGGGTGGTTTTAAGGACAACATTATGGGTTATATCAAATCATACTATCCCCATTTGTTCCCACTTTATGAAGAAATCTATTTGCATAAAGACCGAACATATTGGAAGCAATTGGAGCAAGAGGCTGCGAAAATGGCGCAGGAGGCTCAATGTAAGTATGTGGATAATGAATTGCCTTACGAACGAAGTCCCAAAGGACATCCCTCGATAGTGAATTATCTTTATCACGAAGAAATCAGAGGGTCAGGAAATACGGGTAAAAGGAATGTTATGCAATAAAACAGATGCGTATCTCTACTGTTGATAGACTAACTACTTATAAGGCTTTCGGTATACTTGAAGGCCTCAAAAACATAGTTGTGTGTAGTTAGACGGTAGTAATAACCATTCCTACTTTCTGCCTACAATACCAACCCTTTCTCTTTCACTGTATTATCTTTCCTTGTAGTTATGTAGTAAGATAATGATAGAAATACTGAAAAAAAAGATTCAGGAGCAGAAGCCATCATCGTGGGTGGTGCCTCTGGATTGTCGGCAGCAGCAGGTTTCCGCTTTTACTATATGAACGATGCCACATTCAAACAGATAGCCGGACAGTTGGGCGAGAAATATCATGCTGATGGTTTTTTCCCACTGTTTTATCATCCGCAAATCAAGAAAGGGGAGCTATGGGCAGCATTGCTCCGCGAGTACAAATACTTGTATGAGTGTCATACGGGTGAGCCATACGAGAATCTGGCTGAACTACTCGAAGGCAAGAACTATTATATTGCCACCACCAATCAGGATGCGCAGTTTTTCCGCACCTTCCCTGCCGAGAAGATTACTCGCATTCAGGGAGATTTCCGCTACTGGCAGTGTAAACATACTTGTACAGACGAGATTTATCCCAACAAAGAAAAGGTGTATGAGTTGCTGGACAAGATAGAAGGTGACAGACTGCCCGACGACCTGATTCCCCGTTGTTCACATTGCGGTACGGAGATGGTTCCATGGTGGCGCAGTCGCGAGTTTCTGGAGGGCAGCTATTACCGAAAAGAGATGCAACGTTATATGGATTTTCTCAAGAAGAACATGAACAAGAAAGTGCTTTTTCTCGAACTTGGTGTGGGTATGATGACTCCAATGTTTATCAAGGAGCCATTTATGAACATGGTATATTGCTGGCCCAATGCCACTTATGCAGTCATCAATCCAAAAGATGCCTATGTTCCAAAGGAGATTGCCAAAAAGAGTATTGCCATTAAGGAAGATATCGCTGTGACATTAAAGAAACTGTTAGGCAAACCGGCAGATCATATCGTATCAGATACAAGTTTCGAACCAGGAAGAATATATTAAATATGAATGCAAATATCACTCTAGCCCAAGAATGGATTGCCCAGCAGATGCCATTCTCATAGGAGCCAGCAACGGACTCTCTATCGCCGAGGCTATCATATCTTTGCCAACAACGAGATGTTTCGAAGGCAGTTTGGCGACATGCAGCAGCAATATGGTTTCAGAAATATTGTGGAAGGTCTTTACTTTCAGTATCCTACTGCTGAAGCACGCTTAGAGTTCCACAGACGATTGGTAAAGTTTTGGGTAGAAGATTACCAACCTTCACAGGTAATGCATAACCTCATGAAAGTGATTGGCCAAAAGGATTACTTCATCCTTACCAGCAATGGCGACTTGCATCTGGAGAAATCAGGGTTTGATGAAAAACGCATCTTCGAGATAGAAGGTGTCATGACCGACCTTTTTGCAGCACCAGACCCCAAGAAAAAAACACTCTTCCATCACTTTCTTACAAAATATTCTGGCAAAAAACTCGTTATCTTAGAGTTGGGTATTGGTTCGCGCAACCGACTCATCAAGCTACCTATCATGCAGCTGGCTTATCGTGAGCCGAATGCTAAATATATCACGCTCAACATGCCTCAAGAGCTCTATATTCCTGAGGAGATAGCAGAAAAGAGCGTGGGCATTGCTGGCGATATAGCCCAGTCGCTCAAAGAATTGAATACAAATGATTAGAACACTGAGCCCACTTTAAAATGCAAGAAATAAGAATAGGATTTAAAATAGAACAAAAATGAAGAAAACAATTCCAGTAATAGGCATGGCTTGCAGCGTATGCTCTGCCAATGTTGAAAAGAAACTGCAGTCGCTAGAAGGCATCAACTCCGCCTCGGTTTCCCTGGCGAGCCGAACTGCCTGGTAGATTATGACCCCGACATTATTTCTCTGGAAGATATGAAACGGGAAATCAGCAACGCCGGCTACGACCTCGTTATCGAAAACGACAGAAGCGTGGAGGAAATCAACCGCCGTGAGTTCACCCTCCTGCGCCGCCGAACCCTCGCTTCCTGGCTCTTCGCCATCCTGACCATGTGTTTCTCCATGGGCTGGATTTCCCTGGGTATGGAGCAGAATATGATTTCAGATGGCGTTGCTCGGCTCATCACTCGAGTTCCTTCGCCAACCAGATTTGTCTGCTCCTGGCACTCGCAAACCTGCTCTACTGCGGCAAACAGTTTTATGTTTCCGCCTGGAAGCAGCTCCTGCATCATACGGCAAACATGGATTCGCTCGTAGCACTCAGCACCCTCATCGCCTTCCTCTTCAGCACCTTCAACACCTTCTTCGGAGAAATGGTATGGGGAGCGAGAGGCATAGAATGGCACACTTATTTTGATGCTTCCGTGATGATTATCACCTTCGTGCTGACCGGCAGATGCTGGAAGAAAAGGCAAAGGACAGTACGGCGAGCAGCATCCGACAACTGATGGGAATGCAGCCGAAAACCGCCCGACTTGTGACTTACGAGAAGATAGAAGGCACCAACGACTACAAGATGGAGGAAGTTCCAATTTCCACCATTCAGATAGGCGACATGATAGAGGTAAGAGCCGGCGAGAAGATTCCGGTGGATGGCGTGGTTACCCAGGCAGAGAGTTTCATGACTCCCGATGCTGCCTATGTAGATGAAGCGATGATTAGCGGCGAACCGACTCCGGCGATGAAAAAGGCAGGCGACAACGTGCTGGCTGGCACCATTCCGAGTCAGGGAAAGCTCCGCATGAGAGCCAAGCAGATTGGCGAGAACACCGCCCTGGCACACATCATCCGCATGGTTCAGGAGGCGCAGGGCAGTAAGGCACCCGTGCAGCGCATCGTGGATAAGGCGGCACTGATCTTCGTTCCAGCCGTGGCAGCCATCGCCCTCATCACCTTTTTAACATGGTGGCTGATAGGCGGCAACGCTGCTCTTCCGCAGGCCATTCTTTCAGCCGTAGCCGTATTGGTCATCGCCTGTCCTTGCGCCATGGGCTTAGCTACTCCTACCGCCCTGATGGTGGGCATCGGCAAGGCGGCGCAGAAGCAGATTCTCATCAAGGACGCGTCGGCACTGGAGAATCTCCACAAGATCAACGCCCTCGTCATCGACAAGACCGGCACCCTCACCATTCCTAACCAGAATATCGATTTCACCAAGCAGGAGGATTTGGATCTGGAGACGAGAGAGACCCTCAAGCCTCATGCCCAGGAAGCGATGAAGCAGTTGCAGGAAAGGGGAATAGAGTCTATATGATGAGTGGCGACAAGGAGGAAGCGGCTCACTACTGGGCTGAGAAAGCCGGCATCAAGCATTACCAGAGCAAGGTGCTACCTGGCGACAAGCAGGCTTTGGTAAAGAAACTTCAGGACGAAGGCAAGCAGGTAGCGATGGTAGGCGACGGAATCAACGACACCCAGGCCCTGGCCCTTGCCAACGTGAGCATGGCGATAGGAAAGGGAACGGATGTGGCGATGGATGTGGCGCAGATTACGCTGATGAGCGACGACCTTCTGGCGATTCCGGAAGCCGTAAAACTGAGCCAGAAGACGGTTCACATGATTTGGCAGAATCTGTTCTGGGCGTTCATCTACAACATCATCTGCATCCCGTTGGCAGCCGGCGCCCTTCATATCTTCGGCATTGATTTCCAGATAACCCCAATGTGGGCAAGTGCCTGATGGCCTTCTCCAGCGTAAGCGTAGTGCTTAATTCGCTGAGGTTGAGATTGGTGTAAATGAAAGAAAAAATGGCAGATTCCCGATGCGTTAATTGGGAACCTACCATTATATTTTTCCCCTTTTCAAGCATACCAAAACACACTTTTCCTATAAAATCAATAGTTAAAAACTACACTCTTCCTATGAAAACAAGGGCTGAAAACCACACTTTTCCGAAAAAAGCGGTATTTTACCCTTATGAAAGTACATATAAAAAGTGTTTGAGAGAAGAATGAGGAAAGTTTACTGGTTATCAGTTACTTTCCTCATTTTGGTTAAAAGTGGCGAGGACAGACGAAGACGGGAATACGACAAGATGAGACAGAGGAACGTTACCTATCCGTAACCTATACCCCAAATGGGGAATGTTGAGGTTGGAAGAATAAGGAAGGTTATGAATTGAATTTGAACACTCTGATTTATAGTGAGTTACTGATGAGCAACGTAAGATTTTTGGTTACGAACCAAATTTGCCGTGTTCTGCCGTGAAATGCGTAGCAAGAAAAGACTCTTCATGTATTAATTTTGAACGCAAAAAAGAATGACGTTATGAAGAGTACATTTTCAATTATCTTCTACCTCAAAAGACAGGTAGTAAAGAAAGATGGTACTGTTCCAGTTATGGGACGTATCACAGTGGACGGAACACAGGCGCAGTTCAGTTGCAAGACAACTGCCAATCCAGATTTGTGGGATACCAAGGGCGGACGCATGATAGGTAAGAGTATGCAGGCTTTGGAAGTGAACCGCAAATTGGACAAGATGCGTGTGAGTATCAGTAAGCATTATCAGGAGATTATGGACAGGGACAACTTCGTCACTGCCGACAAGGTGAAGAACGCCTTTCTTGGCTTGGAGTATCGTTGCCATACACTGATGAAAGTCTATTCTCAAAGCCGTGATGAAATGGAAAAGCAATATAAGGCTGGCATGAAATCTTTGAGTACATACACGAAGTATAGAATCGGGTGTGCCTATGTGGGCGAGTTCTTGCAGACGCATTACCATGTGAAGGATATTGCTCTGAAAGAGTTATCGCTGCCTTTTATCACAGACTACGAGACTTTTCTCAGAACCGACAAGCACTTGAAGATAAACTCTGCGATGGTGTTTGTCCGCAATCTCCGTGCAATGGTATTCCGTGCCATAGATAATGAATGGCTCGTAAAAGACCCTTTCAGACGATATGAGTACAAGGAAGAAGAGACGACAAGAGAGTTTCTGAGCAAAGAAGAGATTCACCTGTTGATGGAAACACCTATCACAAGAAAGAAGATGAGTATGGTGCGTGACTTGTTCCTGTTCTGTTGTTTTACAGGTCTCGCTTTCATTGATCTGTACAACTTGAAGGAAGAGAACATCAAGGAATTTTTCGATGAAGGTGAATGGATCGTTATCCATCGACAGAAGACTGGAACGGAAGCCAACATCAAGTTGCTTGATTATCCCAAGCAGATTATGGAAAAATACCGTGGATTGTGTGAAGACGGCAGGGTGTTTCCAGTACCCAACTACCAAAGTTGTATGGATTCGCTCAAAAGACTGGGCAAGAAATGTGGTATCACCAAGCCGCTGTCCTGGCACATGAGCCGTCATTCGTTCGCAACCTCGGTTTGCCTCTCCAACGGAGTTCCAATAGAAACCGTGAGTTCAATGCTTGGTCACAAGGACATAAAGACAACCCAGGTGTATGCCAAGATTACCAAGGAGAAATTGAGCAAAGACGTGGAAAAGTTGTCTCAGCAGATTAATAACATTGAGGAATTCACGTTTGGAAATGTTTGCAACGATAATACTAACACTATAAATGGCAGAGTATGAAACGACAAGTGATAACAATACAAGAAGAAATGGTCATCTACGCCCCACATCATGGTGAGGTGTGGATGACAGTTTGGGAGATTGCCGAACTGTTGAATGTAACAGGGACAGCAGTGAAGAATACCATCAAGCGCATTTGGAAACAAAGTGTGCTGAAAGATTTCCAGCTTTCTCAATACATCAAACTTGAAAATGGATATTCTGCGCATGTCTATGATATGGAAGTGATTATCGCCATAGCACTTCAAATGGATACATACCAAGCCTTGTTGTTCAGACAATGGTTTATCAGTAAGGTTGTAAACCGCAAGGATTGCCATGCAGAGCAAGTAAAACACGAGTATCCGATGATTATTGTGATGAACGGAACGATGCCAAGAGGTGCAAGTTAGAATCTCTCATCTTTTAATAAGATTCCTACACCTTTATAAATAATAGCGTACAGAGGAAACGATTTTTGTCGTTGTACCGCACCGCCACAGGAGCAAGATACTGCTGAAAAACACGAAACAAAGAATATAGAAACAGAACAAAGCATAGTTGCAAAACAAGCACGCTCCGTCTGTCGGTTATGACACCTAATTATATATAGGGGTATCTTGATGTTTTTATCATAATAAGATACCCCTGTTTTTACATGAAATCTCAAATTTGTAAACATACCCCCATCATAAAAAAATGAATAGCAAGTATTCCTGCTGAGTTTATCAAATCAGGGCCATTGTTGTTGATGACGACTCTACCATCAGCTCATATATACCTTTCCGACACAAGCATATATTGTTTTCATTTGTACTCCGAGTGTGTACAGTTTCAAAACATGATTTACATTCTAACATAAGAAACTGAAGCCGTGACCATTTGTGTATTTTTGCCAAACTAACTCCAGTATATACAACAGATGTAAAAGATTTCTGCAAAATTGGCCGAAATCATAAGAAAAAAACACCAAACCAGCAAATTTCTTAAATATTATATCCGTTTATTAAGATTATTTTTGTATATTTGCAGCATTATTTTGGTGGTAAAGCCTGTTGGCCTGCCACGTGACAATAGGACTTTACGGAGCAGCCTATATCACAATTCTTCTCCGTAGTAACAGTCCGTTCTCTCTCACTGGTCTCTCCCTGCGCGGCAGAGGCATACGTTTTTATATTTTTCAAACACTCCAAATTGACAGCGCATGAGAAAGTTTACTTCTTTGTTACTGTTAGGCTTCGCTCTCGGCAGTTTCGCGCAAACGCCCGGAGGAGTTAGCGGAAGCGAACTGTGGTTCAAGACTGCGCCATTGAACTCAGACCTGCAAGGTTATTACCGTTGGCAGGATTTCTCTGGGGATTCCATACGGCTGATGCTATTGGACAGCCGTGGCGTCAAGTCTGAACTTACTCTTCCGAACAGTTCAGTCCATTACTTCAACTTCAATCCGAGTCTCTGGCTCGCAGACGGATTTCGTAGTCTGAGTGCCAAACTCAAGCACGGCGACCTCTCACAGGCTACCGTCATCGGTGTCTTTTCACCGGAACTGGCAACCATCGGCAAGGATATGGTTGTCTATGCTCTTGACGGCCGCAAGGGCGACGGAGCCATTCTGAGCAAGGACAAAGCCGTAAGGGGTAGAGGTGTTGAACCACTGGACTATGGTTCAGCATCGGGTGAAGACCTGCTTTATCAATCAAGTGATTCTTTGTCCGAGAACGGTTTTAAGGAAAGCGCTCTGCGAGTTGTGTCCTACTTCAAGGTAAGCAATCCTTCAACAACATTGTGGGGAGACAACTCCAACACCACATTATTCATCGGAACCCCTTCCACCTCTGGCAGTTTCGGTACGGATTTCCCGACCTCGCTTTTCGGTAATGCTTCCATCCGGGGATATGCCCCTGAGCTTGTTGTGTTCAGCAGGATGCTTACACCCGATGAGCGCAGAAAAGTGGAGAGCTATCTGGCGGTAAAGTACGGCATCACCCTCAAAGGCTCGTATCTTGACAGCGACGGAAACCTGACTTGGGATATGGCGGAGAACCAAGCCTACCACCATAGGGTCACAGCTGTTGGAACAGACATAGTAGGAAGTCTCTCCCAACCGCTTTCCGCAACATCATATGAGGAAAGTCCGGTATATGCGGCCTTGAAGGAGAACGGAACTTATCATGACGCAAATCCATACAACCCTTCATCCGCTTCCCGCCTGCTTGTCATGGGACGTGAAAACGGCAATCCGATGCCGGACAGAGGCTTTACTTTCTGGGGCGACGATGATGTGGCACTTGCAACATATACCTCACCTACAGATTCCCTGTGGCATGTCATGAAACGTACATGGATGGTCAAGACCAACGTGCCGTCAAAGCCCGACAGTACAGTGGCAAGATGGACTGCGCAAGGACTTGAAGTGTCAAGGAATGGCTTTACTGACAATATCATCCAAGAGAAAGCCGCTTCCGGAGCTTATGCCACGACCCCAGCCCTTGTTGGAGGTGGCGGTGCCTTTGAGTTCACCTGTCCGGCAAGTCACCCGACTTTTGACGTTGGCTTCGGAAGCATCGGTGGCAGCACATGCAAGTATGGATTCCGGTTCACCAATGCTGGAGTTGTTTATCCGATCATCAACGGAGCGGTCTCAAATTCATACATCGCCACGGATGTTGACGGAACGGACATCTCTATCCGCAAGGAAGGCAAAAACATCTATCTGCGTGTTGACGGAACAGGAAGTGCGACAAGAACCATATCCCTTTCTGATGCAACTGACACAGACACAAATGTGGGCATTATCCGAACGGAAGGAGCAGAGTCCGCCTTGAACATGGCTGGCTTGAGGACAGGAGGAATAGATGATGTCGGTTATATGGCAGAGTTGAGCTATGACCTCACACCGGACAGGGAGTTCTCGGACTATTGCCGCAAGCGTACCGTCATGCTCATAGACCCAAGCGGTGAAGGTGATTTCGACATCAACAGCAATAGTAACATAAGATGCTCCAAGCCTGATATGACAAGGGGCAAGACCATATTCCGCAATATCCTATGGGATGCAGACGGAAGCGGAAGCGATGTGTTCACATTTGCCTATTATGACGGCATTTCCTATGATGCCACTCCTACGCCGTCAAGTTGCGAGAATGGAGTTCCACGCAATGACGGGTATATCGACATCGGCATCAACATCGGTACACCAGTCTATTCCTATGTGCTCAGCGTTGACACCGTTGCAGGAAAAGTAAAAGGAGAAACCATTGCCAGAGGAACATTCTTCGGTGACACGCATAGAATCACGAATCTTGCCCCCGGCGCCTATGCGCTGTCCGTATCACAAGGTGGAGGCAACGAGATTTATGCCACTGGCAACGCACTCTACACCTCATACTCACATGACACCAGGACCTATCTGTCTGGTGACATCTCATGGACGGTGAACGATACAAAATCAAACTACCGTGTGGGTTTGGAGCCAAGCCTCACGGACGAGATCACCCAATATGGCTTCGACGTGCGGGGCGACAAGGCGCATATCATAACCGGTGGATATACAAGCCTAACCAAATATGTCACCATCAAGCCGGGCGATGTGCTTAGCGTAACAGTCCGCAATATGCAGGTCACATACAAGTTGAACGGACAGACCGTGCATCATGAATATGTCTGGTCACTTCGTGCATGGCGGTTCTGCATCAAGTACGGAAAGGGCGAGACACATATCACAGATCTTACCGTAAACGGTACGCCTGTAACCTCATTCACCACAAGGGGCAACGTGCAGATAGAAACACCCAAGAAGTGTACGACAACGATGACCGTCTATGTCGGCAGCGAGTGTGATGCAAGTATGCCTAACGGAACACAGGCAAGGGAGAACCATGTGGGCAGCTCGGACAGACAGGATGACAATACCTTCATTTCTGGAGAAGACGAGAATTTCACTGTCAAGGGCAACGGTTCTACGACAGGCATCTACGAGGCTAAACTCACACAGGACAAGCCTGCTGCAGCCACATTGATGGTGTTTGACGTATCAGGCAAACTGGTAGTGTCACGCCAAATGACAGGCGAAAGCGTCAAGCAAGCCGACTTCAAGGTTCCCGCATCGGGTGTGTATGTCGTAAAGGCAATCTCCGAGAATGGGGAGCATACAAGGAAAATCTCAGTAAAGTAACTTAAAGGAAGATACGCATGAAGAATTATATACAGAAGGTGGCGTGGGCATTGGTTTTACTGCTTGCCGCCACACTGTCCCTTTCGGCAAAGGACGGGACAGCCGTGAGAAAACTCTTCAAGAAGGGTGTCTCTGACAGTATCTCCGTAGGAGGTAGCAAACTGGTCGTTCTTCAGAAAGACCTCATTCGGAACAGAAGCCTTTCCGTGAACTCTATCGGAGAGGAGAATGTTCCTGAGCTTGACTTTGCCATGACCAATGTCACGGCAGGAGGACAGGGCTACCGTTTTCTCCCTCACGGAACACACTTCACAGGCGAGGGTGCGACTGTCAAGATAAAGTACGACCGCACGAGAATACCAAGCGGCTATACCGAGGACGACATCCGTACCTATTACTACGACCCGGCCGAGAAGCATTGGGTTGCGTTGGAGCGTGTGCGTGTGGACAAGAAGGAAGAGTGTGTCGTTTCAAAGACGACCCACTTCACCGACATGATCAATGGTGTGATACAGGCACCGGAGTCACCGCAGACCGAAGCTTTGCCCCGACGATGATGAACGACATCAAGGCGCAGACCCTACGGCGAAGATAAATGTCATTGCGCCTCCAAGCGCAAACAACCGTGGCTCTGCCAACCTGCAGTATCCGTTCGAGATGCCGCCAGCACGAAACGGTATGCAGCCAAGCCTTGGCTTGCAGTACAGCAGCGAGGGCGGTAGCGGTTGGCTTGGCGAGGGTTGGAACGTCAGCGTGCCAAGCATTACGCTTGACACCCGGTGGGGCGTGCCTCGTTATGACCAGTCAAAAGAGACGGAGACTTATCTCTTGTCCGGTTCAATGCTCTCCACTATGGATGACAACGGACAGATGGGAGTCGCACACCGTGGCGAGAAGATGAACAGAAAGGCTGACCGCCAGTTCTACACCCGCCAAGGCGGTGATTTCAGCCGTATCATCCGCAAGGGTGACAGTCCTGCCAACTATTATTGGGAGGTTACAGACAAGCAGGGTGTCAAGTACATCTATGGTGGTGACGGAGCTGTTGTAAAGGGCAATGTCACCGATGCTTCGGGTAATACCCGTGAGGTGATTGCCGAATGGAAGCTGAAACGTGTCGAGGAACTCCACGGTGACTATATAGAATATGTGTATGACATCGTGGATGAGGATGTGCGTGGCGGCTTGAAGGCCAAGGCTGCATATCTGAAGGAGGTTCACGCAGGTAATGCAGGACAGGAACCGCACACCGTTGTACTCTTTGAAGGCAACAAGATAAAGCAGGTAAAGACCAACAATGCCCGCTATGGATTCCTCGCCTCCTCCAACAGGCTGTTGGAGAAAGTGACCGTGAATTTCCAGGGCGAGACCCTGCGCAGCTATGCCTTTGACTACAAGGAAGGTGCATTCCACAAGGAAATGCTCACTGGCGTCAGACAGTATGACAACAAGGGCAAGGAGGTTTCCTTCCAAAACTTCGACTACTATGATGACGTACAGGCAGGCAAGGGCTATGTTCCTTTCAAGGATGATTCCGAGAAATGGAATACGCACGATGATGGACTTGATGCAGGCTTCATCAATCCGTTAAAGGCTGTCAGCAAGCGATTCAGCGACAAGCCTACGGCACTCGGCGGTACTACAAGTTCTTCTGTGAGCGGTTCGTTCTATGCTGGTGTGGGTGTAAATGATGAAAGTGGTTGGAAAAGTAATACTGCTGGTGGTTCATATAGTTATTCAAGCGATACAAGTAAGGGATTGTCTGCACTTGTTGACTTGAACGGTGACGGACTTCCAGACAAGGTGTATAAGTCTGGCGGTACGGTATATTACCGACCACAGATTAAGACAGACAATGGAGAGGTTGTATATGGTGAACCTATTAAAGTAAAAGGTATTAGTAGTTTCTCGACATCCAAAAGTTCAACAAACTCTTTTGGTGCGAACGCCGTTGTCGGTTGGAATTCTTTAACTGCCGTTGTTGGAACAAATAAATCCACGACCAAAACAAAGACCACACAATATTTCAGCGACATCAATGGTGATGGTCTTGTTGACCTCGTTTCAAACGGAAAGGTATATTTCAATCACTTGGAGTTTGACAAGGCAGGCAATGCCGTGCCTACATTCACTTTGAGCAGTGCCGATACCCCAAGCCCTATCATCTATGGTGGCAAGGTTGACACATCCGTCATGGAAGTTAGTGAGGACGAGCAGGCGGAAGCATCAAGAACTCGCCAATGGAGGACATCGTGCGTGTATGGCAGGCTCCAAAGGACGGAATTGTCAGCGTAACTGGTCAAGTAAGCCTCATTGCACCAACAGATGACTATGATGCTGACGAGTATCAGAAGGCAGACGGCGTAAGAGTTGCTATCCAAAAGGGTGGCAATGAGCTTTGGAACAAGACTATTGCAAAGGGCGACGGCAGTTCTTATGCTGCTGCAGTCTCTTCTGTTGCCGTCAAGCGTGGTGACAGAATCTATTTCCGTGTGCAGTCGGGTTCCGAGGAAACAAGCAACGGTTCTTTTGACAAGGTGAGTTGGTCGCCTACCATTACATACGCAGGCGAGTCAAATATCTTGCCTAACGGGCTTTCTTCAACAGAGTACAAGCCAGAGGATGGTGCCATTTACGATGTGACCACCTCTGCTAATGTTGAGAATGGCGCAAGCGTGGAAGTCCACAGCATATTCCATAAGCCTGTAACAACCGACGATGTTGTCCTTTGCATCATTGGAAGTAACGACAAGAAGGACAGTGAGGGCAATGACAATCCGAACTATATCGAGAAGACCGTCTTTGCACGTACATTGAGAGCAAACGAGGTTTCAGATGGCGACTCTCTGAACATCCGCTTGGATAATATCGAGAAGCTGACCAATTTCAGCTTTGAGATTTCATCAACCTCAAATGTTGATTGGAAGAATATAGGTTGGCAAGCGTCCGTAACTTACAAGGATTCCGCCAATGTTGAGCAGACCATGTCAGTTCCTGCACATTACAAGACATTCGCAAATGCCTTGAAGGAGGGCAAGCCGTATCTAACCACTGCTTCAGACACAGCTTTGGTTGTATCTCCAGTACTCGCACTTTCTGACAATGCCCTCAATGGTGAGGTGACATTGACTGCAAAGACTGTTGATGTTCTTGTCGGCAAAAAGACATTCAAGATACAGAACGGTATCTTGCAGAGCGATACCCTACGCCTTTCAAACTTAGACGGAAAGGAGATTTGGTTTGAATACAGCTATTCTTCAACCATTTCTGACGGAGCTTTGACCTCTGCGTCTGTCTCCATTCTGAAAGATGCAGCGGGACTTGTAACAGAAAATATTCCTGCTGGATTCTATGCAGAAAGCGATAACAATGGCTTCGGTATGCTCTACCGTGGTTGGGGTGGCTTTGTCTATAATGCGGCAGAGGCAGATATGCCAAGCCTATTGACGAGTCATTGCTGAAATTGCCGGAGAACGAGGATGATAAGGTTGATCCGCTCACGATGGCATTCACCCCATTGGGTACAGACCAGACTTCCATGGACAAATGGGTCGGTCAGCGACAGGACATCTATCTCACGGCAACGGAGGCAAGTACAGCCCGACTGACCGAGCAGGATGTTCTTCTCTCTAATCCTTTGGAGAACAATACCGAGGTGGCAGGACTTGCAGGAGAACATTTGCAAGGTACTGGTGCTGCGGCAGTAACTCAAGTAGTTTCAAGCAAGAGCACGGTAGTGCAAGGCGGCGCGCTTGGCATCACACACAACGATGCAAGTGGTAGCGCCAAGACTGAGGTCACCATGATGGACATGAATGGTGACGGCTTCCCTGACATCATCGCTGGCGGTACTATACAATACACCAATTCATTGGGTGGACTGAGTGGCGAAATCTACAAGGGCATCGGCTCGAACAACTCAGACAATGCTTCACAGGCATGGGGATATGGCGGTAATCCTATATCATCTGTATCTGATATTGCCAATTTGATTCCAAGTAGCAAGGCTTCTCTGAAAAATCTTAAAAACTCTTGGTTGGCACAATTATCTATATCAGGTAGTGTGCCAAAGAATACAGATGAATCTGTCGAGGCTTTCATAGACATCAATGGTGATGGTCTTCCTGACAAGATTCTTTCCGACAAGAAGGTCAGATTAAATCTTGGCTATGCCTTTACTGAGCCTATTGATTGGGGGCTTGACCGTATTCAGGGAGGAAAGAGCCTTTCTTATAATTTTGGAGCTGGAGGTTGCATAAATATTGCTTCTGGCAGTTTCTCCGCAGGTATAGATATTGTAACATCTGAGAGTGAAGAGGAATACAACCTTATCGACATTAATTCTGACGGTCTTCCTGATAAAGTATGGAAGAGCGATAACGGTATCATTGTTGCACTCAACACAGGTAATGGCTTTGATAAGCCTATCAGTTGGAAGGGCGTTAATGCTTTGAGTGAAGCGGCTTCCACATCGGAATCTGCAAATGCTGCCTTCACTGTAACAATTCCGCTATTGGTGGTTAAGATTTCAACCAACCCTGGCGCTTCCACATCCCACAGCATCAACCGTCCAACATACTCCTTGCAGGATGTGGATGGTGACGGCTATCTTGACATCGTTGAGTCTGAGAAGGAAAGCGAGTTGAAGGTTACACGCTCTGCCATCGGCAGGACAAACATGTTGAAGTCTGTCACCAACTCCTTGGGCGGCACTTTCACACTCGACTATGCGCATACCACTCCTACCTACGGACTTCCTGGTGGCAAGTGGGTAATGTCTGCCCTTACCGTTGATGATGGTATCCATGACGATGGACCTGTAATGACTACCGCCTTTGAGTACAAGGACGGCAAGCGTGACCGCCATGAGCGTGAGTTCCTCGGTTTCGGTGAGGTCATCACCAAGAACCTTGACACGGAGAAAGGCAATTCTGTTTACAGACAGGCTGTTGAGAACTACGATGTTGCCAACTACTACACGCAGGGCAATGTTACTGCTACTTCCGTGGAGGATGCCAACGGCAACAAGTACACCGAGACAAAGAACCGTTACGACAGCTACTATCTGACTGCCGACGGTGACAAGTACACGTTCGCAAAGCGTGACGTGAACCTTTGGAGCGACCGTGCCTCTGCATTCGTTTCTCTCCGCTATACGGCAAATTTGCAGTATGAGGGAGCGGCAAACGGTGTGGTTACATCCGAGGCTTGGAACGAGTATTATCTTAATGGCTATCATGGTGAGTTGAAGTCCTACAAGTATAGCGACAAGGGAAGCCTTGGCGAGGACGGAAGCGGAAAGTTTGACTATGCAACCGCCATTAAATACACGGACAATGCAGCGAAGCATATCTTCGGACTTCCTGTTGATGTGACTGTTACAGGCGGTGACGGCTCACTCTATCACCATGTGACGGCGAAGTATAATACCAACTACGCCAACCACATCACCCAGATTACGCAGCAGTTGAATGACGGTGCGGCAGTTACTGATTACAAGTACGACTCTTACGGCAACATCATCCAGAAGACCCTCCCTGCCAACGGCAAGGGACAGCGCATGTGGTACAAGTACCGCTATGAGCCTGAGATGAACATGTATGTTGAGCGCATTGACGATGCGTGGGGTTACCGCAGCGAGCAAGGCAACTTCGACTATCGCTATGGTATCGCCAAGGAGCATCGTGACCTCAACAACTTCTATTATGAGACTGATGTAGATGACCTCGGTCGCATCACTGGCGTGCGTGGTCCTAACGAGTTGGCTACGGGCGTGCCTTATGCCATCGCCTTTGAGTATCAGCCTTTGGCTACATTCAATGAGAGTGGCATTACCGCTCCTGCTTACGCAGTGACCAAGCACTACGACATCCAGCACCCTAACGATGACTTGGAGACCGTTACGTTCGTTGACGGTTTCGGAAGAGCCGTGCAGGTGAAGAAGGACGGTGTTGTGACAAGTGCATCCAAGGGAAACTCTGCCAAGGACGAGAATGTGATGATAGTCAGCGGAAGAAACGTGTATGATGCTTTCGGACGTGTGGCAAAGTCTTTCTATCCTACAACGGAAGGAACTGGCTCGAAGTCCACGTTCAGCAAGTCATTTGACAATGTATCTCCAACGGTTACTGTTTATGACGTGCTCGACCGTGCTACCTCAGTGACATTGCCGGACAATTCTACGACAACTACGGCATATACGGTTGACAACGGCAGTCATGCACTTGTTACAACCGTAACAGACGCACTCCATAATGTGCAGGCTACCCATACCAATGGCAGTGGCAAGACCTTGAAGACCATCCAGAAGAGCGGTCCTGACGGTGAGATTACCACCTCGTTTGAGTATGACGGCATACAGCGCCTTGTTCGTGTCACCGACACGGAGGGCAATGTAACGACCTCCACTTACGACATGGGTGACCGCCGTACTGAGGTGAACCATCCTGCAAGCGGCATCACCAATTTCACATACGATGCGCTCGGCAATGTGCTGACCAAGCAGACTGCCAACCTTGCAAAGGAAGGCAAGTTCATCACCTACGATTACGACTATCAGCGTCTGACGGGTATCAACTACCCAGATCATCCGGAGAACAACGTGAAGTATTACTACGGTGGCCGCAACGCCTCTCAGAACCGTATCGGTCGCTTGATGCTCCGTGAGGATGGAACAGGTGCCATCGAATACTTCTATGGCAAGATGGGCGAGGTGACAAAGACCCGCCGCACGATGATTGTGCCTAATCAGGCAATAGCAACCTATGTGACGCAATGGACTTACGACAGCCACAACCGTCTGTTGGAGATGATTTATCCTGATGAGGAGAAAATCACCTATTCTTACAACCTCGGTGGTCAGCTTGAAAAGGTTCATGGCTACAAGTCATACGGCTACGATTATGTGAGCAAGATCGGCTATGACAAGTTTGAGCAGCGTACATACTTGAAGTACTGCAATGGTGCTGAGACGTTCTACACCTACGACCCACAGCGTCGCAGATTGCAGAACCTCACCGTGAACAGTGGTGGCAATACCATCATGGACAATGCTTACACTTATGATGCGGTAAGCAATGTGCTCAGTGTGGTTAACGGTGCGTCAGTTCCACAGAGTGGAAAGGCTGGCGGACAAATGGCTCATGCCTATACATACGATGCACTCTACCGTCTTGTTGGTGCAACTGGCACTTATACTGGTGCTGACAACAAGACCGCAAGCTACACTCTTGCGATGGGTTACGACAACATGCACCGCATCACATCGAAGCGTCAGATTCTTACGCAGAACAATGTGCAGTTCAACGGTACATTGAATGCAGGTTATGATTTGTCATATACCTATGGAACAGAGACAGGCAAGAAGTTCCAACTCGCCAATGTAAAGGATGTGAACTACCGCACAGAGGAAACTCCTTCGGAGAGTGAGAATGTGAACAATAGTCATGCCTACGAGTATGATGCCAACGGAAACCTCATTTATGTCAATACAAGTCGCACGAAGAAGGACGGCATTGCTGACGAAAAGGCAGCGGAGCGCAAGTTGAAGTGGGATGAGGAGAACCGTCTTCTTTCCTCTGATGACAATGGCTTCGTGACGAATTATTGGTATGACGCAGACGGTGAGCGCACGGTGAAAACATCGGGTGAGAGTGATCAAGTCTATGTGAACTCCGAGTTGCTGGAGGTCGCACAAACACAGCCAAGTTCTCATTGTATGTATCTCCTTACCTCGTTGCCAACCAAGGCGGACGTTACACCAAGCACATCTATATTGGTAGTCAGCGTGTAGTCAGCAAGATTGGAGACTTTGACTCTTATGGTTCAGACCCACGCCGCATTCAGTATGCAGGTAGCGAGACTGACGGCTTGTCTGTTGATTATAAGGGAAAATATACCAGCAGTTGCAGGTTATCAAGGATAATTATGCAACCTTTGCAGTGCCGTACAATGGTGAGGACAACAACGACTATGTGGACGGAAAGGGCTTCTGCTGCAATGACGGCAGCTTGGAGGCTGCGCAGGCACGTGCTATGGCACGAGCAGCGAAGAACAACTTCCAAGAAGGCGATACATACGAGAAGATGCAGTTCTACTACCACCCAGACCATTTGGGTAGCAGTAGTTACATCACCAACCTTGACGGTGAGGTGGTGCAGCATATCGAGTATGTTCCTTTCGGTGAGGTGTTCATTGAGGAGCGCAATAATATTTGGAATACGCCTTATCTTTTCAATGCGAAGGAATTCGATGAGGAGACGGGATTGTATTACTATGGAGCAAGGTACTATGACCCGAGGGTGAGTTTGTGGATTAGTACGGATATATTGGAAGAGAAGAATTATGGAAATTCAAGTTATGCGTATACCTATAATCCAATTACTTTTATTGATCCTATTGGCACAGACACAATAAATATATCCTATGTTAATAAAAAATGGAAGATAGATGCGCCCATAATAGCTGATGGAAATGACGTCTTTAATGTCGCAAATGGAGATAAAAAAGAAACCTATGAATTTTCACAAGGAGAGCATGGGAAGCGAGTGAATTTGTTAAACTTGGAAATAGGTGAAACAAAAGACAGTTATACACTAGGAGTGTATCATATATCTGGAGAAGCAGATAATGGCACAGGGTTCTATGTTGCTCCAGGAGGAGAGCCAAGTACAAAGAACGGAAGTGGTCGAAGGATTCCTGATGGAACATATCCAATAATTAATCCGACGGCTGGATCACAATGGATAAAACCTGGAGTTGGAGGAAACGTAAGTAAGCGAGGAATCAGATTCCACTATGGAGGAACAAATCCAAGATCTTGGACAGAAGGATGCTTTGTTTTATCCTCTGGGTATTCTGTTAATGGAAATACGATCCATTATAATGCTGATGAATCAAAAACGGCATCAAGAAACTTTGACAATGCTTTGGGAGCCATAGGACATTTTTCGTATCGACCTAAAAGTAGGACCTATAATAGAGAAGGGGCAACTTTTAATGCTCCAATTAAACATACCCTAATTCTTAAATCAAGGAAAAAGTAATAATGTTATGTAAGTCTGTGTTATTGAAGATTTTCAATAACACAGACCTTTAATTAACTTTTGAACACTCTAAAAATGAAGAAGTCCTTATCTTTGATATTGTATGTATTTATGTGCAGCTGTTGTCTTGGCTCTTCGAGAGTCTCATTGAATTATAAAAATGATGAATCAACAGACGCACTAGAAGTAAAGTCGCCAATCTGTAGTCCTCTAAATTCTGAAGATAATGAACTAACAGATTCTATAACAACTAATTTTTCTCAGAGCAATGTAACATATTATGGTATCCGGATTTGGCCCCAAGACGAAGAATACTACCAGAAAAGTGTAGAAAACAGGTTGTATCTTGTGTTAGGGATTAATGATACGTTGGTAGTTATATCCGATAACCCAATATTTTTTGGGGCGAATATATTATCAATAAGATCAAAAAGTAGAGCAAGGAAGGTATATTCAAGGTACAATCTTAATTTTGATAATGATCTTCCAATAAGATTTTATGCCACATCTTCATCAGATACTCTTATTTATGAAAAAATACCAATAAAATCTGCTCCGTATCAATTGTCCAAGGGTATATTGAAGACAAATAGGTTAATTGGTCTCCCCATATATGTGGGTATGCCTATCAAAGTGCTAAATAGAAAAGTGGGGATAGAGGGAATAATCCCACTTGAAACCTTAACAGAGTATAAGGTAATGTGCGTCATACATCCAGAAGCGGTTCGCTCTCTTTGGGTAGATAAACAATATATCCAATCATTGAAGCAGTTAAGTCACTGTGATATAACAATGATCATATTAAAATTAAAAGATAACAAGATTGATACCATTGAGTTTACCAATTTTGGGAAATATAAAATGACGGATGGAATGAGCGTAACATCATATTTAAAATTTAGATAATGCGGTAATGGCCAAAAGACGTAAAGAAATTCCAGTAAGCGAAAGAACTGTTATTTTGAAAGGATTACGAAAATGAAAAAAAACATTACCCGTTGGCGGAATTAAATATGGAATAAGATGGGTAATGCTTCAAATCGGGAGTTGTTGTAATAATCATCTGATTATCAATGTGATTTTTAAAAGATTAGGCGTAAAGGCAGGGAAAGATTCTCTGCCTTTTGCTATATTTGTAACCCAAAACAAAGAAAATGAATATACGAGAACGCTTCGGCACTTTATGCTCCAGATTGGGAGTCGAGCTTCAATGTCCACATTGCTACTCAAACAATATTATCAAAAGTGGTAAAAGTAGTACAGGTAAACAACGCTACCGATGCAAACATTGCCAGAAGCGTTTTATTACTGACTACACATACAAAGCCTATCTTCCTAACTCTGACACCAAAATCACTCAACTGACCAAAGAGGGATTGGGTATTCGCAGTACGGCACGAATATTGGGAATTTCATTACCACCTTGCTTAAGAAGATTTTGCAGATAGTAAGCAATATCAAGCAGCCACCTACCTCTGTAGGCAAGACCTACGAAGTGGATGAGATGCGCATTTTTATCGGTAAAAAAATCATCCGCGCTGGTTAGTGTACGCCTTGGATAGAGAAACTCGCAAGGTTGTGGCTTTTAAAGTGGGCAGACGTACCAACGTACTCTGTCTGTTGTGCTTCAAAGTCTTTTTCTGTCCAAAGCCAAAATGATTTACACCGATAAACTGAAAAAATACAGTTATCTCATCAGCTGAAAAATACACCGTACCGTTTTCCGTTCTACCAACCATATCGAGTGGCACAATCTTACACTTCGTATCCACCTGAAACGACTGAACCGAAAACGATTTGTTACAGCCGCAGTTTATCAGTGCTAACAGCTATCATAAGGATTTACCTGTGGGTATAGCTACGGTCCGTAATCATAACACCGCAACCACAATACCCAATCCGTGTTTGCACTACTTGTCTGGAATGAGATGGGACAAGGCAGGGGTGTTTTTTATCCTTTGAATCTCCGAATCAACCAGCGTCAGTATCTCTTGTTTTACCTTACGATAGTTGCTTCGATAGTCTCTTTGAGATTATCGGAGCCATCTTCGTTTTTGAATTCCACTATCACTGGGATAGGCTGGTATGCTTTCATTTCTGCCGACACCTTGACGCTATCCACCACTATCTCCGCATGGAAAATCTTTTGGTCGATGCGTTCGTCGAAGTTATCGGACACCGCACCCACGAATATACCTTGTGTGAGGTTGGAAATCTTGCTTGCCGGGATAAGGCTATCCATTTGCGTGGAAATGGAGGTGGATTTGTCGTTGCGGTTGATGGTCATGGACTGCCGTTGCTGTAGCACCTTTCCGAAGCGTTCGCTAAGTGTCTTGGCAGTTTCGCCCACAACTTGACCGCTAAACACATTGCCTACAGTGTTCTGGATTACCTTGCTCTCCTTGTCGCCATAGTCACGGGTAAGCTGCGAAAAGTCCTGAAAACCCAAGCACACGGCGACCTTGTTGCTTCGGGCTGTGGCGATAAGGTTATCCAACCCACGAAAGTAGATAGTCGGCAACTCGTCGATTATCACAGACGATTTGAGCTGCTTCTTCTTATTGATGAGCTTCACGATACGGCTATTATACAGACCAAGTGCTGCCGAATAGATATTCTGGCGGTCGGGATTGTTACCTACAACCAGCACTTTCGGCTCCTTGGGATTATTGATGTCAAGCGAAAAATCATCGCCCGTCATCACCCAATAAAGGGCTGGTGAAATCATTCGTGAAAGCGGTATCTTGGCACTGGCTATCTGTCCCTGCAACTGATCCTGCGCTCCTCCCTCCCAAGCGTCCATAAAGGGAGAAAGATAGTTGGCAAGTTCATCGTAAGAAGTGAGTATCGGGAATATCTGTGCGTAAGGACGGTTCAGAAACTCGATAGCATGGGGAAAGGTGCAGTACTTTCCTTTCTCATATATCTTCAGAAACCAAATGATGGCAGCCAGCAAGATAATCGGCGACTCCACAAAGAAGTCTCCCTGCTTCTGAATCCACGAACGGTTAAGGTTGAGCATAATAGTATAGGCACTCTCGTAGGCATCCGATATATCCGTCATAAAGGCGGGATTGATAGGATTGCACCGATGCGACTTTCTCGGATCATCGAAGTTGATGACATAAAACTGAGGTTTTACCTTGTAGGCATCCAAGTGATGAAGCAGGTGATTGTAGGCTATCTCTGACAAATCGGGGAACTTATAGTGTAGGCTAAGCACCCGGCGTCGTATCATGTGAACATGAGCGATTTCCAAATGCTCGCCTCCGAACCGGACGTACACCTTCCAGCGTATCCGGCTCTCCGTTTCGATATTCAGTCTATATTGTACCATAATGGACTTTCTTATGACAACTACTGCACAATGCTATCGTTTTTCTTTTTCTTGCAATCATGAATTGCTTCCAAGGCTCTTTTCCTTTAAGACCTTTGAGTTTTCTCACATGATGCATTTCAAGTCTGTCGGTAGCCCCACATAATTCGCAATTTTGTGCTTTCAGTCTGTCTATAAGACTTGTAGTACTTGAATGGATTATGAAGTTTGGCATCGTTGAAATTTCACTATCCTCAGATGGTTTCAATCTCTTAAAACCGCCATTGTAGAATTTAGCTTCGATTGTTTTTCCTTTCTTGTTTTGGTAACTTATGGTGAAAATGCCGTTTTTTTTGTATTTGCGGCATACCTTTGTTACCTTGCTACGATATTTGGCAGCGAAAGTTTTATACATGCTATATTCCATAATGTGACCAAAGTTATTCATTTGCTTGGCACAGTTGACAGCAATCCCGAAATAATTGTAAAATCCTCTTATTTCAGAATTATATCTTTGGAGAATTTCAAGGTCATCATTGAAATTTAGTTCTGGTCTTGCTTTTGGCTTCCATATTTCTTTACCATTGTGCTTTTTAATTTCCACAACATCATACGCAAGCAGTTTTTTCTTGACCGTGTCTAATGGAATTTTAATTTCAATAGTTTTACTTAGTGACCTTTTCTTTCGACCAAGAGAGTCTCTCTTTGTTGCCGAGCATTTCCGATTTCGGATTTCAAACCCAAGGAATTTAGCAGGTGTTTCCGAATGGGTGATTAGGGTCTTTTCTTCGGACAATTCCAACTTCAGCTTGGTTTCAAGAAATATCTTGATGTCTGCCTTTATATTGGTTGCATCCTCCTTGCTGCCTATTACGCCACATAGAAAATCATCTGCATATCTGACGTATTTCAGTCTTTTGTAATTTTCATCCATGTCATTTCTACTTGAAGTCTTTAGCATAAGACCGTCATACGCTTTAACAAGGCGAAGAGCCTTGTCTCGTTCCTCTGCTGTTTGAGCTTTTTTAAGAGCATTTTTTGCACGTCCTTTCTTACGTTGGTAGTGTCTGTACTGTTTGTTGACCTCTTTCCGTTTCCCTTTGTCAAATCTCACAATGTATTCCTCCATGTATTTATCAAGTTGGTCGAGATATATGTTAGCGAGGATAGGGCTAATAATTCCACCTTGTGGCGTACCGCCATAGGATTTGAAATATTGCCAATTTTCAATATATCCTGCATTTAGGAATTTGCGGATAAGTCGGATGAAGCGGCTATCTTTAATGCGCTTTTCAAGAATTTTTATCATAACATCATGGTTGATGTTGTCAAAAAATCCTTTGATGTCACCCTCAATATACCATTTGGTACCACAAAAGGCTTTTGTAATCTGTTCAAGAGCAGTGTGGCAGCTCCTTTGAGGTCTAAAGCCATGTGAGCAAGTAGAAAACTGCTCCTCATAGATTGCCTCTAAAACCATTCTTACAACTTCCTGCAACAGTTTGTCTTCTATTGCAGGTATGCCAAGCGGACGCATCTTCCGTTTTTCTTGGGAATATACGTTCTTCTTGATGGCTTAGGCTGATAGCTTTCATCTTTCAATGATGCAATCAACTTGTCAATGCGCTCAAGGCTCATCCCATCAATGGTCTTTCCATCTGTACCAGCTGTCATATTTCCTTGTTTGGGTGCTATGCGCTGGTAGGCAACTGCATACATGTCCTTGTTGTAGAGGATGCGGTACAGACGCTCATACTTGTAATTCAAGTCCTTGCTATGTTTGCATAGACTGTTTAATACGTTTGTTGAATTTCTCATAAAGTCTCACACTTTAACTCATTAATTGTATTAAAATCTCAACTGTCTCCCTTCGCCATGTACGAGGCTTTCCCTCGCTCGGACTACTACGGAGACTCCGTTGCCTTGCTGTCAAAGTTTACTGACAGTTTAGGCAATCCCAGTTTATAGTGTTTTAACTGTTGGCGTGACAAGTTGTCGGGTATGACTTCCACCTTTTGCTGTATATTACAGTTGCGCTGTATCAAGTTCTTGCTTTCCTTACTCTACGACTGCAAGGAGAGTGATACAGTATGACGATTAGAAACTATCTATACAACAGTAGTTTCCATAGTTACCTTACGTCACAGTTTCCTATATGAACCGCTTAGATTATCATTCAACCAATTCGGGCTTTACCCTCATACTTGTCTTATCATCCTATTCAGTCTCAGTTTGGTAACTAACTGACTTATAGATGTAACCGACGTGCTACACTCCCTGCCGTCTTTCGTTGGACAGATAAGTCGGTGATGATAGGTCGTTTTCAAAGAACACTTGCCTAATCCTTGCCAAAGGGACGATTAAAACATTACCTTGACTGGCGCACCGTAGATATACATGGCAAAGCCTTTCTCAATCTGCTTGATATAGTTGTTCACAATGGCGTAAGACTTACCCGAACCCGGCGTGCCGAGCACCATCGAGGCACGGAAGGGATTGACCACGTTAATCCAACCTTTGTTCCACTTCTTCTTATAGTAAAAACGTGTAGGCAGATTGACAGAATACTCGTTCACCATGAGTTTGGTCTCCTGCATGAAACTCTCGTTCTCATTATTGAAGACATCTTCCATGAGGTTGTGTTTCAAGAGCCTGCTAATCCAGAGTCCTCCCATCAACAGGCAGATATAACCCGCTGTCATTGTAAAAATGTACAGCGTGGCATTGCCCAAATGTGATATAGGCAGAAGCAATAACCACCAGTTGAGGAAGAACAGACAGGAGCCAACAGCAAGAACCGTCCAAATCCTGTTCCAACTCATCTTTTCCGCTTTCACGCCCTTGGTTCCCAGACATGAGAGTGCCAGGAGCAGAAGCGAAAACAGCTTGGTATAGAGGATAGAATGAAATAAACCACCTGTTCTGTTGAAGTTGATAAGGATTCTGTCAACCACCCCGATTGTCACTCCCCACATGCGCATTGCCTCATAGCAATACCAATACACATTCATAATAGCGAGAATTATACTCACGGCACGGAGAAAATCCATGATTTTTCCCAATGCTCTCAAATCGTCTTCTTGTGCCATTGTTTTTTCTGTTTTGAAGTTATACAAATTGTTTTTGATTGAAGGCTGACTTTCTCCATTGTATAAGAAAGCCAACCTTGATGAAACGATTAAAGGCTTCGCCCTTTACGTTTCTTCTTCTTTCTACGCAACTCTCTGTCAAATGCAGCCTCTTGCGCCTCATTTGAAGAACCTCCTCCAGCCATAAGTCCAAGACCGCTGCCGTACTCGTCGAACAATTCAGAGCTTTGAAGTTCCTTCTCCAAAACAACGCCATCTTCCGTTGGAATGGTAAGCGGTATCGGCTGCTCATTCTCGTAAGGTAAGGAGAAGTGCTTCTGCAGGGCATTGGCAGAAAGATTCGTTCCAAGTCTTGAGCCGTTGAACACGCTTTGGGTGCGGTGGTCAATGAATGTTGCTCCGTAGATACGGCCGTCAGCTGTATGGCGAAAAACAACATCAATACCCTTTGTTTTCAGCAACTCAACGAATTTATCCTTATGGTATGTCTGCTTCAATACTGCCTCCACGCTATGTTTGGTCATCTCGGAGAGTTTCTTGTCCTCCTTAAACTTCTTGGCAGAATAAGCGAACCGCTTTTCTATTGCTCCACACCGACAGATTTGTCAATCTTGGAAGCCTTGAAAGGATTTCCAACCTTATTGCCCTGTCCGTCCGTGGCAGAATAGACAAAACCATGATACTCACGACCGCCAACTTCGCCTCTGACTTCCTCCAAGGATATATTATATAAGGAGAGAAGTGCACGGTACTCGCCCAAGGACTGGAACCTGTAGGTAGTGCAGAGTGATTTTACAGTATTGGCAACCTGCTTCTTCACATTGCCTTGCTTACATCCACCTTGCGGAGTGGATTGTCTGCCTGGCGTTGCTTGCGGTCTGCCTTGTGGAGATTGTACTTCTCCTCCAAGTCACGGGTGATAGCCTTGCTCCTATGGTAGTTGTATCGGCTATCCAAACACTTGCCGTTCTCATCCACCCGGATGGTCACGATGTGCATGTGGTGACGGTCAATGTCCTCATGCTTGTAAACCATGTATGGCTGGTTGCCATATCCCATGCGCTCCAAGTATTCCCGTGCGATGTTCTCCATGTCCATATCCGTCAGCACATCATCAGGATGCGGATTCAGGGAGATATGCACGACAGGCTTTTCCGTTCTGATATGCGGAGAAAGGTATCGCTGGAAATCACGCAAGGCATTGGCGATGCTCGTCTTTCCCGAACAATCATCGAAGATCTTGTTCGTTGCCAAGAGTTTTCCTTCTTCCTTGTTAATCTTCTCACCATTGTATGCCAGAGCGCCGTACAATGAACTTCCGAAACTTATCTTTGCGACCATCTTTCCTCAAACTTACGGGTTAGTTCAACAATCTCACGGGTAAGAGAGACCAGTTCCCTGGTGCAGTTCTCCAGCTTATAGAGCAAAGCCATCGCCTTTTTCTCTGAGAAATGACAACGGAGTTCCTTGACAACCTGGTTGTAGTTGTTGCCAATCATTCGGTACTGCGAGTGAAAAGAAGAAAGCTTGGTGTAGTATTCCACCAGTGTCTTATCCTCACGCAACACCTTGAACGGCTCGCCGAAGATGCGTGCCTTGGCAAAGACAGCCTTCGCCTTCACATCAGTCTGCTCATACATGACGAGGAATTTCATCCACTCGTCATCGTCGAACCGAAGCATTACATGGTGCGACTTCGGATTCAGCTTGGGGATTCGTCCCCCTCGTTTTCTTTCTGTGTTCATATTAAAATGGATTAAGTGGTACATGCGGCAATAATGGAATTGCACAAACTATCGTCAGATTGGAACATGGGGAGCCCGACTTCGGAGAGGCTACCAACCGGCAGGGCAAGGTCTTTGGAGAGTAACTCCAAAGGTTTTGAGTAACTCAAAACATACCTTGCTATGTCTTTGAGGACATAAAAATCCGCTTAGGGTGGATTGAAGTTAGCCTTCGTAAGAAGCTGTCCCCATCCCGAATGGAAGCTGTTCGGGAAATCCAGTCCTTTGCGGAATATCAACCTTGTTCTTCTCGGAACGATATAGATGCGCTATCCATCGCTTTGCCTTTCGGGTGCAAAATTACGGCTAAAATAGCACCCTTGGAACAGATGCACCCCAGACAACCACTGCAACTATCGGCAACATGCTGCCACAGGATTTGAAAACCATTGTTTTTCGGATTTTTCGTTGTTACTTTGCAGCGTGAATGACAGACATACGTGTCTTAAATGATGCAAAACAGACGGCATATTCAGATGCTCCAATGCAGTCATATAAAACGTATTACATGTAATATGATAAAACGTTTGACATGCAAAATGCTTGATATGTAAAATGTAATATAAGTATGCACAAATGTGGCATGACACACAGACTGGCTATAGAACAGTTATGAAGCATGACATATATAAAAGCCATATAGCAAGCATAAAAACAGTATAACTGATGCGAAAGTTGCATAACATATAATATCACTTGCAAGCCTCATGGCTCATAGATTTGCACCATAGCATGTAGGATGTATCACAAATAAAAATGCAATACCGCATTATAACAAACAAGATGTATAACTCATAAAAAGACAAACATGAAGAAAGAACCAACATTCATCGCCTTCTCCACCAAAAGGGAGGGGCAGGCAAGACAACACTAACCGTGTTGATGGCAAGTTTCCTTTATTATGTCAGAGGTTACGATGTCGTTGTGGTTGACTGCGATTTTCCACAGTTCAGCATCAAGGACATGAGAGAACGTGACATGCAGAGCATCGAGAGTAACGAGTATCTGTTGAGACAAGCCTATGAGCAGTTGAAAAGAACAGGAAAGTCTGCTTATCCTATTGTAGAGAGTCACCCAGGAAAGGCTATGGAGCAATAAAGCCATTCTTGGAAATGGATACCCCACCGGACTTCATCTTTTTCGACCTCGCAGGAACCATTGACAACCTTGGTGTGATAAATACCATCGTCACTATGGATTATATATTCTGCCCGATTACGGCAGACAATGTGGTGCTGAAAAGTTCCATTATGTTCGCCAGTCAGTTGAACGATTCGTTCATCAGTATCGGAAAGACCAACATCAAGGAACTGTATATGCTATGGAACATGGTAGATGCACGAGAGAAGACCGATCTGTATGAGAAAGCAAGTCGTGTGATGGACGGAGCAGGACTGTCGGTGATGAACACATACATCCCGGACAGCAAGCGTTTCAGAAAGGAATGTGCCGAAGTCGGCAACAAGGCTGTCTTTCGTTCCACGATTCTTCCTCCCGACAAGCATCTGATAAAAGGTAGTAACATCGAGAAGTTGGCAGACGAGATTTTATCAATCATCAAGAAATAAAAAAGTATGGCAAAGAATCTGAAAGTAACCATTGACTCGGAAGAGTTCAGAAACTCATTCCGACCACATATGCCTCCAAACAGGGAATCGACGGAAGAGACACCAAAGGAACAGAAAGAGTTTTCAAAGGAAGAACCTCGTTCGCCCCAAAATGTTGTCTCGACCAAGAACAGCACTTCATTGATGGAGGAATATCAGGAAAGATATATCCGCAGGTCTGAGAATCCAGCACGCTCTGGCAAGATGACATACATCCGAAAGGAGTATCATGAGACCATCATGCGCCTTGTTTCAGTCATGGAACGAGATGATATGTCCTTGTCGGGATACATAGACCATGTGTTGACAGAACATTTCCAAAAGTATGGGGAGGTCATCAAGGAAGTTTACAAAAAGAATAACAACAGAGATATAATCATGTGGTAAATATGGAAGCGGTATTATTGACAATTGCGCTCCTGTATATGATATGGAGTGTGGCGGTATTGGTGTTCGATGCCGATATTTGGTTGAAGAACAAGTTGAAGGCGGACAAGCCAAAATATGAAGCAAAGGAAAGTCCACCTCCACGAGGCGACGATTTCATAGTCAAACATACCTATACGGTTTCTCCAAAAACAGATTCAATGGAGCAAGTAAAACCCAAAGAAGATGGTGAAACAGTAAAGGAAAGTGAAGTAACCTTTGAAGACGATAAACTTCCGAAAAAGTCAGCTCGCATACCAGATGACAAACTGGACGAGGCATTTACTGACACACGCATCGAGGATGTTGGTGTAGAGTTCGACGACTCGGAAGAAGAGCCTACAGTGGAACAGGCAAGTGGCAATAGCTTTGAGGAGATAGACAAGGCAGTCGAAACTGCAACCAAGCCGAATGTCACAAATGAGGAGTGTGTCCATGCAGGCAAGGTGTTTTCGGAAATGGAAGGCAATGAGCTTTTCAACATGATAGCAGAGCGTTCCAAGATTATCAAACGCAGATAGATGCGTTGATGGAATTGCATATGTCGAACATTTCCTCAGACAAGCCCATGTCAGGAAAATCAACAAAAGTAATCAAGAAGAAAAAGCTTGTTGTTCCTGAAGACTTCAAAGATTTCAATATCAGAGATTTTGTATAACAATAAAAAGTGAAAATTATGACAAACAAAAAAAGAAACAATGGTAAGAGACAAATTCCTTCGATAGACGCCAAGGAGTTTTATGAGATTTTCATGAGAAATCATGATGAGTGCAAGAAGAAAATCCATGATTTGGTTACTTCTTACCTAAAAGTACACAAGATAGAACAGACATCCTGTTCAAAGAAGGGAAAATAAGGCATTGGACAAACATAGAGGACTTCAACATCCTCGACTTTGTATAACAATTAAAAAATAAGAATCATGAAAAGAGCAAGAAAGAACAGAGAGCCAAAGGAACACATCAGTGTTCAGTCAACAGTGAGTGTAACCGTGTCGTCCTGTGCCAACAACAGAAATGGGTACATCGGCAAGTTCATGACGGATGCAGGCTTTACTGCAAGACTTGGCAGACAAGTAAGCATCAGCGAGGAAACTCATGAGCGAGTAATGAAGTTTGTCAGTGTCGTAGGCAAAGGACAGGTTTCCATGGCAAGTTTCATCGAGAACATCGTCAACGAACATTTTGCCATCCATGCAGCCGAAATCAAGGCTGCGTTTGAAGAAGGTATAAAGGCATATCACCTCTAACAAAAAAGTACGCCAATGAAAAAGAAAGACTACGGCTAAAATCTCAGCTCGCCACTGAATCCACAAGTCGGCATCATGCCGCATGAGTAAACAAAAGTATCAACCGCCAGACGGGACTATCCAATCCCCAAGGCACAGACAAAAAAGATTTATGAACAAGAAAAACAGAATCATTCTTCTCGCTGCGATGATTTTCGCAGCCGTATCACAGACATTCGCGCAAGGCAATGGACTTGCAGGTATCAACGAAGCAACAAGCATGGTGACCTCCTACTTCGACCCGGGCACGAAGCTCATCTACGCCATCGGTGCCGTGGTAGGTCTCATCGGAGGCATCAAGGTGTATGGCAAGTTCTCATCTGGCGACCCCGACACGAGTAAGACTGCCGCAAGCTGGTTCGGAGCCTGCATCTTCCTCATCGTGAGCGCAACCATCCTCCGCTCATTCTTCTTATAATATAATAAGGTATAAGACTTATGGCTGACTACCCAATCAACAAGGGCATCGGTCATTCGGTTGAGTTCAAGGGACTGAAGCACAGTACCTCTTCATCTTTGCAGGTGGACTGCTTGCCGTCTTCTTCCTTGTGGTCGTCCTCTATATGGCTGGTGCGGATCAATTGGTCTGCATCGGCTTGGGTCTCACGCTCGGATCATTGCTTGTATGGGGAACATTCCATCTGAACAACAAGTACGGCGAGCATGGACTGATGAAGCTTCTTGCCGCCAAGAGCCATCCACGCTATATCCTCAACCGAAGGAAAACAAACCGAATGTTCAAACATAAAAAGAAAGAAGAATGAGAAATATCAGAAAATCAAGCACCCTTGAAAGCAAGTTCCCGCTGCTTGCCGTGGAGCAAGGCTGCATCATCTCCAAGGATGGCGACATCACGGTCGCCTACGAGGTGACACTCCCCGAAATCTTCACGGTTACATCGCAGGAGTATGAGTCGGTACATGCCGCATGGTGCAAGGCTATCAAGGTGCTGCCCGACTACAGCATTGTCCACAAGCAGGACTGGTTCGTGAAAGAGAATTATGCGCCGGACTTGCAGAATAGCGACATGAGCTTTCTGTCAAGAAGCTATGAGCGACACTTCAATGAGCGTCCTTACCTGCATCACCAGTGTTACCTGTTCCTTACCAAGACCTCCAAGGAGCGCATGGCACACCAGAGCAATTTTTCCACCTTGTGCCGTGGGCATATCATTCCCAAGGAAATCAAGGACAAGGAAACGGTAGCAAGATTCCTCGATGCCGTGGAGCAGTTCGCAAGAATCATCAATGACAGTGGTTATATATCGTTGCGAAAGTTGACAGACGATGAAATCACAGGCACGGAACGGACAACGGGACTTGTAGGCAAATACCTCTCGCTCTCCACGGAGAACGTGCAATGTTTGGAGGATATGGAATTGTCTGCAAGTGGTATGCGTATCGGAAACAAACACCTATGCCTTCATACCTTGTCACAAACGGAAGACCTGCCAACGGAAGTATCTACGGACAACCGCTTTGAGCGATTGTCAACTGACCGAAGTGACTGCCGACTTTCCTTTGCCGCTCCGGTTGGCTTGCTGTTGTCCTGCAACCATATCTATAACCAGTATGTATTCATAGACAACAGTGACGAGACCTTGCAGAAGTTCGAGAAAACCGCCCGTAACATGCACTCGCTGTCAAGGTACAGCCGACAGAACGCCATCAACAAGGAATGGATTGACGAGTATCTGAACGAGGCTCACTCACAGGGGTTGCAGTCTGTCCGTGCCCATTTCAATGTCCTGGCATGGGGCGAGGATATGGAAGAGTTGAAGCATCTTCGTAATGATGTGGGCAGTCAGTTGGCAAGCATGGAATGTGTGCCACGCCACAATACGGTGGATTGTCCGACATTATTCTGGGCAGCGATACCCGGCAACGAGGGGGATTTCCCGTCAGAGGAGAGTTTCCATACCTTCATTGAGCAGTCGGTGTGCCTCTTCACGGAGGAAACCAACTATATGGATTCTCCCTCACCGTTCGGCATCAAGATGGCAGACCGCATCAGTGGCAAGCCGCTGCACATTGACATCTCGGACTTGCCGATGAGAAAAGGCGTGACAACCAACCGCAACAAGTTCGTGCTCGGACCATCGGGAAGTGGGAAGTCGTTCTTCATGAACCACCTCGTCAGACAGTATTACGAGCAAGGCACGCATGTGGTCTTGGTCGATACGGGAAACTCCTACCAGGGACTCTGCGAGATGATCAACAGAAAGACAGGCGGAAAGGACGGTATCTACTATACCTATACGGATGAGAGTCCCATCTCATTCAATCCCTTTTTCACCGAGGATAAGGTCTTTGACATCGAGAAGCGAGAGAGCATCAAGACATTACTCCTGACGCTTTGGAAGAAGGACAACGAGCCTGCCACACGAGCGGAAGAGGTTGCTTTGTCGAATGCCGTGTCGCTCTACATCGGTAAACTGAAAGAGAAAAACGACATTGTTCCATGCTTCAATACCTTCTATGAGTTTGTGGGAACGGAATACCGCAAGGTGCTGGAAGAAAAGAAAGTCCGTGAAAAAGATTTTGATATAGACGGATTCCTCAACGTGCTGGAACCTTACTACAAGGGTGGTGAGTACGACTATCTGCTTAACTCCGACAAGGAGCTTGACCTGCTGCACAAGCGGTTCATCGTTTTCGAGATAGATTCCATCAAGGACCATCCAATCCTGTTCCCGGTCACGACCATCATCATCATGGAGCTGTTCATCAACAAGATGCGCCGCCTGAAAGGCATCCGTAAGATGATAGTGATAGAAGAAGCATGGAAAGCGATAGCTTCGGCAAACATGGCATCCTATATCAAATATCTCTATAAGACGGTCAGAAAGTTCTTCGGTGAGGCGGTTGTGGTGACGCAGGAAGTCGAGGACATCATTTCGTCAGCCATCGTGAAGGACAGTATCATCAACAACTCAGACTGCAAGATACTCCTTGACCAGAGGAAGTTCATGAACAAGTTCGAGCAGATACAGTCATTGCTCGGATTGACGGAAAAGGAGAAGTCGCAGATTCTCTCCATCAACCAGTCCAACGATCCCTCACGTCTCTACAAGGAAGTATGGATAGGACTTGGCGGAACGCAGTCGGCTGTATATGCCACAGAGGTGTCTACGCAGGAATATCTCGCCTATACGACAGAGGAAAGTGAGAAACTAGAGGTAAGGGCATTGGCGGAGAAACTCGGTGGCGACATGGAAGCCGCCATCCGGCAGCTTGCAGAGGACAAACAAGAGAACAAAAGAAATTCATTATCCACTTAATCCAAAAGTAAAAATGAGAACAAAAGTAATCATGACAATCTGCCTGTTCCTGCTGATGGTGGGAAAGGCAAGCGCACAGTGGTCTGTCATAGATCCTACCAACATTGCGCAGAGTATCATCAACTCGTCCAACAACATCGTCCACACATCTTCGACGGCTCAGAACATGATCAACAACTTCAAGGAGACCGTGAAAATTTACGAGCAGGGCAAGAAGTACTACGATGCGCTGAAGTCGGTGAATAACCTCGTCAAGGACGCACGCAAGGTGCAGCAGACCATCCTCATGGTGGGTGACATCACGGACATCTACATCAACAACTACCAGAAGATGATGCACGATGACAATTTCTCCGTGGAGGAACTCTCCGCCATCGGCTTCGGCTACACCAAACTGCTGGAGGAAAGCAACGATGTGCTGACTGAGTTGAAGAACGTGGTGAACATCACGACCCTTTCCATGACGGACAAGGAGCGAATGGACGTGGTGGAACGCTGCTACTCGAAGATGAAGCGTTACCGCAATCTCGTGAGCTATTATACCAACAAGAACATTTCCGTGAGTTATCTGCGTGCCAAGAAGAAAAACGACCTCGACCGCATCATGGGACTCTACGGCAAGTCGAACGAGAAATACTGGTAGCCTATGGATTTCGAGAATCTTCACCAGATACTGCGTTCCCTGTATGACGAGATGATGCCGCTGTGTTCCGACATGACGGACATTGCCAAGGGACTTGCAGGACTTGGGGCGCTGTTCTATGTCGCCCTGAGGGTTTGGCAGTCACTGTCAAGGGCAGAGCCGATAGATGTATTTCCGCTGCTCCGTCCGTTTGCCATCGGACTTGCCATCATGTTCTTCCCGACCATCGTGCTCGGAACGCTCAACAGCGTGATGAGTCCCATCGTGCAAGGTACACATTCCATGTTGGAGACACAGACCTTCGACATGAACGAGTACCGGGCGCAGAAAGACAAACTGGAGTATGAGGCGATGAAACGCAATCCGGAAACTGCATACCTTGTAAGCAACGAGGAGTTTGACAAGCAGCTTGACGAACTCGGCTGGTCACCCGGCGACGTGGTGACAATGGCAGGAATGTATGTGGAGCGTGGCATGTACAGCATGAAAAAGAGCATCCGTGATTTCTTCCGTGAACTGCTGGAGCTGCTGTTCCAAGCCGCTGCACTGGTCATAGACGTGCTGAGGACATTCTTCCTCATCGTCCTGTCCATCCTCGGACCGCTTTGTTTCGCCATATCGGTATGGGACGGATTCCAGTCCACGCTGACGCAATGGTTCTGCAGGTACATACAGATTTATCTCTGGCTACCCGTTTCGGACTTGTTCAGTACCATCCTTGCCAAGATACAGGTGCTGATGCTGCAAAACGACATCGAGGCATTGCAGAACGACCCGAACTTTTCCATTGAGGCAAGCAACGGTGTTTACATCGTTTTCCTCATCATCGGAATTATCGGTTACTTCACCATACCGACCGTGGCAGGCTGGATCATACAGGCTGGTGGCGGCATCGGCAACTACAACCGGAACGTGAACACGGCAGGCTCACTGGGCGGAAGCATCGCAGGAGCAACGGCAGGAAATGTGGCAGGACGTGCCGGAAGGCTCATCAAGAGCGGATTTAAGAAAATATAGTCATTCATGAACAATACAACGAAAAGAAAAATGGAATTCAAGTCATTGAAGAATATCGAGACCTCGTTCAGACAGATACGCCTGTTCTGCATCGTCCTCGTCATCGGTTGCGCTGTTGTCGCAATATGCTCGGTGGTGTTCGCATTCCGATTTGCGGAGAAGCAACGCGAGAAGATATACGTCCTTGACGGAGCAAGTCGCTGATGCTCGCCCTCTCGCAAGACCTGTCACAGAACAGACCTGCCGAGGCAAGGGAACACGTGAGACGCTTTCATGAGCTGTTCTTTACGCTATCTCCCGAAAAGAGCGCCATCGAGCACAACGTGAAACGAGCCTTGCTGCTGGCTGACAAGAGCGCATACAACTATTACCAGGACTTTGCGGAGAAAGGTTTTTATAACCGACTTATTGCGGGAAACATCAACCAGTCGCTGCAAGTGGACAGCGTGGTCTGTAACTTTGATAACTACCCTTATCAAGCCAAGACCTACGCACGGCAGGTGATACTCCGAGAGAGCAACGTGACGGAGAGAAGCCTTGTCACCGTATGCAGGTTGGTGAACGCCACACGCTCCGACGACAACCCGAATGGTTTTACCATTGAAGGTTTCACCATTGTGGAGAACAGGGACATCAGTACAGTAGAACGATAAAAATAGCAAGAATGGAAAATCCGATTAAGACAATCCAAGAAAAGGTGAATGGTATGAAGGGAAGACTGCGTGACAGGCTGGATTCCCTTCCGCCAAGGGTGAGACTGAAAGTCGTGCTCGTCATGTTCGGCTTGTTTGCCCTCTGTAGCCTTTACATGATAGGTTCAGCCATCATCAACTTCGGAAACGGCAAGACCTCTAATATAGAGGTTGAGCACATAGAGAGTGTAAAGTTGCCCACCGACAAGGGGCAGCAAGTGACCAACCAAAATGAATTGATACATGGAGAAGGAGAAGAATGACAAGGTGGAGCCGGATAAGGCTCCAAAGGAAAAGAAGCCTTTGACAGAGGAACAGCGTATCAAGCGCAACAAGATGATTGCCATACCGTGCATGTTCCTCGTCTGCGGTCTGGTGCTATGGCTTATCTTCAAGCCGTCTGCATCAGAGGGTGAGAAAGGCAGCAAGGGATTCAACATGGAAATGCCCGATGCGGAGAAGACAGATGTGGAGGCGGACAAGCGCAAGGCATACTCCAAGGAGGATCTTGCCAACAAGCAAAAGGAAAAAAGCAGAGCAATGAACACTCTTGGTGAGTACATGCCAGGCATTGATTCGACTGCTACACGGCAAGAAAAGGACTTTGACCTGATGCAGTCTGGGCAGCAGCCAACCAAAGCAGAAAGACAGGAGGCGGATGCCATCCGCTCGTCTGCCGAGGCATACCAAACCTTGAACACGACCTTGGGCGGTTCTATGAACAGCCACAACAAGGGGGAAGCAGCGAAGATGCTGAGTTGAGGAAACGTCTTGACGAGCTGGAGGCAAGCATGATGCAGCAGGAAAACAAGCGTTCCAATATGGACGAGCAAGTTGCCCTTATGGAGAAGTCCTATCAACTTGCGGCAAAGTACATGCCTGATGGAAATGCCAATGCGGCAAGTCCTTCATCTGCAGAAACTGCAACAGAGGAAAACAAGGAAGCTGTCACCAAGGGCAAGAAAGCCAAGGTTTCCCCTGTAAGGCAAGTGCAAAGGCGTGTAGTTTCGTCCTTGAACCGCCCCATGAGTAACGGGGAGTTTGTCGCCTCTTACTCGGAAAAGGCTTCGGCAAGGTTCAATACCGCCATCGGAAGAGGTGGTATTTCCGACAAAAACACGATTTCTGCCTGCATCCACGGCACCCAGACCATAACGGACGGACAGGCAGTAAGGTTGAGATTGTTGGAATCTATGCGTGTCGGCAATAGGGAGATACCACGAAATTCTGTCATTGTCGGAGTGGCACGATTGCAAGGTGAAAGGCTTTCCATAGCCTTGAAGTCCATTGAGCACAACGGCATGATTATCCCGATTGAGCTTGCCGTCTATGACAATGACGGTCAGGAGGGCATCTTCATCCCGAAGTCGATGGAGGTTGACGCAGCCAAGGAAGTTGGTGCCAACATGGGAAGCTCGCTGAACAGCAGCATCAACATTTCCTCCAATGCCGGGGCACAACTTGCCTCCGACTTGGGAAAAGGTGTCATACAAGGCGTGTCGCAGTATATCTCCAAGAAGATGCGTACCGTCAAGATACACCTGAAGGCTGGCTACATGGTCATGCTCTACCAAGAGGAAGATTAGCCGAAAGGCAACAACATTTATACCACTTAATCCAAAAGTTTAATTAAAAGCAAACTAAAATGAAGAAGACAACAATCATGTTCGCCCTTATGCTGGGTGTAGCCTGCACTGCATCAGCGCAGAAAACAGGCAAGAAAAAAGCGCAGAAGTCTGTAAAGACTGAGCAAGTAAGCAATGTTTCTTCCGACCAGGAAGAGAAACTGACCTTGACCAAGGAGGTGTATCCGCAGAAGGAAGAGAACAGCAACCTCTATCACGGCTTGACCAAGAAGCTGACCTTCGACCGCATGATTCCACCTCATGGTTTGGAAGTGACTTATGACAAGACGGTTCATATTCTCTTTCCTGCCTCTGTCAAGTACGTTGACTTGGTTCAGAGGATTTGATAGCTGGCAAGGCGGACGGTGCGGAGAATGTTATCCGTGTAAAAGCAGCCGTGAAGAACTTCAAGAAAGAGACCAATATGAGCGTCATCACGGAGGATGGCTCATTCTACACCTTCAATGTGAAGTATGCCAAGGAACCGCTCATGCTCAATATCGAGATGGCTGACTTCATCCATGACGGTGAGGCGGTGAACCGTCCGAACAATGCGCAGGAGATTTATCTCAAGGAGTTGGGCAAGGAAAGTCCCATGCTGGTACACCTCATCATGAAGTCAATCCATAAGGATAACAAGCGCAAGGTGAAGCACATCGGCAGCAAGCGTTTCGGAATCCAGTACCTTTTGAAGGGCATCTATGTACACAGCGACTTGCTGTATTTCCACACAGAAATCAAGAACCAGAGCAACGTGCCGTTTGACGTGGACTATATCACATTCAAGGTGGTGGACAAGAAGGTGGCGAAGCGAACCGCCATTCAGGAGCAGGTGCTTCTTCCTGTCCGTGCCTACAACTATGTGGTGCGTGTGGCTGGCAAGAAAACGGAGCAGACGGTGTTCTGCTTACCGAAATTTACCATTCCCGACGACAAGGAGCTTGTCGTGGAGATGAACGAGAAGGAAGGCGGTCGCCATCAGTCGTTTGTCGTGGAGAACAGCGACTTGGTGCGAGCTTTGACAATCAACGAACTTAGCGTGAAGTAACGGATGAAAAGAAGAAACATTGCAATCATGCGATGCTTGCCCTCACCGCAGGGCAGGCATTCGCCCAAAGATGTCTTCCTCAGATGAAAGGCATTGAGGTGAAGGTCGGCATGGCTGACGGAGTATATAACGGCAAGAAGTCCTGCAAGGCTGGCTATTATGCAGGTCTCGGACTTTCGAGCTATACCAAGGGTGGTGACAAGTGGACGTATGGGGCGGAATATCTGCAAGTACATCAGCCTTACCGTGAAACTTCCGTTCCAATGGCACAAATGACGGGCGAGTTCGGTTATTCCTACAACTTCCTTTCCGACAACAGCAAGACGGTGCTGTTCTATATCGGAGGTACGGTACTGGCTGGCTATGAGTCCGTAAACTGGGGCAAAAGAACCATGTCGGACGGAGCGACCTTGCAGAACAAGGGAGCGTTTATCTATGGCGGTGCCGTGGCATTGGAAACGGAAATATACCTGTCGGATGCTATAGCTTTGACCGCTTCCGTTAAGGAAAGGCTTGTTTGGGGCAACAGTACGGGACATTTCCACACGCAGTTTGGCATCGGCATGAAGTTCATCATCAACTAAAACAGTGAGCCTATGGATATCAATGAAATCAAACAAGTGCCTATTGTGGACTTTCTCTATGTTCTCGGCATTGAGCCTGTCAAGCACAAGGCTTCGGGACTTTGGTATCATGCGCCATACCGCAACGACCGCAATCCTTCGCTTCGGGTATCAACGGACAAGAATGTCTGGTATGACTATGGCATCGCCAGAGGTGGTGACATCTTCAACCTCGCAGGGGAGTTCATCAACAGCAATGAGTTTGTGGCACAAGCCAAGTTCATATCTGAAACGCTTGGTGGCAGTTTCCCGACATCGTTTCCGCATTATCAAAGAATAGCGGAAAAGGCTGTGAAGGCGAAAGGCAATCCCTTTAGTGATATTGTGGAAAAGCCTTTGAGTCATCCTGCACTTCGGCAGTACTTGCGTGAGCGTGGCATATCAGCTGACGTGGCGAGCCGTTTCTGCTGTCAGATGGAATACCGATACTATGGCAAACAGTTCTTTGCTGTCGGTTTCAAGAACAACAGCGATGGCTACGAGATACGCAACCGCTTCTTCAAAGGTTGCGTGTCGCCAAAGGACATCACTCTCATTGGCAGGAACAGCAACGTCTGCCATCTGTACGAGGGTTTTATGGATTTCCTCTCTGCCGTAATTCTCGGCATAGGTCGTGGTGAGGATCATATTGTCCTCAACTCGGTGGCTAATATGCAAAAGGTGCATCATCTTTTGGATGGCTATGCACAAGTGTACTGTCACTTGGACAATGACGAAGCTGGCGAGAATGCCTGTGTCGAACTGCAAAAGCGATATGGCGATAAGGTCATTGACCATTCGCATCTATACACAGGTTACAAGGACTTGAACGAGTACCTGATGAGCCATAAGACAAGAAAGTAACAATCATTCAAAAAGCAACAATACAATGAAGAAGAACAATAAAATCAAGAAATCAGTGAGCGTGTTGGCATTCCTTTTCGTGTGTGCCTTGTCGGTAATCCTTTCATCGTGCAGCGATGAGCTGGACATTCAGCAGTCGTATCCGTTCAAGGTGGAGACGATGCCTGTGCCAAAGGACATTGTGCGTGGACAGACCGTTGAAATCCGCTGCGAGTTGAAGGCGGATGGAAAGTTTGACGGCACCATCTACACCATCCGCTATTTTCAGCATGACGGAAAAGGTTCGCTGAGAATGGAGAACGGAACGGTGTTCCAGCCAAACGACCGCTATCTGTTGGAGAACGAGAAGTTCCGTCTTTACTATACCTCGGCAAGCACGGAGACACAGACGCTGACAGTGGTGGTGGAGGACAACTTCGGCAAGTCATACGAAATGGAGTTCAGTTTCAACGATACTGACGATGAGGAAGAGTTTGCGAGAAGTGCCAACAAACTCGGTAGCGTATGAGGTTGATGATATTGTTAGCCTTGCTTTTTGTGTCGGGCAGCTTGTCTGCCCAGACGCAAGGGGCGATAAAGCGAGTTCGTCATGTGTCACGTTTTGAGTTGGCTGTCGCCTGCATCAAGAAGTACGAGGGTCTGCACGGACCGAAGCATCATCCTTATGTCGGATATGGGCACAAGCTGTTGCCTGGCGAACGGTTTTCTCCAAAAATGACGGAACGGCAAGCCGATGCCTTGCTGCGCTCTGACCTCAGAAAGCTCTGCGCCATGTTCCGTGGCTTCGGTCGTGACTCGCTGCTCTTGGCTGCACTTGCCTACAATGTGGGGTGTGGAAAGGTGATGAAAAGCCGGATGTATGCCAAGATGCGAAGTGGCAACAGAAACATCTATCGTGATTATGTGGACTTCAAAAGGTGGAATGGAAAGATAGTGCCCTCCATCGAGCGAAGAAGAAAAATGGAGTATCTGCTCTTGTTTACTCCATAGAATAAGGTTTAATAAAATAGGACAGTCCCTTTGATTGGGGGCTGTCCTTTGTTTTTGCAAGCATCGCAGATAAGGGCAAGACGGTTTCTTTGCCACTTTCTTTTCCGCTCCTCGTCTCATGATTCCTAAGACATCACCAAATTTTTGAGAGCTTTTTTATGTTAAAATAAGCAAAATAGCCCCCAGAAAGCATATAGGCATACCTACCCCTGTAGCAGAAGAAGACATTTTTTGACTTTTCTGTTACAAAAAACGATACGGAACTCTTTCTTTTAATAGCTTTTTGCTCGATTCCTAATTAGTTATCCGTATCTGTCCTCACAAGACTATAAGAGACAATGGTACATTGTCATAGTTCACTTGCTTTGGACTTTTCAATATGTAAGTTCTTTCTGCCGTCAGAGGTGTTCAACACTTCCCATTTTCTCTTTTGTTTGCCTATGGCAAACATTCTGCGAATGAGCTTAAACTTGACGGCATTCAATGCCTTACGCTTAGTATCAGAATCTTTTCTGCCTCCTAACTTTCGATTATAAAACATTTGCATTTCCACATCGTACTCAACAGCTCTCAATGCCGCCATAGACAGGTCAGCTTTCACTTGACCGTTACAGTGTGCGGAAGGTCGGGCACGCCATTTCACACTGGTACCAGAAGTGTGACTGCATGGAGCTACGCCAACATATCTCGCATATTGCCGAGCTGTGTCAAAAGCGGTAAAGTTTCGTGTGATGGCAATTATGTTTGTTGCATTGACAAAACCAATTCCTGGTATCGTCAACAGATTCTGAAAAGTGTCAAAGACATCTTCCTCCTTGGACATTAATTCACACTCTTCCTGATCTATCTTCTCAATGTCATGATTGAGCTTTTTAATGTAGCTCTCATACATGGCAGAATCCTCTTTCGTTTCAAACATCTGCATTCGGTTCATAAAGTTTGTCCGTTGCTCCACAAGGAACTTACGCTCATTGACAAGTTGCTTCAATTGTTGCATAGCCTTGCTTGGCAACTTGTATGGCTTGGCACATTCCGTGCCATCATAACGATAGAGGAAGTCAGCTATCTTTGCAGAGTCATTCTTGTCTCGCTTATCTATTGTCCCCATAGGATGATGTTTTACTATACGTGTACTAAGCATACAGAAAGAGTAATTCTTGGACGTGAGGAATTTTTCCAAGTCCAAGGAGTAGCAACCTGTAAATTCCATGCCAAACAGGGCTTGGGAAAGTACCACACGGCTCTTTTTGAGCCATGAGCACATATCGCCAAATCCCTTGCGAGTGTTGTTGAACACCTCATGAGGGAACATTTTGATGTTGGTGTCCTCACGAAATATAGATACATCTATGACATTTTTAGAGATGTCAATGCCTACAAATGATTTATTTTTCATATCTTTGCACCGCTTTACGAAAGGAACTCTCTATGTCAGGATAAGCCAAATCTTTTAAAAGCTGGGACGGACAGCTAATTCCCTAAAAGGCACTGAGTCTGACATTTCGGGCAGAGGAGACTATATCAAGGGAAAGGCTTTGCCTAAGATTAAAAAGTTCACTACCTCTGTCTGGAGTTCCTTCCTTTTGAGGATTCCTCGCAAAGGTAGTGCCAAAAGCAACCAAGAGACTCTATCATGGTATAGTGATGGTCTTAAAACACTGTTAGTTCACTCCTGGTTGCTTGTTTTTCCCATTTCGATAATTGTCCGTCTCCACATACGGAGTACCTCGTTTTATAACGGCAAACATACGGAGTATCATCTTAAACTTGATTGCATTAAACACTATTCCACTGCATTTCTCCTTTCTCTTGCGTTCCCAGTAATCTCTGATGTTCGGAATGTGCTGCATGCAAACCAAACAGGCAATGGACAAATCTGCCTTTGCCTGTTTAAAACCTTTCTTAGAGACTGACGAGCCTTTTCTCACAGATGTACCAGATTCTTTCTTGAAAGGAGCGACACCAATATAGCAAGCGTATTTACGTGGGTTATCTATTGCCATGAAGTTTTCGGTCAAGACAATGGTTTCAAGTGCGACAACACGCCCAATACCAGGTATTGATGTCAGCAGGGAAAAGTTCTTGCTGATGTCCGCATCTTCTTTTATGTACATGTCAATTTCATTGTCTATGCCTTTAAGTGCATCATTGAGCGTTTTAAGTTGCCCATTCTTACGTTCCACAGACAAATCTGTGTCATACGCACATATATCATGAAGCTGCTGCTTGTAAAGGACTGACTGCTTGACTGTCTGCTTGCGTTCCGCCAAAAGCCTCTTCAACTTAAAATATACAGGAGAAGGAAGTTTTGATGGGTTGCGAAGAATCTTTCTGTGGTTCTGCTCACAGTAAATGGCTATGCGGAAAGAATCAAGCTCGTCAGTCTTGATGCGGTCGAGCGAACGCAGTCCATCATCCAAGTCTGGCTCAAAGCGATGCATCTTGCGAGGTTCCACCATCCTATAAATATAATGTTTCTCTTCCAACCACAGTCTAAAGTTTTGGGTGTAAAGTCCTGTATATTCCATACAGAACAAGACTATATCAAACCCCTTGCTTACCTTTGCCACCCATGAACCAATTTTCTTGAAACCTGCATTGTTGTTGCTCACCTTTATATGGGCTTTCTTCCAATCAATGCTTTCTCCGTCATAATAAGCAAGGTCGAGAGTCTGCTTTGAGACATCCACGCCTATGTAAAGTTCTTTATCCATAATTTTGACATTTAATAGTTAAATGGAATCAAGAAAGTTGGCTGGATTATATAAGGACTATGACATGAGAAAGGGCATACCTTGAAAGAAAGATAGTTCACCTTAACACCCATTAACCAAATATCCTAACTTGATTCCTGGGTGCAAAGGTAAAAGATAGAAAGTAATAACTTCTTCATACGATTTCAAGTTTAAGATATGATTTTTTTAAACCAAGGAAGGTCTATGGTGTTTTCGCCATAGACCTCACCTAAAATATAATAATGTATATTGACAAAGATTACTTGCCGGTTGTTTCACCCTCAGTAGTCTCGCCACCCTCAGTGGTGTCGTCCTTCTTAGGAGCATCAGAGAGTTCCCAACCTGCATTCTGTCCTAAGTTAGGATTCTTCTTGTAAGTGTCATCAGGCACTGGGAAGTAATAATTCTTAGGACAAGAGAACGCACGAGTAGGATGGTATTATCGTTGCGATAAGTATATACCTGACTCTTGTCTGGAGTTACAACAACGCTATAGATGTTGTAAACCTGCTTGTAGCGTGGCTCACTCTTCTCTGTAGCAGCACTCTTGCCTTCAAACAACTTCCAGCGGCGTTCGTCGAAGAAACGGTGATCCTCGAAAGCCAGCTCGATGCGACGCTCGTTGCGGATACGCTCACGAAGCTGCTCCTGGGTCATACCCTTGTAAGCAGGCATACCCACACGGGCACGAACCTGGTTTACATAGTCGTAGGCAGCTTCAGGACTTTGCCTCGTTCAATGCCTCTGCAGCATTGAGCAGAATCTCAGCATAGCGGAAGATAGGGCATGCTGTGATATAAGTGGTAGGGTTCTTGAAACTCATATTGTGAACGAACTTCTTAGAGTAGTAACCGGTTGAGGTACCACCATGAATAGTCTCGTAGTCCTTACCGCCAACAGAAACATCAATGGCACGCTCCTCATCCTGGCTCTTGTCTCCCCAGATGCTTCCCTGATGGAAGATGGTCTGCTCCAAACGTGGGTCACGGTTCTGTAAGGATCCTGGTCATTGTAAGAAGGATCCTGGTCGATAGGAAGACCATTGATGGTCTCGTAAGAATCAACCAGATTCTGTGTAGGGTTTACACGACCGCTAGAGTTCACATTACCAGAGAAACCACAAGGAGTGTTGAACATCTCAATCTCACGTGTATTCCACTCACTGCGGCTGAGGATATACTCAGAATTCAAGTGAGGAGTACTAGTGAAGCACTCGTAGTAGTTCTTGTTAGGGTTGTTATCGTCTGTTGTGTAGAGACGGTAAGGATTGGCAGAACTCTTATTGGCATTGATGAAAGCAAGGGCTGCATCAGCAGCTTCCTGCCACCAGGTAACATCATTTGTAGGATTGTTGAGAGCAGAAGCACGATAGAGCAATGCTCTTGACTTCAAGGCATAGACAGCAGCACCATTGATACGTCCCCAGTTCTCATTTTCATTGCTGTAACGGAATGGGAGCGCACCGCTTTGGATGATGGCATCGCATTCATCAGCTACCCATTTCAATGCTTCAGGAGCTGGAGTACGGGTGATAGAAGCAGCCTCTGCATTATCCAACACATGATTCTCGATAGGCACTGCACCGAAATAGCCAATCATATCGAAATGAAGGATGGCACGAATGAAACGCGCCTCTGCCTTGTAACGGTCGCAGAGTTTATTGTCGTCACCGCTTTTCTCAGCATTTCCGATGACGCTCTCACGTGCCTTTGAAATAAAGTCGTTGCAGACACGGATACCCTTCAGATCGTTGCTCCAATAATTCTCAGCAAACCAGTGGTTCTTGGCATCATATGAATCGTTCAACACACTGTGATAGTAATGCACATTCCATTTAGAGAGGGCATTATCGGTCATACAGTCACGAGAAGCAGCACGGAACTGACCATCGGTATATCCCGCAAAGGCATCAGGCAAATAGCTATAGGCATTTGCCAAGACACCACGGGTACGGTCATAGTTGCTGTAGATGTTCTCGTCGGTATAAGTCAAGTCGACTTCCTTATCGAGGATGTCGCTGCAGGAGGTCATACCTCCTACAGTCAGCATCGCCAACGATATATTTACTAATAAAAGCTTTTTCATAATTCTTTTTGATAAAACTGATTAGAAACCAATGTTAATACCAAATGTAAATGACTTTGTCTTTGGATACCACCAGCAGTAGCTCAATGGCTTCTCTGGGTCAACATCATCTGGCAGACTGCTGAAGGTGGCAATATTGTAAGCGCTGAAGTAAACGCGGCACTTAGTCATCCACAACTTAGAAATCAACTTAGATGGCAGAGAGTATCCCACCTCGATATTTCGTATAGACCAGAAGTTACCGTTGCGTACCCAAATATTGTTCTGATAAGAACCTGTAGCACGTTCTGAATCAACTGCATCGAATCCACCCCAAACAGGACGTGGATAAGTAGCATTCACGTTGCGAGGATCAGAAGGGTCGTCAGTATAGTAACCCCAAGCCTTTGTTACCTCGTGGGTACCCATGTTACTCCAACCACTGTAGCTGATAGCTGGTGAAAGGAATACAGAGCGACGGAGATAAGCATTCACAATCATGCGGGCATCGAAGCCTTATACTCGAAACCGAAGTTGAAGGTAGGAATCATCTCAGGAATGATGGTGTATGAATCTGGTACCATATCCTTTGAGTCGATCACGCGGTCACCATTGATATCCTTGAACACCGCTGTACCCAACTGCTGTGCTCCATTAGAGAAACTATTGTATGGATACTTTTCCGGATGGTCGATGGCATCCTGCTGAGAGGTTGCAATCAGGTTTGGATCTGAAGCCCACTGGTCGAACTTATAGATGTTCCATCCACCCACACGGTTGGTACCTGTCTGAGCCTGCTCATAGAGTTCGGCTACCGAAGTGTTGTCATAGATTCTATGACCTGCCTTGCGCTGCCATTCTACATCTGGTGCAGTTTCATCGATATCGGTAACCTTGTTGGTGTTGAAGGTAAGCTGCCCCTCGATGAAGTACTTGAAGTCCTTGCCGATATTGCCACGATGTCCGAGAACGAGTTCGTAACCGCGGCTTTCAACCTTACCATATGAATCCTGTGCTACAGGCACACCAAGTATGGTTTCTGGCACGGTTGAACGGGATACCAGGATATTAGAACGCCACTCCTTGAAGACATCGAAGCTACCATAGAGTTTGCTGTTCCAGAGGTTCCAGTCAATACCGAGGTTTACCATCTTGGAGATTTCCCACTTACTGTTGGCATTACCGGTCTTGCTCTCAGCATAGCCATTCACAAAAGTTCCGTTATAACCGAAACCGTAACCGGTAGCTGAACCATAGATACTCTGATATGGGTAACGGCCTGCACCAGTAGAAGACTGACCAGCCTCACCATAAGAAGCACGGAGCTTGAGAAGATTGACAAAGCCAAGTTTCTTCATCCAGGATTCCTCAGAGAGTACCCATCCTGCTGATGCCCCCCAGAAGGTTCCCCAACGGTCGTCTGGTGAGAAGTTGTCACATCCCATACGAGAGAGGTTGACTGAGGCGATATACTTGTTGGCATAGTCGTATGTTCCCTGGAAGTTGTATGCCAGATATCGGTTTGAAGATGCACTCTGCTGGGTAGAGTAATCTGAACCAGCTTCCTCATTACGGTAGTAACGGGCAAAGGCACGGGCATCTACATTGTGCTTACCGAAACTGTTCTTATAACTTACACCACCAAACAGATTCAGGTTGTAGTAGTAACCACGCTGATTAGCTGATGGGTTGCTCAAAGCTGCCTTGGTTGTATATTTGGTATACTTGAACTGGCTGACATCGGTAACCGCCAGGTTATCGTAGTCGTAGTTCCATGAATCCATCTGAGCAGTCTGTGTTGACTCGAAAGTCTCGTATGCATCGAAGCTGACAGTACCGAACAAGCCTAAGCCCTTCAATACAGGACTCAAATCGTACTTGGCATTCAAGGTAGAATACAAGTTACGGCGACGGTTCTTCTCCAAACCGGAACCACCCAGGTAACGTACCGGGTTGTTGGCTGTAGATGAAGAATAGATACTTCCGTCAGGGTTATGGGTAGGAGCCATAGGGTTTGCCTCGATTACACCGAAGGTAACGAGGTTGAACACAGGCTCAGTAGGCTGAGAGATGTTATCTATACGTCCACCCAAGTCGAGAGATACGTTCAGATACTTGGATACATCGATATCAATGTTAGAACGGAGATTCCAGCGGTTCAGTACGTGCTGTGTGCTGTAACCATCATTCATTTCTGTACCCTCGGTATTCCACATACCCTCCTGGCGCAGGTAAGAGAAGCTTACATAGTAGCGGGCACGCTGGTTACCGCCACTAATCTGCAGGTTGGTGCGATACTGCGGTGCAGCTTCACGATACAACTGGTCTGCCCAAGATGTATTGAAGTACTGGTACTTGCGGATATCATCGTCAGCAAACTTTCCACCATCGCATACATACTTGTAGTTGTCGAGCTGCTCCTGGGTGTACATCGGATCCATACCGCTCAGATAGCGTACCTGGTTACGGGTCATCGCCATGTTGTAAGAGTTCTGAACCTCCATCTTGTTGGCGAGGGTCTGGAAACCGACTTCCTGAGTGAAATCAATCTTAGTCTTACCGGCATTACCGCGCTTGGTAGTAACCAAAATCACACCATTGGCACCACGCATACCATAGATAGAAGAAGCGGCAGCATCCTTCAGTACGGTGATGCTCTCGATAGGATAAGCATCGAGAAAGGAGAGGTCACGCTCTACGTTATCCACGATGATCAGTGGAGAACGGGCACTCTGGTTGGTGGTACGGATACCACGGATAAAGAGGAAGCTCTCCGACCATCCTGGCTCAGAAGACCATTCGTAAGTCTCCACACCATTCAGTGTTGAGGTGAAGGCATTCTGAAGAATAGTAACAGGATGCTTCTGCAATTCCTCGCCTGAAACAACCGAACGGGAATCAGTCAAGATTTTCTTTTTCTGCTCGCCGAAAGGAACAGGAGCGAGATGCTCATACTCGTCAGCATCATCTTCCATCTTGATGACGTATGTACCGTCAAAAGTGGTCACCTTCTCCTGCGCATTCTTGTAACCTACGCTACTTACGCAGATTTCATCGCTAGGAGTTACCTTCTTCAATGTAAAGTAACCTTCCTTGTCGGTCAGGGCAATGCGGCTTTCCTCTGCCACGTTGACAACAGCTCCAGGGATTGGTTCACCCTGGCTGTTGACGATTCGGCCTTTGAGCACCTGCTCCTGTGCCAAGACTGAGCTTGAAGCACAGAGAAGTGCACTCAGCATCAAGACTTTGCTTGATAAAGATACCTTATTATATATATTCTGAATATTATTCATACGATTCTATCATTAAAAGAGTTATTCTTTCCAACCATCGTTCTGGAAGTCCTGACCAATCTTCCAAACCTCAGCCTCTGGGATTGGATAGAGGTAGAACTTGTCTTGCCACTTGCGCTGCTGGGCTACCTTACGGGTAATAGTACCATCTGCTGCCACATCTACACCATAGATATCACGGCCGAGTGCATCACCTGCCACATTCCAGCGACGAACATCCCACCAGCGGTGCTCCTCGAAAGCAAGTTCGATGGTACGCTCCTTGTGGATGAAGTTGCGCATAGCTGACTGAGAATTCAAGTCTGCACGGTCGGCTACATTACCGATGATACCGCCACGATGACGAATCTGGTCGAGCAGGTTGCAAACCTGTGTCTTGTTGCCTGCATAGTCAGCCTCGTTCAATGCCTCAGCATAGTTCAGAAGCAGTTCGCTATAGGTAAAGATCTTCCAGAGGCGCTTGGCTGTACCGCTGTGGTTGCTGCTCAGGATGGTCTCAGGAATATACTTGCGTACATAGTAACCTGTTGGAGTAGCATTCTGGTTGCCGATAGGATTATCGCGATGACCATAAACCACATCAATGACATTGGTCTTGGTGCTGGTAGCCTGACCCCATTCACAACCATTGTAAAGAACGGTAGCTGCGAGGCGTGGATCACGGTTCTTCCACATCTTCTGCTCTGTATAACCGCTCTCTTCGTTGATGGTAGGCTTGCCGTTTACATAAACCGGAGCACCTGTTGCATCATACTGCTTGAAAGGAGCTGAACCATCTTCCATATCATACATATCTACGAGGTTCTGGCTTGGGCAAAGACCACCCTGTCCACCTTCACCTACTGGAGTATCAGTAGAAATACCGCTCCAACCGATGGCTACATCGTTGCGGAAGAAGATAACCTCAGGGTTCTTGTCGGTATAAGTGTTGAGCAACCAGGCATTGTTGTAGGCTGCTACACCACCGTTGGTACGGTCTTCCAATCTATAATTCTCACCATAGTCTGCGATGAAGCCCGCAGCTGCGTCTGCTGCCTGCTGCCAGGTAACACCGCTCTGTGCTGAGTAGCGTGGACTTGCCATGTAGAGCATCATGCGAACATAGAGGGCACGTGCTGTAGCTGGTTCACCTCGCCTGCATAGGTAGCATCGCTGGTCTCTGCGTAAGTCTTCAGACTGCTCTCGCATTCCTTTACCTCCTTGAAGAGATAATCCATGAAGGTCTTGAGGTCAGGGCGCTCTGTATAACCTGTCATCAGGTCACCGTTAGGGTCGAGCTCGGTTGTAACCAATGGCACCGGACCGTAACGGAGGAACAGTTCCCAGTAGAAATAGGCACGGAGGAAACGAGCCTCTGCAATATAGTTTGCCTTACGTGAATTGTAAAGTTCTACGTCAAGATCTGCAGGGCGAAGCTTGTTCTCTGTATCCTGTTGCAATGTGTTGATGGTGATATTGCACTTGCGGATACCACGATAGCGACTCTCCCAAGGAGAAGTCAGCTCTGCTGCACCTCCACCACCATAATAGTTACCGATATTGAATGTGGTACGTGTACCTGATGTACCGATACTTGACTCAGCCAGATCGGTAGCAGCATCCATCCATGAGTTGTTCACGCGGTTGGCACCGTGAAGCAGGAAGTTGTAAGTATCGTTGTGGTTCTGTTCCAACAGAGTGAAGTTACCCAACACCTCAGCTTTTGTCAACTCATTGCTTGGCTGCTTGTCGAGGAAATTGCCGAAGGCGTCTTCGCAAGAGGTGAGCGTCATTGCTCCCATAACGAGCGCCAAAGCAAATATACTATATTTCTTCATTTTCGATTCTTTTTGAATGTTCTTGAATTAGAATACGACATTGAAACCTACGTTGACGGTCTTCAAGAGTGGGTAACGGTTTGAACCGTTGCTCTCTGGGTCAACCAAGTCGTCGAGATGATCCCATGTAAAGAGGTTGTTGGCATTGATGTAGAAGCGGGCATTGCTCATACCGATATGCTTGATCAACTCCTTAGGGAATGTATAGCTCAACTCGATGTTCTTCAGACGGACGAATGAACCGTTCTTCAGGAAGAATGAGTTCTGGCGCTGGTTGTGGTCACCGTTGCTTCCGTAATGGAGCAATGGATAGGTAGCAGAAGCCAGGTTCTCTGCCTCGCTCTTTGCAGGGTTCCAGCGGTTCAGGTGGATATCCTTTACCTTACCGTTGTTCTGGAAGGCGAACATCGCATCGCTGTCGTAGTAACGGGATACATGATCTACACCCTGGAACATTACTTCGAAACCGATGCCTTATAGTTGGCACCGAGGTCAGAGCGTATGTGTTCTCTGGAATATCGCTATAGCCGATGAATGTCTCATCACGGTCGTCGATGAAGCCATCTTTATTCATATCCTTGTACTTCAGGTCACCAACCTTTACGTTGCCGTAGGTTGATACTGGGAAGTTAGGATTATCCAAGTCTGCCTGTGTTACGAAACCCTCGCATACCAGACCGAAGTACTGGTTGATTGGGTGACCTTCGCGCTTGCGGTAAGCGGTCTTGTAAGCAGGCTCATCCATATTCTTGATTTTGTTGGCTGCATGAGAGAAGGTAACACCTACATTATAGGTGAAGTCCTTGCCGATGTGGTTGAAGTGATGGAGTTCCAACTCGTAACCCTTGTTCTGAGTTTTACCGAGGTTTCCGGCAGCCATCGTTACACCTACCCACTGTGGACGGCTCAAATATTCTGTCAGGATATCGTTACGGTTCTCAACGAAGTAGTCGAAGTTACCAGTCAGCATACCATTGAACAAGCCGAACTCCAAACCTACGTTGAACTTCTTGGCACGCTCCCAGGTTACACCATAGTTAGGATACTGGCTCTCGAAGATACCGGTTGTACCAGTATTACCGAAGTAGTAATCGTTTGTAATCTGGTTCCACTTTTCCTCATAGAGGAAGCGCTGAGCCACACCACCTACTGTATAAACGTCGTTACCAACCTCACCGTAAGATGCACGGATCTTCAAGTTGTTCAACCAGTTTTCTGTTGGCTTCATAAACTCTTCCTGAGTTACACGCCAACCGAGTGAGAAGGCTGGGAAGAAACCGAAGCGCTTGCCCTTGAGGAAGTTCTCTGAACCATTGTAACCAACGTTAACCTCAGCGAGATACTTGTCATCATAGCCGTAAGTTACACGACCTACGAGACCCTGATAGCGCTTAGCCAGGTCTGAGTTGTAACGGTAGTCGTTCTGGTTGTAAAGTACCATACCGGTAACATCGTGCTTACCAAACTTGCGGGCGTAGTTGATCTGACCCTCCATATAGAGTTTGTAAGTTGTAGAAGAACCCTTAGAGTAAGCCAGGTCGCCATCTACATTATATTTGGTATAAGCATCTGCACTTGTAAAGTTGTTGCGGTCGTTCAATTCATAGGTTGCAAAAGCTGCACCGAATGTCTTCTTATAATAAGAGTCATAGTCGAATGAAACCATACCGCGGGCAGAAAGACCAGGAGTCAACCAGTCCATCTTGTAGTCTGCGATGAAGTTGGTTTCGTTGATGGTATTGGTTCCGCGATAGTATCCACCCTTGGCAAGGGCAGCTACTACGTTGTCCTGATATACGGCTGTACCACCATAGAGAGTCTTGGTAGTCTCACCATTCTGTACCTCATAAGATACTGGGAAGATCCAACCTGGAGTATGGTTGATACGTGCGAAGATATCATAGTTGGTAGAACTCTCGTTAGTGTTTGAACCATGACGGTTCTCGAAACGAGTACCGAAGTTTACGCTGAATGTCAAATCCTTAGAGAGGAAGAAGTCCATGTTGGCACGGAAAGCGTAACGGTTGTAGCCTGGGCTTGAAGAGTTACCGTAGGTATCCTGGCTGAGGTTCTTGATCAGAGAACCCTGGTTGTAGATTTCACCAGAGACATAGTAGCGCATACGTTTCGTACCACCACGTACACTTACATTATAGCGCTGAGATGGAGCCAGTTGTTGAGCACCTCATCATACCAGTCTACATTAGGATAGAGAAGGGCATCAGCACCAGTCAACTCACCGGCACAGCTTTTGCGGTACATCTCGATATCAGAAGCTGTATACTGTGATGGAAGACCATCGTTCTTCAGAGCCTCCTCCAGGAGAGTTACAGAATCATAAGAGTTCAGATAGTGAGGCTTACGGGTTGGAGTACCCCACATGAAGTTGCTGGTCAAGCTAACCTCTGGCTTCATATCCTTACCACGCTTGGTAGTAACGAGGATGACACCATTCGCACCACGCACACCATAAACGGCTGTAGCAGAAGCATCCTTCAATACAGAGATACTCTCGATGTCATCAGGAGCAACCTGAGAGAAAGCACGCTCTACACCATCTACCATTACCAAAGGAGCACCATCGCCAGCGAAGGTTGCACGACCACGAATGTTGATCGTAGCATCATCGGCACCAGGAGCACCAGATACCTGTGTTGTAACAACACCTGGAATCTTACCGGCAATAGCCTGTGTTACGTTGGCAGTAGGAGTATTCAAGAGGTCGTCTGAACTAACCTGAGAGATTGCACCTACGACACTCTCCTTCTTCTGATGACCGTAACCAACGACTACGACTCATTGATTTTCTGACTTTCGTCCTTGAGAACCACCTTGATATTACGCTGATTGTCTACACGGATGTTCTGAGCAACCATACCGATATAAGAAATCTTCAAAGTAGCGTTCTCGTTCTTCACCTGAATCTTGAAGTTACCGTCGAAATCAGTAACAACGCCATTGGTTGTCAATGCTTCCATAACAGTAGCACCGATGATAGGCTCACCCGATTCATCTGACACATTACCCGATACGGTAACCTGTGCTGATGCTCCTAAAGTAAGGAGCACCAGTGTCAGGGTCAAGAATAACTTATGCAATATGTTATTGTTCATTGTTCTACAATTTTGGGTTATTTATTTTCAAACAACAGTTTATAGTATGGGAAGTATCCTGCCTTCAAGACATCAAGGCTGGCAAGTTCAGCTGTCAGGAAGAATCCCGCATTACCCTCTTTCATACTATTGAACTGGAATTGGAAATCTGGCATATACTCACCATTCTCCTTACGCTGCTTGGCATCCATGGTTAAAGAATTACCAGAACGGGTAAACTTCAAGTAGCACATGGCTCCATGCATATCGTTCACATAGCTATCAAAATTGAATGACTGCGTAATCTTGAAATCAAGGTTGGCAGTGTTTTCATTTATATTGCCTCCTGCACCAAACCATGCATAGGCATCAGAACGTATCACGAAATTCTCAAAATATCCGTCACCACCTCTGTCTGCAGTAGAACATACTACAAGCCAGTTGTTCCAGTTTTTGCCAGAACCAGAGTTGTTGTTGACAAACTGGATGACAAATGGGCAATCATCAGAAATACTGCTATTCAAAGGATAGTACTTAGAGAACGCAGTCCACCAAGCAGCACTGCAATCTGCAGGGCCCACCAAAGCAGAACCAGAAGCATATTCTTCACCAACAAATGTCTCTGCAGCATTCAACTGTAAGTAAGAATGGTCGCAAGCCAGGAATGCACGAATATTACCATCTGCGGCACAAGGCTGATGATACATTTCCTTGTATACGGTACCACCTTTACAAGTAGCCACGGCAGTTACATACACTTCTGCACCTCTGCGCTCCACTGTCATATCAACAGTAGCACCTTCCATGTTCTTCTTGAATTGCTCCCAGTCACCATATCCCTCGTTGGTTATATTATCAGCATTGTAATCTGCATTTCCCCAACCACAAAGATCGCTGCGTAAAACGAAATACTCCGAATAGCCGGCTGCGCCACGATCAGCATCAGTAGCGACTACCAAATTCCAGTTATGCCAGTTATCCGCGCCACTAGTATGATTGATAAACTTGGTATGGAAGGTTTGGTTGGCAGGGATTACAAAGTAGTCAGACCATGCAGACCACCAAGCTGCACTACAATCTTCCGGACCGACAGGCACATATACAGCTTCATCTTCAGTACTTCCACCATTGCCAGTTGGAACCTTATTCCAATCCTTCTCTTCCATCATGTTACGGATCAGGGTAACATCGTCGATAGATACGGTGTTGGTCTCTTCGGCAGTCAACTTGCTGTCTCCACCTATATATATATAAGGTAAAGAGTTGATGGAATCAACCAAGGTCTTGTACTGGAAAGAGGTAGCACTTGATGATGTCTGATAACCAGAAAGGCTCTTCTTACCATCTACGTAAAGCTGGTAACCTTCAGTAGAAAGCTGAAGGGCTACGAAATGCCACTCATTAGGAGAGAGAATCCCTGTCTTCACAGAAGCAGGATCATTCTCATTCAGGTTCATACTCTGCAACTGGGTAGGCTTGCTGTAAACCACCTGACCATTGGCAGTGATATAGAAGTGAGCACTGATATCATTACCAGCTAGATTCTTCTCATCTGAACCAAATGAGATAAGAGGGCGTGTCAAGTCAACATCAGCGACAGTTCCGTCCTCAGCTACGGCTGCATCAATCTTTACGGCGAAAGTGATGGCAGCACCATTTTGCAACTTCACACCATTGAAAGGATTGGCAATCTTGGCACCACCCTTACCATTGATGTGCAATACATTACTTGCGAGGGACTCATCATTGGTCACCTCACATGACTCGTCGTGACTGATCATGTCTGAATACTCAGGTTTCTCTTCTGAATACTCAAAGTCATAAGTTGCCACTGTCGTTTTAGATGGGTAAACCTGTCCGCCAGCAGAATCATCCTGTCGGCCCCAGTCATCACCACAAGCAGTGAAACTTAATGCCACCATGATAGCACAAGCAAACGAAAGCAAAGTTTTTCTTATCTTCATAACTTAATGCTTTTAGGTTGTTTATTTACTATATGTAGGTTATTTAAAATTTCTAAATCATTTTTCAGTGGCAAAAGTACAATTAACCGGATTATATTGGGTGGACAATTGGGTTTTATAGGTGGACAAACCGCATAAACAGTGGATTTTTAAGGATATTACGTGCTTATCCACCAGTTGTGTACCCACACATACAAAACAAGAGGGTGTGTCATAAGTCTATGGCGCACCCTTTTCGTTTTTTCTCCTTTTTCCAGATACGGAACTGAAAAAATTTGTTTTTATTTACAACAAAGCCCAAACTTTCACAAGCTCGGGCTTTGCCTTTCCGCAAAAGATTTGTATCTTTGCAGAAAACTTCTTTAAGTATGGCAAAGATACAAATAAAATCTGAAACTCGGC
>ENA-OQBJ01000011-OQBJ01000011.1-human-gut-metagenome-genome-assembly--contig:-NODE-11-length-77346-cov-4.557661_pt1 | contig 77346 bp, 91 predicted proteins | sample MGYA00242743_ERZ504545 | MGnify/ENA primary metagenome ERZ504545 (study PRJEB26092, sample SAMD00036252) | human gut metagenome | host: Homo sapiens | study: EMG produced TPA metagenomics assembly of... | reverse complement strand
TAACGATATTTTTTATTTTTTCATTTCATTAACGATTTTCACGCATTTTATGGGATTATTTAAATTTAACATGTCATTTTTATTTTGTAAAATCTTCGAATTTATTAATAATAATTTTCTCAAAAGAATTAATTTTTCTTTTTTCGGGCATTTTTCGCATACGTTGTCGTCCCCCGGACGATTAATTGCGGCTCATACTCCACATGATATGTACTGATCGGAACCGCACCTGTATTCGTCGAATGATGTGTGGCTATCTTCTTCATTATGATATCACATGCATCTCTTCCTTTGAAAGTCACAAAATGTTCGATGGTCGTCAGATTCATGTTATGCATTCTTGCAAACAATGTGTTGTCACACCCCATCACGGACACATCGGTCGGCACCTTTATCTTTGCTTCATGAAGTGCATCCATGATTCCAAATGCGATCATATCATTCAGTCCGACGATTGCTGTCACATCCGTCGTTTCCTTCAACAATTCTTTCGTCAGCTCATACCCGATCTTGTACTCCGAATCAATATGCGCCACATCCAGATCAATTTCTTCTTTTGCCGCTTTTATGATCACCTGGTCACGCAGTCCGACTTTCTCATATTCTTTCAGGAAGCCCTCTACCCGCTTCGAACGCTGCTTCTGCCTTGCCGTAAGCGGCGGTGCTATATATGCAACTTTCCTGTGTCCCAGTTCCAGCAGATGTTTCGCCATGACTCTTCCAAGCTTGGAATTGTCAAGTTCCACCGCATCTACATTCATCTTTTCATTCTGGTTATTGACGATCGCAACCGGTATCTGTTCTGCAATTTCTCCCACAAGTTCCATAAAGCAATGGCTCGGATTACAGGTATAGATAATTCCAAGCGGTCTTAACTGCCACATCATTTTCAGATAGCGCTCTTCCATCCTAAGGTCTCTCTGCGTATTGCATACAAAAAGGCCGAAACCTTTTTCTTTCGCATGTGCCTCAATCCCTTGAAGCAGCATAACATAATACGGATTCGTCAGGTTTGGGCAGAATACAACAAGAAGCTTCTCCCGTTTTGTTCCTTTTCTCGTTTTCCGCTTCGGCGGGACATATCCCAGTTCTTTTGCCGCATTTTCCACTCTTTCCACAGTATCTTTTGCAAATGATACATCGTACTTTTTGTTCAGGATCATGGAAACTGTGGACTGTGATACCCCGGCAGCATGTGCAATATCCGTTGATGTAACCTTTTTCTTCATTTATCTCACCTCCAATGCCGACCGTCAAAACTCTGCTGAACCTGACAGCTCATTACGATTGCTTTGGCAACTGGCAGCTTTTTCAAACGCATGATAAGTAAAAAAGGGGACAGGGCTACAGCTCTGTCCTTCCTTCAAGTGCCCGTAGAAGTGTCACTTCATCGATATACTCCAGATCTCCTCCAACCGGAACACCACTTGCAATCCTGCTCACCTTAATTCCCGTCGGTTTGATCAGCTTACTGATATACATTGCTGTCGTCTCACCTTCCAGGCTTGAGTTCGTGGCAATAATCACTTCTTTCACATCTCCCTGCAGACGTTCGATCAGTTCCTTCAGTTTGATATCTTCCGGACCGATACCAAGCATCGGAGAGATTGCTCCGTGAAGCACGTGGTATACACCGTTATATTTTCCGGTCTTTTCGTATGCCGCAAGGTCTCTCGTATTCTCCACTACCATGATCGTCTGGTGGTCACGATTACTATTGTTGCAGATCGGACACAGTTCCTGATCCGTCAGTGTATAACATTCTTTGCAATATTTTATGTTCTCTCTGGCTTCCACCATTGTAGAAGCCAGTCTCTTTACATCATCAACCGGCATATGGATCAGATGAAATGCAAGTCTTGCCGCAGATTTTGCTCCGATTCCCGGAAGACATGACAGTTCCTCGATCAGTTTGCTCATCTGATTACTGTAATAATCCATAGTTTTTAACTCCCTGTAAGAATAATTCTCCCGGAACCTTCTCCTTAAATTTCTCCTAGAATAATCCCGGCATTCCGCCGCCCATGCCGCCGGTGAACTTAGACATTGCAGAAGTTGTCTCTGCGTCTACTTTCTCCAATGCTTCGTTGACTGCTGCCACAAGCAGATCTTCCAGCATCTCTACATCATCCGGATCTACAACTTCTTCATCCAGTTTTACTTTTAAGATCTTCTTGCTTCCGGAAACAGTAACTTCAACAGCACCGCCGCCTGCAGTTGCACTGAATTCTTTTGTCTCCATTTCCTTTGCCTGTTCTTCCATCTGACGCTGCATCTTCTGTGCCTGTTTCATCAGATTTGCCATATTTCCCGGCATTCCGCCGCCTGGGAATCCACCTCTTTTTGCCATGATAATATCCTCCTATTCGTCTTCTACAGTAATTTCCATATTAATCAGATTCTCCAGATCCACAAAATTATCTTCGAATCTGCGTCCCGCCTCCATCTGGCGGACGTCTATCTCTACTTTTTTGCCAATCTTCTGCTCGATCAGTGACTGGATCTCTTCTTTATGTTCCGGTGTTGCCACCGCACTTGCGCTCAGTTCATCCGGCAGTACGATCAGAAGCCTGTTGCCTTCTCCTGCACTCAGTCTTGCCTTTTTCAGATAGGTTCTGAGCATCGGGGAAGCCTCATTGATAATCATCCGGAAATCTTTTGCCACCGCTTTCACATCTTCGTTCAATGCCTGCGGAAGTTCCGGCTTTGGTTTCGGTTCTCCCGCCTCTTTTGTATCCGATGCATATACGATGCGTTCTCTGACCGGTGCTTCCCACGCCCCCTCTTCGAGCTGCTTCTCGATCGCACGGATGCGGTCCAGTAATGCATCTTTGTTCTGATCCATCGCCGGACGGCACAATTTGATCAGTGTCACTTCCAGAAGTACCCTCTTCTGGGTCGCATATTTTAACTGGTTCGTCAGATCTGAGAAAATTCGGATGTAACGGATCAGCGTATCGCTGTCGATCATCTGTGCTTCTTCTTTTAAAAGTGCAAGATTTTCAGACGACACATCCAGTACATCTTCCATATTATCCGAACTCTTCACCAGAAGGAGATTTCGCAGATACCATGTGAAATCTGCCGCAAGCTGGGACAGTTCTCTTCCCTGCATCACCAGCTCATCGACCGTTTCGATCACCTGATGCACATCCATCGCAAGCAGTTGTCTTAAAAGCCGGCTGAACACTTCCGTATCCACCGCTCCCAGCACTTCCAGTACATGATCATATGTCAGTGTCTCATTCATATAGAACGCGGCACACTGATCCAGAAGACTTAATGAATCTCGCATGGAACCGTCCGCCATCTTCGCAATATAACGGACCGCCTTATCTTCTACGTCCCATCCTTCTTTATCAATCAGTTCCCGCAGTCTTGCTGCGATCGTTTCAATGGAAATTCTCTTAAAATCATATCGCTGACAACGGCTTAAGATCGTAATCGGGATCTTGTGTGCCTCCGTTGTCGCAAGAATAAATATAACATATTCCGGCGGTTCTTCCAATGTTTTTAACAATGCATTGAACGCACCGATCGACAGCATATGCACCTCGTCGATGATATATACTTTATATTTTCCTTCCGTCGGACGGTATGTGACTTCTTCACGGATCTCTCGGATATTATCCACACCATTATTCGATGCCGCATCGATCTCGATCACGTTCATCGATGTACCCGCTGCGATCGACTTGCACATTGCGCACTCCCCGCACGGACTTCCGTCTACCGGATGTTCGCAGTTGACTGCTTTCGCAAATATTTTTGCAACCGTCGTCTTACCGGTTCCTCTTGTCCCGCAGAACAGATATGCATGTCCGATACGGTCTGCATTGATCTGGTTCTTAAGCGTCCGGACGATCGCATCCTGTCCTTTTACATCTTCGAATTCATCCGGACGGAATTTACGGTATAATGCCGTATATGACATTCTTTACACTCCTTGTCTAAATGCAGATCCTGCTTAACCTGTGTATCTTATTCATCACCGAAGCTGATACCGATGGTTTTTGCTTCTTTAATGATCGATGCCTTTGGATCTACATATTTTAATTTTCCGGCAACTTCTGACAATGGTACACGGATAATCTCCTGATTCTTTGTTCCTACCATACATCCAAAATCACCTTCCAGAATTGCTCTCGCAGCTTCTGCACCAAGTCTTGTTGCAAGCACACGGTCATATGCACACGGAGAGCCGCCTCGCTGTGTATGTCCAGGCACAGTAATTCTTACTTCTTTATCTGTTTTTTCCTGAATCTTCTCAGCAAGTTCATATGCAACAGAAGGGTATTTCTTCTTTGCTTTTTTCTCTTTTTAATTCCTTCTTTGAAAGCGCTGCATCTTCTTTTGAAATCGCACCTTCTGCAACAGCAATAATTGTGAATCTCTTTCCTGCTTTGCCGCGCTTTTCAATTGCTTCAACTACTGAATTGATGTCATATGGCATCTCCGGAAGCAGAATAATATCGGCACCGCCGGCAATTCCTGCATGAAGTGTTACCCATCCTACTTTGTGCCCCATTACTTCCACGATAAATACACGGCTGTGAGACGTTGCTGTTGTATGGATCCTGTCAATTGTATCTGTTGCAATGTCTACCGCACTCTGGAATCCGAATGTCATGTCCGTTCCCCAGAGATCGTTATCAATCGTCTTCGGAAGTGTTACCACATTAAGTCCTTCTTCTCTCAGCATATTGGCTGATTTGTGTGTTCCATTTCCCCCAAGGATTACCAGGCAGTCCAGATTCAGCTTGTGGTAAGTATGTTTCATTGCCTCTACTTTGTCAATTCCGTCCTTATCTGGTACTCTCATTAACTTGAACGGTTGTCTGGATGTTCCCAGAATCGTTCCACCAAGTGTCAGAATCCCCGAAAAGTCTTTTGACGTAAGCATCTTAAAGTTCGAATAGATCAAACCTTTATATCCATCTTGAAATCCATAAATCTCTACATCATCTCGTTTTGAAAAAAGCCCCTTTACGACGCCTCTCATCGCTGCATTCAGTGCCTGACAGTCGCCGCCGCTTGTAAGCATTCCTATTCTTAACATATGTCTGCTCCTTTCTATGTTGCCTGTGTATAACTTTATCATTACTATGAACCATAATAGTTTATCCACATTCTGTATACAATACCAGTAAAATTATAACTTATTTTTATGGTGGAGACAATAAGGGACAAAGGATTTTTCATTTGCGGCAATCCTATTGACAAAAATTCCCCTGTCTCTTTTTCCAAAACGTGCTATAATACATGTGGAAAATTTGTGTAGAAAGCAGGTAGTATTGTGGATAAGTTAGATATAAAATTGTGGACACTTGCGTCCAAAGGCCAGATCGTTCCTGACCGTTCATTACTGAAGACACCGGAACAGATTGAAATGATCAAAAAAGTGCAGAACTGAACACCGCAGTTCTCGACCATGTAGCAGCTCATATTCATGCAGGAATGAGCACTGCCGAAATTGACAAACTTGTATATGATTTCACAACAGAGCACGGAGGAATCCCGGCGCCTCTGAATTATGAGGGATTCCCGAAGAGCGTATGTACTTCCATCAACAACGTCATCTGCCACGGTATCCCAAGTGAAAATGAGATTCTAATCGATGGAGATATCATCAACGTAGATGTGTCTACGATTTTAAACGGATATTTCTCTGATGCATCCCGTATGTTCACGATCGGTGACGTATCACCGGAAGCCGAACGTATTGTCCGTGTTACAAAAGAATGCGTAGAGCTTGGACTTAAAGCAGCAAAACCTTGGGGACATCTTGGAGACATTGCTTACGCGATCAATTCACATGCACAGGAAAATGGATATTCTGTCGTAGAGGAGATCGGCGGCCATGGAATCGGTCTGGAATTCCACGAAGAGCCATTCGTAAGTTATGTTACTCCGAAGGGCAGTGAGATGGTTCTGGTTCCTGGTATGATGTTCACGATCGAGCCGATGATCAATCAGGGTTCTCCGGAATTCTATGTAGATGAAGACAACGGATGGACCGTTTATACGGATGACGACGGTCTTTCTGCTCAGATTGAATATATGGTTCTTATTAAAGAAGATGGTGTAGAAGTTCTTACAAAATAATATAATTTTGCATTATCGAAACCAGATCTCACATTATTATGTTTGTATAAAAACGTAAAAAAAGATTACCGGAAAACGCACTACATTTTCCGGTAATCTTTTTATTTTCTTTATTTCACTATTAGTCTGTTTGTATCTTCTTTACAAAATTCACTATTAGCCGGTCCATACCCATTCTACAAAATATACAGCCAGTCATGATCCTCTTCATTTCTCATTCCCAGTACAAGTGCCGAATGTGGTCCCATGTTCGCAACCACTTCTCCGTCTTCTACCAGATACTCTTCGTACTCTGTTGTATATCCATCTTTGTAAGAATATAGCAGACGTTTCATGCGGCATTTTATCGGAATCTCTGCTTCCCATACAGGAACTTTTACTTCTGCACGTTCGCTGCGGTTATTGATCACAACAATGATCCGGTCATGCCCTTTAAATCTCGCATAAGACAGGATATTTTCCTCTCCGCCAAGGATCTTCAACGAACCGGTCTTAAGTGCCGGATGCTCTTTGTGGATGCGGATTGCTTCTTTGTGGAATGCGATCAGTTCCTGATCTTCATGTCCCCACGGATAGGTTCTTCTGTTATCCGGATCTGTAAATCCACAGACACCAGCCTCATCACCATAATATACCGTCGGAGCTCGACCCAGGTCATCTGCATAACAACCGCTTCACGCATAACCGCTTTATTCACATACTCGTTCGCAGCTTCCGGTCCCAGATGTTCCACACGGCCAACCATGTGATTCGTTCTCGTTAAGAATCTGGAATGATCATGGTTGGAAAGCTCATTCATCGCCACCTGAAGTGACGGAGTCAGCATGTTCGACATGTGATGTGCCATCGAACCGATAAAGTTATCGATGTTGCCAAGTAGCTCTTCTCTCGCCTCATCACTATGCTTTTCCATTCCGGTCAGGAACCATGTAACCGGCTCCATGAACGCATCATAGTTCATAACGGTATCCCACTCATCCCCCTTAAGCCAGTCACTCGGATCGCCGTAATGTTCGGCAAGGATCAGTGCATTCGGATTTGCATCTTTCACGGCTCTTCGGAATTTCTGCCAGAACTCGTGATTGTATTCATTGCTGCGTCCCAGGTCTGCTGCCACATCCAGACGCCATCCATCTACATTATACGGCGGCGATACCCATTTCCGTCCGATATATAAGATATAATTTTCCAGTTTTACAGAATCTTCGTAATTCAGTTTCGGCAGAGTATCATGTCCCCACCAGCCATCGTAATTGCCATTATACGGCCAATTCTCCGGTCCTTCTTTGAAGAAACGGAAGTAGCTTCTGTACGGACTGTCTGCCGATACATAAGCACCCGGTTCATAATCCTCTTCACCTTCGTAAATTCTCTCACGGTCCATCCATTTATTGAATGAACCACAGTGGTTGAACACGCCGTCCAGAATCACTTTCATTCCACGGCGATGTAATTCCTCCACCAGTTTAATGAACAACTCATTACTTGCTTCCAGGTTCTTAAGGCCTGTCGTGCGTTTTTTATACTTCGTTGCCTGACTATTGTCCGTCACACCATTCGGAAGCACCTCGCCTCCGTCATCTACGATCTTTCCATAATGCGGATCGATATAATCATAATCCTGGATATCGTATTTGTGGTTGGACGGTGACACAAATAACGGATTAAAATATACGACTTCTACGCCCAGATCCTGCAGATAATCAAGCTTATCCATGACTCCCTGCAAGTCTCCTCCGTAGAACTCTCTTACACCCATGTTCGCCGGATATTTGTCCCAGTTCGTTACTCTCTGCGAATAATCCCCAATGTAGTAATACTCATTCGTCTCTACATCATTTGACTTATCTCCGTTATAAAAGCGGTCTGTAAATATCTGATACATAACCGCTCCCTTTGCCCAGTCCGGTGTGGAAAATCCGGGTACTACAACAAAATTATAGTACTCCAGGATCTCGCGAGAGATTCCACATCGTCCATAATAATATTTTTCTGTCCCAGACTGCACTTCGAAACAATATCTGAACGGCTCTTCCCCCAGACGTGTCTCGAACGTATAATAATCAAACTCTCCCTGTGTGCATTCTTTTTCCATTACATATGTGTCAGCCGATGTCACAAGCCCTACTCTGTCTACATCATCCTTCGCCGTACGGAACCGGAATGTCACCAGTTCGCTTTCTTTCGGTTCAGGGGGATACACATATCCTTCTGTTCCATCACAAAATAAAGCCGCCTTATTCATATAACTAACACCTCTCTCATTTTTTGCTCTCGGAAAGGAGCACGCTTTCTTCTAGTCTTCTGATACATCTTCCGGGAACAGCGCTTCAAATTCTTCCCGGGAAATCTTTTCTTTTTCCAACAGAAGATCTGCGCATGCATGCAGAACATCATCATATTTTCTAATGATATGTCTTGCTCTGTCATAACATTCATCAATAATTCTCTTTACTTCCTGGTCGATCACAGTCGCCACGCCCTCTCCGTAGCCTCTTGCTGTGTGCGCCAGATCACGTCCGATGAACACCTCATTGTTGTCATCATCATAGTTAATAAGTCCGACTGCCTCTGACATACCGAACTTCGTAACCATGGATTTGGCCAGGCCCGTTGCCTGCTTGATATCCTGAGATGCACCGGTTGTAATATCATCAAATACTTCTTCTTCGGCTACACGTCCGCCAAGTGCTACCGTAATATCCTGAAGCATCTTTCCTTTTGTATTAAACATCTCATCCTTTTCCGGAAGCGGCATCGTATATCCGCCCGCACTTCCCGTCGGATGATTGAAACACTATATACAGGTCCCACATCCGGAAGCACATGGAACAAGATCGCATGCCCTGCTTCGTGGAATGCTGTGATTCTCTTCTCTTTTTCGGAAATAACGCGGCTCTTCTTCTCCGCACCGATTCCAACTTTGACAAATGCTTTTTTTATGTCTTCCTGTTTTAAGAATACTCTGTTATCCTTTGCAGCCAGAATTGCTGCTTCGTTCAAGAGATTTTCAAGATCAGCTCCGGTAAATCCTGCCGTTGTCTGCGCGATCTGCTGCAGATCGATCTCTTCGCTTAACGGTTTCCCCTTCGCATGTACCTTGAGGATCTCTTCACGGCCCTTAATATCCGGTCTTCCGACCATAACCTTACGGTCGAATCGTCCCGGACGTAAGATTGCAGGGTCAAGAATATCCACACGGTTTGTAGCCGCCATCACAATGATGCCTTCATTGACGCCGAATCCGTCCATTTCTACCAGCAACTGGTTCAGTGTCTGCTCACGCTCATCGTGTCCGCCGCCCATTCCGGTTCCACGGCGTCTTGCAACTGCATCGATCTCATCGATGAAAATAATACACGGTGCATTCTTCTTCGCTTCCTCGAACAAGTCTCTGACACGGGAAGCTCCGACACCAACGAACATTTCCACAAAGTCTGAACCGGAGATCGTAAAGAACGGAACTCCTGCTTCTCCGGCAACTGCTTTGGCAAGCAGCGTCTTACCGGTTCCCGGAGGGCCCACTAACAGTACACCTTTCGGGATTCTTGCTCCCACCTGGATATATTTCTTCGGAGACTTCAGGAAATCAACGATCTCCTCCAGTTCCTCTTTTTCTTCTTCCAGACCTGCCACCTGGGCAAATGTCACTTTCTTGTCACGGTCTGTGCTCAGTTTTGCACGGCTCTTTCCGAAATTCATTGCTTTCGAATTGGCCCCGCCGCCCTGACGGTTCATCAGACCAAAGATCAGGAACACTCCGACCAGTGTAAGGATAACCGGCAGAAATGTAGTTGCTGCCCAGCTGTCCTGTGGAATATCCGGCATGGTATAATCCACATTCTGCTCTTTCAGGTAATCCTGGATCTCATTTACATCGGAGACATACAGATATCTGACATTATCGGAACTGTCATCTCCCTTCAGCGTAATCTCCACGCGCCCCGTCGGAACGCTCTTGTTCTGATTCACTTCTACAGACTCGATCTTGTCGTTCTGAACCAGCTGTTGGAATTTCTTCCAGGAAATTTCTTTCTCTCGTTGATCGAACTGATTGGTAAACCACAGTGCTGCGAACAAAAATACGACAAACACGAGGAATACAACACCATTCAGCCCTCTCGCTTTCTTATTATTCAATTTTCAGGCTCCTTTCTTATGCCGCGCCTTATTCCACGCCCTCTACCACTCCGATGAATGGAAGATTTCTGTATCTCTGGGCGTAATCCAGTCCATATCCCACAACGAATTCGTCCGGATATTGAATCCGACATAATCTACTTTTACATCTTTTACTCTTCTTTCCGGTTTATCCAGAAGCGTACAGAGCTTCATGCTCTTTGGATTTCTCTTAGATAAGATGTCCATCAGATAATATAATGTTCTTCCGGAGTCAATAATATCCTCCACGATCAGTACATTTTTTCCTTCCAGTGTCTCATCTAAGTCTTTTGCGATCTTAACAACACCGCTTGACTTCGTTCCGTCACCGTAGCTGCTGACACTCATAAAGTCCATTGATACCGGAACGGTGATTCTCTTCGCCAGTTCGCACATGAAGAATACGCCACCCTTCAATACACAGATCAGATGTACCTGCTTTCCGGCATAATCTTTGCTGATCTGTTCGCCAAGCTCTTTGATTCTCTTTGCAACATCCTCTTCAGGAACTAATACTTTTACTTTCTCTGCCATCTTCTTCTCCTCCGTTAAATTCTATTTCCAGAATTCTTCTGGTTTTATCTGTAACCTGATATGCCTGGTTCTGTCTGTATCCGATGATCCACAGGATGTGGCTGCCGTCTGCTGCCAGCCAGATCTTCTCCCTGTCTTCTCTCGGGACTTTCACATTGACAAAATACTTTTTCAGGCTCTGTGTACTGCCGTTTTTGTCAATCGTAATATAGTCTCCAGGCTGCTTATGTCTTATTTTTACAGTGCTCTTAATTATATCATAGTCAAACCATTTCGTGTAGGTTTTTTTAGGAAATACACTGGTTTGTGGTGTTCGTTCCAGTATGCGCATCTGTACCGGCGGCTTAGAATTTTCTCCGGATTTTTCTTTATCCTTCACTTTATGAAGCCAGATTCCTTCGTAACACCTTTCCCCGGTCATCTCATAAGGCAGCATAATCTTCCGTCCGGTCTGATGTTCCATCAGTTCTTCCACCAGTTTTACGTGGATCTGTTCAATATCTTTTTTGCGTCCTGCCGTTTCGCACAACAGTTCATGGATCAGAAACGTCCGGACAGTCTCATTTACACTTCGGAAACCCTCTTCCAGGATCACTACTCCATCTGCTTTATCTTGTTTGGGTTTTACGCAGTATTTTCTGCATTTTTCCACTTCCTCTTCCATAAATGCCCACACTGTCCGCATTTGCTCCATCGTATCCGCCATATGTGAAACAGCTCTTGGATTAATCTCTCGTTCCAGGTATGGGATCACATGATTTCTAAGACGATTCCTTGTATAATGGTCTTCCAGATTCGTCTCATCGGTACAATAGTCTATATTATTTTCTTTTAAATATTCTTCGATTTCCTGTCTTCTTACCCCCAGAAGCGGCCGGATATACTTTCCGTCAACCGGACTGATCCCGCCGATCCCTTTAAGACCACATCCACGGCTTAAATTCCACAGAAGTGTCTCCGCATTGTCATTCTGATGATGCGCCAGCGCAATTCTCGTTCCGTTTTTCCTGTGACAGACTTCTTCGAATATATGTCTTCTGACATTCCTTCCTGCCTCTTCGAGCGTCAGCTTCTGTTCTTTCGCATATCTTCCGACATCTTCATGAAAAGCCAGAAGTTCAACATCCAGCTTCTCACAAAGGGCTCTGACGTAATTCTCATCTGCATCCGCACTTTCTCCGCGAAGTCCGTGATGAATATGCACTACCGTCAACCCAAACCGCATTTCCTTTTGAAGTTTTACAAGCATGAAAAGAAGGCATACGGAGTCTGCACCTCCCGATACGCCTGCAATTACATGATCTTTTTCCTGCAGCATATGGTATTTTTTCACATATGCCCTCACCCGTTCATACATTCCGGTCTTCCTTTTTATCTGATTTGTTTTCATATTTTTTCGAAATATATAACTCTTTTATTTGTTTCGATATCATGATAAATATATATAATTTCTTATAGAAAGTCAACTTATCGGAAAGTCAGCTCACGCCCCACAGGCCGATCACAAGGATCGTCATATCATCCAGTGGCATTTCTCCCGAATATTTCAACACCTCACTTAGAATGCTTCTTGCAAACTCTGTCGGATTTACAATATTCGTGTTTTGAATAATATCTATCATCTGTTCTTCCTGTTCTTTTGCCGGAAGTGCATCCAGAACTCCGTCCGTCACCATGACCACATAATCCCCGGATTCCAGATCACACACTTCCCGGTCAATCTCAATATTCTGTATAACCCCGATCGGAAGTGTTGTTGATACAATTTTTTCAACTTTATCCTTCTTTTTGATAAATGTTGCGGCCGCGCCCGCCTTTACAAATTCACAGCTTCCACGATACAGATCAAACAGACATACATCCAGTGTGCAGAATTTCACTTCTTCCTTCCGATCACCAGCGCCGTATTCATCATCTGCACCGCCGTCTCTACCGGGAATCCTGCCTCTAACAGTTCTTCTAACATTTCTACCACCATCGTACTGTCCCGGAATGCTTCTTCTCCCGATCCCATTCCATCAGAAAGCGCGATTCCTTTGCGGCCTCCCGGCAGATCTTTCATAAGAAAAGTATCCCCAGATATCTGCTCCAGTCCTTTTCCGATCCGGGCAATCCCCTGAAGCGTCTGGAATTTCGCACCTTCCACACATGCAATGGTGCCATATTCCCCTCCTATCACAAGTCGTTCTCCCTGTCTTGGGATCATGGTTCTTCCTATACATTTTCCCACCAGAAATGCGATATCTTTTGCAAGGATTACCCGTCCCTTAACCGCTTTTACCGTCAGATGTACCTCATATTTTCCCTGCTGGGTCATATAAAATACAATCGATAACATCTTTACATTCTCTTTTTTTAAGGCTGTTTTTATACGTTTTCCAGATATTCATCCTGAAAGATCCCCGCATCCAGTTCTCTGGTTGTATACTGTATCATCTTTGCAAAGCTTGTAAGCTGTGTGGCATATCCTTCTCTTGTCTGCAGCATCCTGTGATTCCACATCAATATCTGTTTGGCATTTTCAAACACTTCCAGACTTTCCCTTAGGAAACGCGGCGCAAGCATGCATTGCCTTTTCAGTCTTTTTTTCAATTCCATATTCAGTTCTGCACCATACTCTTCTGCTGCACACATGATTCATACATCATCTGATATGTTTTCTCCCGCCTCTCGCCGAGACACACTTCTTTTCGCTCACAACCGGCACAGACATTCCCCGTTACTTTGTCAAACATTTCATCAATTTCTTCTTTGGACAATGTTCCTTTATAATGTTCCATATTTAAAAATGTTTTTGATAGATGCTGCAGAGACTCCGCAAATTTGTCCATCTGCACCACATATGGATTCACAAATATTTCCTGTTCTTTTATCCGCGCCACTTTATTGCTCCCCTTTCGACCTTTTCTTTTTATTTCCCCGATAAACAGAAAAAAGCTTCAGGAATCTCTTCCTGAAGCTTATCATTTGTTCCGAGTACTCTTATTTTGCTTTGAAAATTATCTCATTATTATGTACCAGACCCAGCTTTTCTTTCGCCACGTCTTCTACGTATTTGTCTGTTCCGACATATTTATCTAATTCTTTGATCTCTTTTGACCGGTCTTTTTCTGCCTGGATCTGCTCTTTCAGTTCTGTCTCCTGCGCCTGATATTCTCTGTTCTTCGCCTTTAACGTCATACTGTTCGCAGACACCATAACTGTCAGCAAAAGAACAACAGCACTAATCGCCAGCACACTTCTCTTATGATCCTGAGAACGCCTGCACTGCCGTCTTCTGCGGTTTCTCTGTTTTACATCTTTCATCTTATTTTACTCACCCTTGTTTGACATCTCTGTCATTCCACTCACCTGTTAATTGCCTTTATTCTATCTTTTTTTCCGGCCTTTTTCAAGTGTTTCATCCAAAAACCCGCTCCCCGGACATACAATTTTTCGATACCACTTCCTGACAGCCACTAGAAAAACCGACATAGCTGATGCTCCAAGCCCAATACCTAGTACAAAATACCACCTTACACTACCACTACTTGTGTAGTAAATCTGCACAAACAAAAAAAATTGCGGTTCCGACCCAGTATGCCAGATCTTCCAGCTCAATGATCCAGTGCGTATGATGTATCACATTTCGCAGACAGCTTATGCAGCGGTATACAAGACGTACAATTGCTCCGGACAATATTGCAGAAAGAAATATAAATAATTCTTTTGTTATTCCCATCTCATATTTCCATCCCGTTTCATAAATTTCACCGGATTTCTCTCCGCTTTTTCAGCGAAACAATTTTCCAAACAGACTTTCCGCCTGTTTTCCGGGAGACTGTATATCCGAATAAGAGATACTTTCAATGTTGCCGGACAGATCAATCTCTCCCTTTTCCAGATTCACCCGGTTTACATGCAGATCCGTGCCCTTTACCATGAGCATTCCCTGCTCCGTCTCCAACAATATCTCATTCAGATTAAAAGACAGGACATCCAACACTCCGGTCACCAGTCCGGTTTTCCGGTTATTTAATACCAGTTTATGGCTTTTTTGTACTGCTGTGGTCTCCAAACCTATCACAACCTTTCTTACTAATCATATGAACGGAAATCACAAATTATGACTTTTCATATGATCACTTAAGAAAGGTTGTGCTGATCTGCTGATTTTTCGCAGGCTCTTTATTTATTTTATAAATATTTGAACAGGTCTCCTGCCTCTTCTTTTTTTGTCGTATCCTTGATATCAAGTACTTCTACTTTTACGGTTCTTGTTCCAAACTGGATTTCTATGATATCTCCCGGTTTTACCTTTACCGATGCCTTGGCCGGCTTGTCATTCACCAGTACACGACCGGCATCGCAGGCTTCGTTAGCTACGGTCCGGCGTTTGATCAGTCTGGAAACTTTTAAAAATTTATCTAATCTCATATCTTTATTCTCCTGCATACTTTGGTATCTACAGTGCCTGTAGGTTGCAGCTTCTTTCGAACGCATAACGATTGAAAAAACCGGAGGGCATCAAGATACTCTCCGGCATAAAATACATTTATAAATATTACAATTCAGACTACTCGTTGATAGCATCCTTTAATGCTTTACCAGCTTTGAATTTTGGTGCTTTACATGCAGCAATCTTCATAGTCTCGCCTGTCTGAGGATTTCTTCCTTCTCTTTCAGCTCTCATGCTTACTTCGAAAGTACCAAATCCAACAACCTGTACTTTATGTTCTTTCTTTAATTCTTCTGTAACAACATCGATAAAAGCTTTTAAAGCTTTTTCAGAGTCTTTCTTTGATAATTCTGCCTGGTCAGCAATTGCTGCGATCAGTTCTGTCTTATTCATGGATTGTTCCTCCTCTTATTTACATTTAGAATTCACGATTTCAATTCTTTTTATACAAAGTCAACGTCCATACCCGTCATATGGCATGCTTTATGTACTGTTATACCTGTTTTCACTGTGAATGTCAAGGTAAATCCCCCGTTTCCCCTGTATTTTCAAGCTTTTTCGCTATTTTACCATACCTTTAAAGTTCAAATCCAAATACTTCTTTTAAAAACATTTTTTTCTCTTCTGTCTGCCTTATCGCAGTCTGAAGCTTTTCTATGTTTTTTACCGATATCCATGCTTTATTTGTACAATAATACGAATTGGCCGTTTTCCAGAATTTTTCCGGATAGATCAGACGGATCTTCAGATATTCCATTTCGCCCTCCGTAAGCGGATGTATTGCCGAATAGGCATTCAGCATGCCATCACCCAGGCGGATCTTCCATCCACTTTTTTTCCAGAACCTTCCTGAGGAAATAATACAGATCTTCCACCTGAATGTCCCTGCGGAATTTTTCAAAATTGGTTGTGGCGATTCCTTCTTTTGTCATAATGATATTATGATAATTATACTCTCCATGTATCATACCGAACTTCTTCATCTCTTCGGCATACAGTTTCTCATAATCCGACCGCTCCAGTTCTTCCACTGCTGCCTCTGCCCATTGATACATCTGATCAAACTGCTTCAAAAAGGCAAATTCAAACTCACCCTTGGGAACAACTTTTCTTGTAAACTGCCGGACCTTTTTCAATTCACGATTATGCCGTCTGTATTTTTCATCTGTTTTGGTTCCTTCCGGTATCCCTTGTTCCAGTTCATAACGCATAATGATATGTAGTTTTGCCAGATTTCCCGCCGCTTCAAATATTTCCCTTGTCTTCTTAATGTCGCATTCACGTCCGGCAAAACATTTCTTTAATATGTACCGGTCTCCGTTATCCAATGCAGATATATATTCGCCGTTACGGTTCGTGACTACATAATCGATCCTATGATACCCCTGCTCATAAAGCCGTGTATAAAGTTCACATAACGCAGGGATTCTCTTCTCAGATGTTGCAATCTCCTTTAAAAGGAATAATCCCTTATTTGTTTCGCATAAAACAGCACCCCTGACTTTGCGGGTGCTGCTTACTTCTATATCATATTGTTCCAGTATTTTTTGTTCAAATTCCTGCATTTATATTCCCCGCGCTTTACACTTGATATTCTTTTTAAATGTATGTGGGAAATATAAAAAATATTCACTGCTGTTATACTTCTTTATCCGGGAAACTATAATTCAGCAGGATCTCTTTGGTGTTCATTTCCGGATTCTCGATCACAAGGTTCAATAATTCGTTTAACTTTTCCCCTATCTCTTTTCCCGGCTTCATTCCCGCCCGGATCAGATCTCTACCTGTCACAGCTAATTCTTTTAATGAAACACACTGGCCTTTTTCTATAATCTCTGCATATGTCTGTTCTACTTCATCGAGGTTTTTTAATTTTTCTGCTCTCTTGTACTCACTTTGTGCCAGAACATCTGCTCTCCTTACTTCCATATAGTATGGGAAAATGTCTTCGCCGATCTTATTCATTGCCCTTCTGACATTTTTCGGCACGGCCGGCATGCGGTAATCATGATTCAGCACAAGTCTTGTAACCTTATGCAGCGTATCATTATCGAACTTTAATCTCCGAAGCACTTCTTTGGCAATCCGCTCGCTTCCTAATGCATGCATTTTAAAATGCGCCACACCGTCTTCATCCATCGTCTTGTATTCCGGTTTGCCTGTATCATGCAATAACATTGTTAATCTTAAGATCTTATCATTGCGGACATTCATCATCGCATGAATGGTATGTTCCCCGACTGTGTACATATGATGCAGTGTTTCCTGCTTTGTCTCCATCATGCGGTCAAATTCCGGCAAAAATACCTTCGTAATCCCAAGTTCATAAGCAGTTCTTATAAGCTCCGGCCGGTCAGATGTCAGCATCTTCACCAGTTCTACCTGTATCCTCTCCGCACTGATATTTTCCAGTGTCGGCGCAAGAAGCTTCATTCCTTCTTTCGTCTCCTCATCAATCTCAAATCCAAGCTGTGCCGCAAATCTGACGCCTCTTAAAATCCGGAGCGCATCTTCCGAGAAACGTTCCCTGGCATTTCCCACACAGCGATCATATGCTTTTCCAGATCCTGCATTCCTCCAAAGATATCTACGATCCCATCCTTGTCATTGTATGCCATAGCATTGATCGTAAAGTCTCGTCTGAGCAGGTCTTCTTTCAGATTTCTTGTAAATGTGACTTCTTTCGGATGTCTGCTGTCTTCGTATTTTCCATCGATTCTGTACGTCGTAACTTCGTATCCTTCATGATTCAAAAGTACGGTTATCGTTCCATGCTCAATTCCCGTATCAAATGTTTTGTCAAATAATGCCTTTGTCTCTTCCGGCATTGCTGATGTTGTAATATCCCAGTCGCCCGGTTCTCTGCCAAGGATGGAATCTCTGACACATCCTCCGACTGCGTATGCTTCAAATCCATGCAACTGTAAGGTATGAATGATAAACTGTACATCATCCGGTAATTTTATATTAAAGTTATTCACAAATATTTCCTCCGTTTATCCACGTTATCAACATTCTATATCATACCATATTTTTGCCGGTGGCTGTTGATAAAAAATGGACGTAGATTCCTAAAATCCACCGTCCATTACTTATAATCTCTTTATTCTTAGTATGATTTTCCCCAGTAAGCCATGTGTTTCGCAGGTTTTCCGCAATAGATACATTTATCGGAAATAAACTCTTCATCTTCGATCAGACATCTTGTTGCAGCTCCGCCTGTCTGATATTTTACTTCGCCCTCACATTCCGGATCTCCACACCAGCATGCTTTTACAAATCCACGGTTGGCTTTGAACTTCTCAACCATTTCATCCATTGTAGTAGCTGTATCAATGTGGCTGTTCAGGAATTCTTCTGCTCTGTTGTACATATCCTGCTGCTCCTGCTCTAAGATCTCGCGCAGTTTTACTGCGATCTCATCGAGAGATACAACGATCTTTTCACGGTTATCACGACGTACAACAACAACCTGGTTCTTCTCGATATCCTTTGGTCCGATCTCGATACGTGTTGGGATACCAAGGATCTCCTGCTCAGAGAATTTCCATCCTGTACTCTTATCAGAGTCATCGATCTTCACTCTGTATCCTGCTTTTTTCAGTTCGTCAAGCAGTGCATAAGATCTGTCAAGTACACCTTCTTTGTGCTGGGCGATTGGGATGATTCTACATTCAACCGGTGCTACGTGTGGTGGCAGTACCAGTCCGTCATCGTCACCGTGAACCATGATCAGGGCTCCGATACTTCTTGTTGACCATCCCCATGATGTCTCATACGCACTGTGCAGTTCGTTGTTCTTATCTACATATTTGATTCCGAATGCATCCGGGAATCCGTTTCCGAAGAAATGGCTTGTCGCAGACTGAAGTGCTTTTCCGTCATGCATCAGTGCTTCGATCGTGTATGTGTCTTCTGCTCCGGCGAATTTCTCGTGTTCTGCCTTTCTTCCTGCTACGAATGGGATAGCCATTGTCTCTTTATAGCAATCCTTATAACTTCCCACATCTGGATTGTTCTTTCTTCTGCTTCTTCATATGTTGCATGAAGTGTGTGACCTTCCTGCCATAAGAATTCTCTTGAACGAAGGAATGGTCTTGTTGTCTTCTCCCAACGGAGAACGGAGTTCCACTGGTTCCATACCTTTGGAAGATCTCTGTATGATTTTACTGTTTTAGCCCAGAGGTCACAGAACAGTGTCTCTGATGTAGGGCGTACACATAATCTTTCCTGCAGTCTTTCCATTCCACCGTGTGTTACCCATGCAACTTCCGGTGCGAATCCTTCTACGTGATCAGCTTCTTTTTCCAGAAGTGACTCCGGAATCAGTACTGGCAGGTATACATTCTCAACTCCTGTTTCTTTGAAACGTCTGTCCAGATCTGCCTGGATCAGTTCCCAGATTGCATAACCGTTCGGTAAGTAATTCATGCATCCTTTTACGCTTGAATAATCACAAAGATTTGCTTCACGTACAACGTCTGTGTACCACTGTGCGAAATCTTCGTCACGGGATGTAATGTTTTTGACTAATTTTTCCTTTGCCATGTTTCTCTTCTCCTTTTCAATTTTGGTGAAATCCTTATTCCACGTTATTTTTTTGCCGGGAGTTCCACAACCTGACAATTACTTCTGTATGCGAATGTCTCTTTTAAATGCATCGCACAAAAAACGCCGGGCCTTTCGACTCCCCGAAAAAGGGACCGAAAAGCTCGGCGGTACCACCCTAGTTAACTGCGACCCTTTCGCAGCTCTCTTCATTGGCCGTTAACGCCGGCTGACACGCTGCACTTTCATGCAGTGGCTCCAGGACCGGTTCCATGTGATGAACAGCAGATATCTCACACCATATGATATCCTCTCTGCGGCTGGATTCTCATGTACTTAATTCCCTTCATCGCCAATAAAAATTTTTTTGAATTGTCAATTATTTTAATCCATGAAATATGTTTTGTCAAGATATTATCTCTATCTCTGCTTCCGCCAATGTCTGCTTGCAGTTTTTTCCCCTCCATGATTTAATAAGTATATCATTTGTCTTAACAAAGGAGAAGTATATGGCTACTTTAAATATATTATATGAAGACCCACACATCCTCGTCTGTGTCAAACCACATGGCATAGCAACCCAGAGCAAAAGCATCCGTTACCCGGACATGGTCAGCCTGATCAAGAATCATCTGACGAAAGCTTCCGGCACTTCCGGAAAATCCGGTGCACCAAAATCCATTGGTTCCAGAACCCCAGGCTCAGCTGAGCCTTACCTTGCCGTCATCCACAGACTCGACCAGCCCGTTGCCGGAATCCTTGTCTTTGCCAAGACTCCGGCTGCTGCAAAAGATCTGAATAAGCAGTTACAGAATCAGGGTTTCGGGAAATATTACCGCGCGCTTGTCACCAATGCGCCTTCCGAGAAAGAAGGAACACTCGAGGATTATATGGTCAAAGATGCCCGGACGAACACTTCCCGAATCTGTTCTGCAAAGGAAAACGGAGCGAAGATTGCACGGCTGCATTATGATACGGTTCCTGACCATGGCCGGTTGTTTTCAACTGTTTCCGGCAGCTCTTCCTCTGTTGATGTCTCTCTGTCTTCGCAAAGTCAGGAATGTCACGAGACCGAACTTGAGATTCATCTGGACACCGGACGTCATCACCAGATCCGTGTGCAGCTTGCCTCCATTGGATGCCCGATTGTCGGAGATACAAAATATAACCCGGAGCTTACCGGCAATAAAGGATGGCAGACAATCCGATTGTGTGCTTATAAGCTCGATTTCAAACATCCGGTCACACACAAGGCGATGCATTTTCAATTAGAGGCCGATCCGGCATAATTCAGTTATCCTAAAAAGAGGAGCGGGAAATTCCCACTCCTCTTTTTCGCCGATACATATGCCCTCTATGCTTCTGCTACATCCTCAGTCAGAGCTTCTTCATATTTCTCAAGGATAATATTCTGAATGCGCTCTCTTGTTCCTGAGTTGATTGGATGCGCAATATCTCTATACTCTCCATCCAATGCTTTCTTGCTTGGCATTGCGATAAAGAGTCCTTTTTCTCCTTCAATCACCTTAATATCGTGTACCACAAATTCCTCATCCATGGTAATGGAAACGACAGCTTTCAGCTTGCCCTCCTTTGCTACTTTACGTACTCGTACATCTGTAATCTGCATGTTGTTCTAGCCCCTTTCTTCTAGCCTTTGCACTGCTTTTTCTTAAAGTGCATACCTCTCATTTTTTTCTACGACTACCTTCACACCATTTTCACCAACATAGCGTGTGTTTGCCCGGATCGTATCCCTGCTTTCTACAATACAGTTCTCAATATATGCATTGTCTCCGAGATAGACATCATTCAGAATAATGGAATTCTTAATGACACAGTTGTTCCCCACGAATGTCTTCTTGAAAAGAATCGAATTCTCGACTGTACCATTAATGATACTTCCACTCGCCACAAGGCTGTTCTTAACCATAGATCCCGGGTTGTATTTTGCCGGCGGCAAGTCGCTGACCTTGGAATAAATACCCGGCTGTGTCCGGAAGAAATACTCACGTACTTCCGGTTTCAGGAAATCCATATTCGTCTGATAATATGCATCCACTGTTGAAATGTTGCTCCAGTAATCTTTTATTTTATAACCGTAGATTTTCTTCAGATTCTTATATCTGATAAGAATATCGGTCACAAAATCATGTCTGTCATCTTCTGCGCAATGTTCGATCAGATCGATCAGCTGGCGTCTTCTGATTACATAGATACCTGTCGATACAATCTGCGACTGTGCCACCATCGGCTTTTCCTCGAACTCTTCAATACGCATCGAATCATTCATCTTGATCGTTCCGAAACGGCTTGCATCTTCGTTCGGACCAAGTTCTTTACATACCACTGTAATATCCGCTTTCTTTGCAATGTGATATTCCAGTACTTTGTTATAATCCATCTTATATACAGCATCACCGGATGTAATGATTACATAAGGTTCGTGACATCTCTTTAAGAAATCCAGATTCTGATAAATTGCGTCTGCTGTTCCGCGGTACCAGTATCCGTTCTCCGCGGTGATCGTCGGGGTAAATACATATAATCCCCCCTGCTTTCTTCCGAAATCCCACCATTTTGAAGAATTCAGATGTTCATTCAACGAACGGGCATTGTACTGTGTCAGAACTGCCACCTTCTGAATATGAGAGTTTGACATATTACTGAGTGCAAAGTCAATCGCTCTGTAACTTCCGGCGATCGGCATTGCTGCCACTGCTCTTTTATGTGTCAGTTCACGCATCTTATTGCTGTTACCACCTGCTAAAATAATTCCTACTGCTCTCATGCTCGTTCACCTGCCTTTATCAATGTTTCTCCACTTTCCAGTACTCCATTCGGGTAATCTTCTTTGGATGTTACTCCACTGATAGCAGTGTTCTTTCCAATCTGCACCCCATCCGGTATTACAGATTTTTCACCCACGGCAACCAGGCCAAATGAATAAATTGCCGGTTTTAATTTGTTCGGTATATCACTTCCGATGCCAAATGTAGTATTATCCCCAACCAGGCAATTTTCTGCAATGATTGCCTTGTCCATGACACAATTCTTACCAACCCTGGTATCTTTCATGATAATAGAATCCCTGATCACGGATCCTTCTCCTATAACAACTCCGGATCCGATAATACTGTTATGTACTTCACCATATACTTCCGCACCGTTACAGATAATACTTCTCTCAATCACTGACTGTGCCGAAATATACTGTGGCGGCAGAATCTCACTGTTGGTATATATCTTCCAGAATTCTTCATATAAATTGAACTCCGGTATGATGTCGATCAGTTCCATATTGGCTTCCCAGTAAGATCCAGTGTTCCGACATCTTTCCAGTAACCGTTATATTCATATGCGAACAATCTCTCGCCTTTATTGTGACAATATGGAATGATATGCTTTCCGAAGTCACAACCAGGCTCGTCCTTCAATGTCTCCAACGCTTCCTTCAGGACTTTCCATGAGAATATATAAATTCCCATAGATGCCAGATTACTCTTTGGTTCCGCAGGTTTTTCCTGGAATTCCTGAATCCTTCCATCTTCATCTGCGATAACAATACCGAAACGGCTTGCCTCTTCCATCGGCACCGGCATTGCCGCAATCGTCACGTCTGCGTTATTCGCCTTATGATAATCCAGCATTACTTCATAGTCCATTTTATAAATGTGATCCCCTGATAAGATCAGTACATAATCCGGATCAAACTGCTCCATATAATCCAGATTCTGATAAATTGCGTTCGCAGTTCCGGAATACCATTCACTGCTTCCGCTTCTCTCATATGGTGGAAGAACCGTTACTCCTCCGTAATTCCTGTCAAGATCCCAGGGAATACCGATTCCTATATGCGCATTCAATCTCAATGGCTGATACTGGGTCAATACACCCACCGTATCAATTCCTGAATTAATGCAGTTGCTGAGTGGAAAGTCAATAATGCGATATTTACCTCCAAATGCAACGGCAGGTTTTGCAACTTTTGCTGTGAGGACTCCAAGTCTGCTGCCCTGTCCTCCTGCCAGCAGCATTGCTATCATTTCCTTCTTTCTCATGTCATCACCCCTTCTCAGTAGTCTTGCTTTTTCTATTATATCATACTTCTTCTTACGCAGCTAACAATTTTTTACAGTTTTTTTCCGATTTTCGCAAACTTTTTGTTAAATTATTACAAAAACTTACGACTTGGATTTTTTTGATATATGTTTATAATAATATGAAGAACATGTAGTTTTTATGATGATCTTTTTACCTATATTATTAAAAAAGGATGGTATATTATGTATAAAATTAATTTTGAAAAACCTGTACACGTACACTTTATCGGAATCGGCGGTATCAGCATGAGTGGTCTTGCCGAGATACTTTTAAAAGAAGGTTTCACTATTTCCGGATCTGATAATAAAGAATCCGCCCTCACAGATCATCTGGAAAAGCTGGGGGCCAAAGTATTCTACGGACAGAAAGCTTCTAATATTATTTCCGGCATCGATGTTGTTGTATATACTGCCGCAATTCATCCTGATAACGAAGAATTCGCAGAAGCTGTAAAACAGAATCTTCCTATGCTGACCCGTGCAGAACTGCTCGGACAGTTAATGACCAACTATGATGTACCGATCGCAATTTCCGGTACCCACGGCAAGACAACGACAACTTCTATGCTGTCACACATTTTACTTGCCGGAGAAATGGATCCTACCATCTCTGTCGGCGGCATCTTAAAGGCTATCGGCGGTAACATCCGTGTAGGTAATTCTGAATATTTTGTCACAGAAGCCTGTGAATATACGAACAGTTTCCTGCATTTCTTCCCGAAGATCGGCGTAATCCTGAATATTGACGAAGATCATCTGGATTTCTTCAAAGACCTGGCTGATATCCGTAATTCTTTCCACCGCTTTGCGAAATTACTTCCAAGGATGGAACACTTGTTATCAACGACAACATTCCTGATCTTGAAGAGATCACTGCTGACCTTGACTGCCGCGTGATCCGTTACGGTAATGACAGCTCTCTTGACTACAGTGCAACCAATGTCCTTCATGATAAGAAGGGAGAGGCCTCTTTCGATCTGGTAAAATCCGGTGAATTTATCGACCGTATCTCATTATCGGTGAATGGAGATCATAATGTATCCAATGCATTATCAGCCATTGCCGTTGCAGACCTTCTCGGAGTTCCATTTACCAAGATCAAAGAAGGACTGAAATCGTTCCACGGCACAGACCGTCGTTTCGAATATAAAGGTGAAGTTAATGGAGTTACTGTCATTGATGATTATGCTCATCACCCAACAGAGATCAATGCAACTTTAACAGCGGCCAAGGAATACCCGCACAAAGAAATATGGTGCATCTTCCAGCCACATACTTATACACGTACCAAAGCATTATTCCCTGAATTTGTAGATGCCCTGACACATGCCGATCATGTGATCCTCGCAGACATCTACGCTGCCCGTGAGACAGATACTCTGGGCATGTCTTCTGAGATGATCGCAGAAGAATTAAAGAAAAAAGGATGCGATGCTTACTATTTCCCAAGCTTTGAAGAGATTGAAAACTTCTGTCTGGACAAGTGCCAGAAGGGAGATGTGTTGATAACTATGGGAGCCGGAAACGTTGTAAACATTGGGGAAAACCTGCTTAAACGCTAGTTATCCACATTATCCACACAATTTTATCCACAAAAAAGTCGGATTTTGACTCAAAAATTTCTTTTTTCCCCGTCTTCCCGGTGCTATAATGTGTCTACGATGAAACGAAAGATACAAAAAGTTCTGGGGAGGACGGGGAATTATTATGAAGGAATTAAAACTTACGAAGTATGTACAGACGAACGCGACTGTACTGGACAATGAATTTATCGACCAGTATATGGTCAGAGCCAATGGAGAATATGTCAAAGTATATCTCCTGCTTCTCCGTCATATGAATCAGTCCTCCGGATGTCTTTCTGTTTCCGAGCTGGCTGATCTGCTCGAGTGCACAGAGAAGGATGTACTCCGCGCATTAAGATACTGGAAGAGTGAAGGACTCCTTGATTATCTGGATGACACTCCGGATGATCCGACTCCGCAAAGTACGGTCCGTTCATCCGTACCAACTTCCGAATTACACGATGTACAGTCCGGCTATATGACTGCGTCCGTTCCATCTATGACAAATCAGATGGATTACCCTGTTGATTCTGTCGAAGCCCCTGTTTCTGCGGTTCCGGCATCTACAACAAATATACAGCAGTACCGTAGCCGTAAGGAACGTGCAGAATTCAAAGAATTACTCTTTGTTGCCGAACAGTATCTCGGCAAGACACTTTCCGCTACTGATATTGACCAGATTACTTATTTTTATGACACACTGAATATGTCAGCTGAACTTATTGAGTATCTGATTGAATATTGTGTCGAAAATGGTCACAAGAGTATGCATTATATTAATAAGGTGGCCTTATCATGGCATGAAGAAAACATAACAACTGTGAATCTTGCCAAGACAAGTTCATTTCTTTATAATAAGAACTGTTATTGCGTCCTGAATGCATATGGGATTAAGGGCCGCGGTCCTGCCGCTTCTGAGATTGCTATATCCGCAAATGGTCAGAAGAATATGGTTTTGCTCTGGAAGTAATCCTTGAAGCATGTGACCGTACGATGAATGCCATTCATCAGCCAAGCTTTGACTATACCGATTCCATTCTGAAGCGCTGGAAGGACAAGAATGTCCGTCAGTTAAAAGATATCGATGCGGTAGATGCTGATTATCGCAAAGAGAAGGAACGTGCGAAAGAGCTCGCAAAGGAACGCAAAAGACAGCAACAGGCACAGAAGCCTGCAATTAACCAGAACAATAAGTTCAACAATTTCGACGGACGTTCTTATGACATGAATGATCTGGAACGTCGTCTGGTTCAGCAATAAAGTATACATATCAGATTCTATTATGCGAATGCAGAGGAGTTTTCCATAACATGGCACTTTCCAATTCTCAGTACGATCATTTAATGCGTACTTATGAACAAAAAACAACTGGATAATGAGTTTCAACTCAGAAAACGCTATGAGAAGCATACGCCCTCATTCCCGAATTAGAGGAAGTGGATCATTCCATCTCCTCTTTAAGTGTTAAAAAGGCAAGACTGCTTCTGGACGGAGATCAGACTGCTCTTTCTTCTTTAAAATCAGAGCTCAAAGAACTCTCCGCCAGAAAGCCGGCTTTATTAAAAGCACATGGTCTTCCTGCCAATTACCTTGAATTACACTATCAGTGTCCGGATTGTAAAGATACCGGTTATATTGGCACACATAAATGTCACTGTTTCAAAAAAGCGATTGTGGATTATTTATATACGCAATCTAATCTCAAAGATATCCTTGACAAAGAGAACTTTTCAACCTGTTCTCTGTCCTATTATTCCAGGAATCATATCGATCCGCTTACCGGACGTTCTTCTCTGGAATCAATGGAAACTGCATTAAATGTCTGTCACAACTTCGTAGATACATTTTCTAAAGAATTTCATAACATACTACTGTATGGAGATACCGGTGTCGGAAAGACTTTTCTTTCTCACTGCATCGCAAAAGAATTAATGGATTCCGCTTATTCCGTTATTTACTTTACAGCAGCCGGACTTTTTGATATCCTTGCAGAGAATACATTTGGTAAAAGACAGGACAAGGATTCTGATGTATTTGAACACATCTATGACTGTGACTTGCTGATCATTGATGATCTGGGTACAGAACTGCCGAATTCATTTACTGTATCCCAGTTGTTCATTTGTCTGAATGAACGCATATTAAGGCAGAAATCAACCATAATATCTACCAACCTTGCATTGGAGGATATAAAATCAATCTACTCGGAACGGACATTCTCACGAATCAGCAGTAATTATACAATTCTGCGTATTACCGGTGACGATATCCGTATCCAAAAAAAATTATTAAACCTGGGAGGTACTAATGATGTTACGCCGTAACGATCGTAATCTTGAGAATATACCGGTAGGAGCACTTGGACTGATCGCTCTTGACGGTTGTACAGAGATGGGAGCAAAAGTAAATGATTATCTCGTAAAATGGAGAAAGGAAGATGGACATATTCATAAGAACGATGTCGCTTTCATAGGCTATGAGAAAGACACTTACTTAATCGATGCAAAAGTTCCACGTTTTGGTTCAGGTGAAGCAAAAGGTATTATTAATGAATCTGTTCGTGGTAAAGATCTTTATCTTATGGTCGATGTATGTAACTACAGCCTGACATATTCCCTGACAGGAAATATTAACCATATGTCCCCTGACGATCATTATCAGAACTTAAAACGTATTATTGCAGCAGTAGGTGGAAAAGGACGTCGTATTAACGTCATTATGCCATTCTTATATGAAAGCCGTCAGCACAAGAGAAGCAGTCGTGAATCTCTGGACTGCGCACTCGCTCTTCAGGAGCTTGTCCGTATGGGTGTTGACAATATCATCACATTTGATGCTCACGATCCTCGTGTACAGAATGCGATTCCATTAAACGGATTCGAAACAATCCGTCCGACATACCAGTCGTCAAAGGTCTTCTCCGTACCTTCAAAGACCTTCAGATCGACAGCGATCACATGATGCAATCAGCCGGATGAAGGTGCTACAGGACGTGCAATTTATCTTGCCAACGTACTGAACCTTGATATGGGTATGTTCTACAAACGCCGTGACTTCTCACGTGTGGTAGACGGCCGTAACCCGATCGTTGCTCATGAGTTCCTTGGATCTTCCGTAGAAGGAAAAGATGTGATCATCCTTGATGACATGATTTCTTCCGGTGACAGTATGTTAGACGTTGCCCGCCAGTTAAAACAGCGCAAAGCAAAACGTATCTTCTGCGCTGCTACATTCGGTCTGTTCACAAACGGTCTGGAGAAATTCGACCAGGCATATGAAGAAGGTATCTTAGACGCTGTTCTGACTACCAACCTGATCTACCAGACACCTGAACTTCTGGAACGTCCATATTATATTAACTGTGATATGAGCAAATATATTGCCCTCGTGATCGACACTCTTAACCACGATGGTTCTATCAGCAGTATCCTGAATCCTATCGAAAGAATTCAGAATGTTGTCAATAAGTATAAAAATGGTGAAGAGATTTAATAGTATCTACAGGACCTGCCACGGGCAGCTCCTTACGAATGCACGTGATTAAAAAATGCTGCCGGGAATTTCCCGACAGCATTTTTTAAAGTTCTATCTTGTGATAAACAAGTCCGGCTTCTTTCATCACCTGTTCTTCTCTCGTCTGACAGGTAAATATGATCACTTGTTTCTTATGTTCTTTCAACCATCTGAGTGTCTGAAGCATTCTCTCCTCATCATAATATGCAAATGCATCATCCAGTATCACCGGCATCTCTTCCTCACATAAAAGCTCTCCCACTGCCATACGGAGTGCCAGATAGACCTGTTCTACCGTTCCACGGCTTACCTGTTCAATCTCTACTCTCTTTTCATCTGTCATAAGCGATACATGAAGTTTTTCATCTGTCACAAGCTTTTTATATTTTCCACCTGTGATCTCACAGATGAATGATGACGCTTTCTCATTCAGATCTCTTTTTAGATATCCCCGCATCTCCTCTGACAACTGTTCCAGATGATCTGCCGCCATCTGGACCGCCTGGCGTTTCATCTCATATTCCCTGGAACGCTCATTAACTTCATCCAGTTCCGCGAGCTGTTCTCCCAGGTTGTCATACTGAATTTTCTTCTCTTTTAATTCCGCTGTAATATGCGATTTCTCCCAGCGTAACTTCTCTATCGGAACTTTCTCCTCTTCCTGCGTGATCTCTTCAAGGATAATCTCTGGCTCTGTTTTTACCTGTTTTTTCCAACTTTCATCCGGTTCCATATATATAAGCCGAACGCAAGGAATAACACAATAGCAATCAGATAATTCCACGGTTTCGAGAACAAGATGACTGCAATCACAATAACCAGTGCAAACACCAGAAGCTCCATTGGATGGATCCTCCATTTTTCTGGACGAATCTCATCCATGACACCTTTTCCATGTTCTTCTTCCCTCTGGCGCTCTTTTTTCTTTCTTCTTCCTTTTCCAGCGATATGCAAGTTCTTCTTCTACACGTTCCAGTTCTTCTTCCAGATGATGTACATCACGCCAGACAAAAGATACTTCCTGCTCAAGTTTTTCACGTTTCTGCTGCTTTTGAGCCATTTCCATACGGATCTCATTTTCCAGGATCTTCTTCCTGCCCCGTAACTGTTCCAATGCACCGGCCAGGTCGATTTCTCCGTTTCCCGAGGTGTAATAGTTTGTCGCATAATTTTTCAGCTCTGCCACAATACTTTCCCCCATCTGTGCATTCCTCTGGCTCATGGAAACGGTATTATCGTAACGTTCTGCGTCCATCTCCCCAAGCAGCATCTGAAGATCTCCGTCTTCTACAGACAGTACTTCACCGTCCTCTTCACAGATCAGTTCCGCTTTTTTAGAATATTTATCAAAATTTCTTTCGATACGGAAATGTTTCTCTCCACTTTTGAACTTCAATATACCAGAATAGTAATTAGGATTTTCCCACGGTTCGTATATACTGAAAGTATCATTTTGCGCAGCCCGTCCTCTCCCTCTTTCTATTCCGAAAAGCATTCCCCTGATGAATGTATGGATTGTAGACTTTCCTGATTCGTTTTCCCCGTGAATCAGGTTGATCCCCTCATCCAGATCTATCTGCCGGTCATGGAATTTTCCAAAGTTTTTTAACAATAATTCATTAATCTGCATCTTTCGGTTCTATCCTCTTCTCGTCTCCATCAAAGCCTGCACTCCTTCACAGAGTGCCTGGTACTCCAGACTGTCGGCCGGATAGCCACTCAGGCTTTCAATATATTGTCCGAGAATGTTTCCTTTATTTTCATTTTTTAATTTTTCAAAGTCATATGCAGGCTTTGTGTGGTCTGTAATCTCCACCACATTACCGTATGGATCCATATGATCCAGCTCATACCAGATATCCGGATCTCGATAACCAGTCAGTGTAATCTTATACATGTTCTGCTTTCCCTGCTCTTCGATCATATCTGCAATCTTTTGCCTCAGTACATGGCCGGTCACAGATTTATCACCTGTACCTCGCAGTGTCTGTATTCTCGCAGTGCATGTGGCACAAAACGGATCTGACAACCATTTCCGGTGATCTTTCCTTCGATATAACCATGAGCTCCTGTATCACCTACATCCGTCGGCTCCAGCGATCCGGCATATGCCATCCGGTTCTCCACCAGCATCTGCGGCTTGTGGATATGTCCAAATGCAGCATAATCATACCCAAGCGTCATGATCTGATTACTCTTGATCGGAACATGTTTCTCATCCCCGCCGTGTGCAAGCAAAATCTCATACTTCTGCCGTCCTTCCGGAACTGCATGATCATATAACGGCTCCAGAATTTCTCTGGAATGATAACTGCATCCATAGACAGCCGTCTGGATCCGGTCAAGTTCCACACAGCTCATTTCCTGCGAGCAGATCATGTGCACATGCGGTGCCCAGGTAAATGTTCGGTAATAAGAGTTTTTCCTGATATGATCATGATTACCGGCGATCATAACAACTTCTGTCTGCTCCAGCATCTCCAGTATGGAATTCATTTCTTTTAATTCTCTTAAAAGTGGCTGCCTGTGGAACAGGTCCCCCGCGATCAGCAACAAATCTGTCTTTTTCTGATTGCAGATTGTTATGATATCACGAAAGCTGTCCCAGAGCTCCTGTTCTCTATTTTGACTGTACGCGTTTCCCGCGTCCGGCTTTGCCCCTAAATGCAAGTCTGCGATGTGTATGAACTTCATCCTCGCTTCCCTCTTTCTGTTCTGTCTTCTCTTTCGACGGCAGTGTTACGACAAACTGTGTCCGGTTGTCATCACTTTTTGCCAGGATTCTTCCTCCGTGCAGCTCCACGATCTGTTTGGCGATCGCAAGTCCCAGACCTGCGCCGCCGGTTCCTGTCGATCTGGAACCATCCACGCGATAGAATTTCTCAAATATCGTCTGAAGCATATCGCCCGGAATCTTATCACCTGCATTGGTAAATGTGATCTCGATGTCACCATCCTTCATTTTCGCTTCGATCCGGATCTCCGTATCTGGCATAGCAGTAAGCAATTGCATTTCTTAAGATATTATCGAATACTCTTGCAAGCTTATCCGGATCTCCGTAGATCATCAGATCTTCTTCTACATCCACTTCACAGGTCAGCTTCTTTTCCTGGAGGACTCCGTACAGCTCATCTGCAAGCTGTTCAAGCATCATCGTAAGATCAATCTCTACCGGTTCCAGTTCGATATTCTGAAGATTATATCTTGTAATATCAAAAAATTCATTGATCAGCTCTCCTAATCGGATGGATTTTTCCAATGCGATGTGATATATGCTTTTCGTTCTTCTTCCGGCATGTCGGGATGATCTTCGAGCATCGTAAGATACGCCACGATCGAAGTCAGCGGCGTCTTCAGATCATGCGCCAGAAAAAGCACCAGGTCGTTTTTCTTCTTTTCGCCTTCCGATGCCTCCAGCTCCTGCCGTTTTAATGTTGCTTTAATCTCATTCAAACGGATCTCTATTGGTTTTAATTCTGTGATCAGATGAATGGGATCTGTAGATTCCGATATAATATTTTCAATTCCATGATCGATCTGATCCAGATATTTTGTCATCTGAGAAAGCGCAACATAAAAAAACAGCGCAAAAAGGATCAGATAACCAACAATCATGAAAAATGTCTTGTTATCTCCGATCAGCTGCCAGTAAAGATGAACCGCCGTCTTTTCATTTATATTCAGAAATACCAGAACATCTACAAAAGTTCTGGCAAAACTGTCATTATAAATTCCATCGATCACAAATTTAAGCAGTACCCCCCCTACCAGAACGGTAAGCGCTGTGACCAGCACCGTCTGCAAGAGGATACTGAATTTTAATTTCCGATAATTATTCTTCAACCTTATAGCCCACTCCCCACACAGTCTTGATAAAATCAGACTTGCCTGTCGGTGCACTCATCTTCTCGCGGAGATGACGGATATGCACCATCACCGTGTTGTTACTGTTCTTATAATATTTCTCATGCCATACTTTCTCGAACAATTCTTCTGAGCTTATGACCTTTCCCCGGTTCTCACACAGAAGCCAGAGGATGTCGAATTCGATCGGTGTCAGTGTCAGCGGCACTTCATTGTATACACACTCATGAGAAGTCCGGTTCAGAAACAGCCCTCCGAAATCCAGGACATCTCCTTCTTCTTTGGTCCCTTCATTATACTGTGTACACCGGCGAAGCTGTGCTTTCACTCTCGCCACCAGCTCCAGTGGGTTGAACGGTTTCGGAATATAATCATCCGCTCCCAGCGTAAGCCCGGTAATCTTATCCATGTATTCCGTCTTCGCCGTCAGCATGATCACCGGAAATGTATATTTCTGCCGGATCTGCTTGAGGATCTGGAATCCGTCAATATCCGGAAGCATAATATCCAGGATCGCAAGATCGATCTTCGTACTGTTAATACAGTCCAGTGCATCCTGGCCGTTGTAAAATTTGAATACTTTGTATTGGTCATTCTGGAGATAAAGCTCTACTACATCAGCGATTTCCTTTTCGTCATCTACTACTAATATATTCATACTGCCCTCCATTCTATATGGGGACGGCGGATTTTTATAAATCCCCCGTCCCATATACGTTTTATATACGTTTTTCACGTGTTGTTATCCACATGATCCTCTATTACAGTTCACAGTTGTTGACAGTTCTTGGGAATGGAATTACGTCACGGATATTGCCCATTCCTGTCAGATACATGACGCATCTTTCGAATCCAAGTCCGAATCCGGCATGTCTTGTAGAACCATATTTACGAAGATCCATGTAGAACTTGTAGTCTTCTTCTTTCAGTCCCAGTTCATCCATTCTTGCTTTCAGCTTATCGTAGTCATCCTCTCTCTGGCTTCCTCCGATGATCTCACCGATTCCAGGTACCAGACAGTCTACTGCCGCAACGGTCTTGCCATCGTCGTTCAGCTTCATGTAGAATGCTTTGATCTCCTTCGGATAATCTGTTACGAATACCGGACGTTTGAAGACTTCTTCTGTCAGGTATCTTTCGTGCTCTGTCTGAAGGTCTGTTCCCCATGTTACTTTGTATTCAAATTTATCATTGTGTTTCTCAAGAAGTTCTACAGCCTCTGTATATGTCACTCTTGCGAAATCAGAAGATACTACGTTGTGCAGTCTCTCCAGAAGTCCCTTGTCTACGAATGAATTGAAGAAGTTCATCTCTTCCGGTGCATTCTCAAGCACATAGTTGATGACGTATTTTAACATTGCTTCCGCAACGAACATATCATCATCCAGATCCGCAAATGCCATCTCAGGCTCGATCATCCAAAACTCTGCCGCATGACGTGTTGTGTTAGAGTTCTCTGCACGGAATGTCGGTCCGAATGTATAAATATTGCGGAATGCCTGTGCGTAAGTCTCACCATTTAACTGTCCGCTTACAGTAAGGCTTGTCTCTTTTCCGAAGAAATCTTTGGAATAATCTACGCTTCCGTCTTCATTCTTCGGTACGTTATTCAGATCCATAGTCGTTACCTGGAACATCTCTCCTGCACCCTCACAATCACTTCCTGTGATCAGTGGTGTATGCACATATACAAAACCTCTCTCCTGGAAGAACTTATGAATCGCATATGCTGTCAGGGAACGTACACGGAATACTGCCTGGAATGTATTTGTTCTAGGTCTTAAATGTGCAATTGTTCTCAAATATTCAAAGCTGTGACGCTTCTTCTGAAGTGGGTAATCCGGTGCGGATGCTCCTTCTACTTCTACAGTATCTGCCTGGATCTCGAATGGCTGCTTTGCCTGAGGTGTTGCTACCAGTGTACCTGTAACGATTACTGCTGCACCTACATTTAACTTGGAGATCTCTGCAAAGTTGTCCATCTTGTCGTGATATACAACCTGTAAAGGCTCAAAGAATGTTCCGTCATTTACCACGATGAATCCAAATGCTTTGGATCCGCGGATACTTCTTACCCATCCACCGATGGTTACTTTCTGATCCATGTAAGAATCACTGTTTTTATATAATTCTCTAATTGTTGTCAATTCCATGCCAATTATTCTCCTTTTTAAAAACTCACATATATTCCTATTATATCATATCAGCCAGATTTATGTTATACTATATTTACTGAATTTACTATCTTACTTATTCGAATTTTTCAGTTAATAAGTCAGATGGAAGAAATATCAAAAGTTAGGAGATCATCATATGAAGAACTTACTAGTTGCACAGTCCGGCGGACCAACTTCTGCGATCAACGCAACTCTTGCCGGAGTAATTGAGAACGCTCTTTCCAGCCCATCCGTAGACAAAATCTATGGATCAGTCAATGGAATCCAGGGAGTATTAAATGAGAACCTGATAGATCTTAAAACCAAGATCACAAATGTATCAGAACTAAACCTTCTTTGTCAGACCCCTGCTTCTGCACTCGGCTCCTGCCGTGTGAAATTAAAAGATCCTGCCGTATGTGCAGACGAATACGAGACAATCATCTCTGTTCTGCGCAAATACAGCATCGACTGCTTCATCTACATCGGTGGAAATGATTCCATGGATACAGTAGACAAGCTTTCCAAATATCTGAGCGACAAAGGAATCACAGACATTACCGTGGTCGGCGCACCAAAAACAATCGATAATGACCTCTGCGGAACGGACCATTGTCCAGGTTTTGGATCTGCAGCAAAATATATCGGAACCACATTTGCCGAACTGGAACGTGACTGCCACGTATACACAACCAAGGCCGTAACAATCGTAGAAGTGATGGGCCGTGACGCCGGATGGCTGACTGCAGCTTCCTGCCTCGCCCGTGCAAATGGTGCGAAAGGACCTGACTTTATCTATCTCTGCGAAGTACCATTCAGCATTGACACATTCCTGAAAGATGTGAAAGCAAAACTGGAAGAACAGGATGCCGTGATCATCGCTGTCAGCGAAGGTGTGAAGAACAAAGACGGTCGCTACATTTCCGAAGAAGTACAGAGCTCCGCTGTCGATTCCTTCGGCCACAGCTATATCGCCGGTGCCGCAAAGGTTCTGGAAGATGCTGTAAGAAATGAGATCGGATGCAAGGTACGTTCTATCGAGCTGAACCTGATGCAGCGCTGTGCCGCACACCTTGCAAGTGCAACCGACATTCAGGAATCCAGAATGCTCGGAAAGGCTGCCTGCCAGTATGCACTTGAGGGTGCAGGCGGTATGATGGCTGCTGTGATCCGCACTTCTGACAAGCCTTATGCTACGGAATTTAAAGCACTCCCGGTATGTGATATTGCGAATGCAATCAAGAGTGTGCCTGCAGATTATATTAATGATGCGGGAAATGATGTAACGGAAAAGATGGTGGATTATCTGACACCGTTGATTCAGGGAGAGATGAATACGGTGTATGAGAATGGGATTCCGAAGTATATTTATTTGTATTAAGTTGCTGTTGAATTTAGTATCATGGAGCGGGGTAAGCACGATGATGAATTAAACGGCAAATTCCCACACTTGATTTTTACTCTTCCGCATGCTATACTATCACCCGTCACAAAGCCCACAAAACCAAGGTCGAACAGGGCTGACCGCCGCTTTCCGGCGTTAAATGAAGATCCGCTACGGCGCGTGTGTTCGTGACCTTCCACACGTAAAACAAAACTAAAGGAGAATTGAAAAATGAAAAACAAAAATCTTAGTTTCATGACCCAGGCAGCCATGATCGCTGCGATCTACGTGGTGTTGACTTACATTTTTGCACCATTTTCTTTCGGAGAAGTACAGGTTCGTATCTCCGAGGCACTCACTATTTTACCAATATTTACACCAGCTGCTATTCCGGGACTCTTTGCCGGATGTCTGATCGGTAATATTCTGGGCGGTGCGATCCTTCCGGATATTGTATTTGGCAGTATTGCAACATTGATCGGTGCATTTTTTACATGGAAACTGCGTGAGCAGAAACCAGTTGTCGCAACATTTCCACCAATCATTTCGAATATCATTATCGTTCCGTTCGTACTGCGTTACGGTTATGGTGTAACACTTCCAATTCCGTTTATGATGCTGACAGTCGGAATTGGTGAGGTGATTTCCTGCACCGTTCTTGGTCTGGTCGTGTATGGGGCATTGAAGAAATATAAGAGTACGCTTTTCCGTACAGCCTAAAAAAGTGGCGTGTGAAAAAACAAAAGTTTTTTCACACGCCCTTTTTTATTATTCATTCTGTATTCTCTATTATCCAATATACGTATTACCGCTTCCGGACGTCATCTGATCCATCTCTTCATACTTCACGCTGTGTCTTGTACTGTCATTCAGATCTTCATACACAACATTCGTATCGCTGTATCCCACCAGAATGACGGCATTCTGCGAATCCAGCATTGCAATGACCGGACGGCCCTGGTTGATGATGTACAGAATCTCTTCCGTCGTACATCCTGTCAGGTCGTAAGCCTCGCCGTTATTGACATCTTTTAAGATATCAATCGGTTTTTCCTGATTCTTCAGGCGGTCTTTAATTGTATTTAACACATCATCTTTATCGGTGATCGAATACTGCAGATTGCGGTTACCGCGCTCCCATACATAATTCTGGATGAATCGACTACCACACCATTGTAATCATTTGCTTTCTTGATCGCGTCTCCGGCCTTTGTATATACGCCTGTATATCACCATGTCCATAGACATAATATTTCTCCGGTGCGTCTTTATCGGAAAATGTGATTGTCTGTGGTCTTTCGAACAGAATCTGTTTTGGCTTGAGCACTTTTGGTTCTTTGTCTGCGATTCCGTCGTTATACGTCAGTCTTACCTGTGTCTGTTTCAGGTCTGTTGCATAAGTTTCCAGTGCGATATTGCTCTTGGTCTTTTGTTCATTATTCGTAATATAATCCGGTGCTGTTGCTGTATAAGTATCTCCGTCTTTCGATGCACGTTCCAGCGTGATCATATCTTCATCGAATGATGCACTCAGAATATAAATGCCGTCTGTCTGATATTTTTTGATCACTTTTCCTTTTTGATTCCGGATCTCCAGTTTGTACATTGGAACGGTTGCCTCTCCGGATACGGTATTTCCTATATCCTCTGTCTTGGCAACTCCATATACAAAATCACTTCTGACAAATCCAAGTGGGCGGATGCATTCTCCTTTTCCGCAGGTTACTTTCTGCTTCTTTCCTGTCTCTACATTCAGGATTGTCACTTTTGTTGCGGTCTCAAGATCTCCGTTTGCCTGATATGCGATCAGACTTCCGTCTTCTGACACAACATACTGCTGTGCATCCAGTCCTTTGACCAGTGCTTTCTTCTCGGCATCTTCAACGCTATACTGATAAAGGGTGCCATCTACCATTGTGTACAGCATATCCGTTTTCGCATCGTAATATGACATCTCTCCGAGTTCACTTTCTGCCTGTGCATATGATTTATTTGTGGAAATAAATACTTTCTCTTCCACTGAATTCTTCTCTATATCATAATAATAGACAGCTACTCCCACTTCTCCTTCGTGCTCGCCGCGGTCCATATAACCGGACACCAGGAAGGTTGTATTGCCTTTGGCATCTACCTTAAGAAGCTTGATCTTATGATCTGACACCATATTTCTCACATCTGTATTCTCCGCATCTGCGAAACCAAATACCAGTGAAATCTCGTCTGAATCTTTGTTATAATTCCAGAGTTCATTTGCCTCTACAAATGATACGATCGTGCCATCTTTATTCACCTTATAAGACAGATTTGCAGGCGCGATGCCGAGGATGATTCCTTTCTCATTCAGAACCTTCTGTGTCGCGTCGAAGATCTGTTCCATTGTCCGATCGTAATCCAGAAGATAGGTTTTCTTGGCATCTGCAATATATCTTACGCGGAAAAACTCTTTGACCGCATAGCGGTCTGCTTCATTCTCTTCTCCTTTGCAGCTTACCCGGTATTGCAGCTGTACCGACATACAGGTACTGTTCAGTTCCTTGATGCTCCAGCGTTCTCCCTGTTCTACCTGTGGTTTCAGACTGCCCCATGTGACCTGTTCATAATTCGAATTAATCGTCACGTGCTGAAGTGTGGTATTGTCCGCATCATCAGTCGGTTCAAGCGCTGCTCCGACGCCTGCATTTTCCACCTTGCCAAGTGCATTTTCATGATAATCGCTGATGTAATTCAGGCATTCTGTAACATGTGCATCTTCATCACTGACGATACGGGTATAGAAATATACCGGATCCGCACCATTTCTGTTCAGGCGGACTTCCAGGATCCGCTCTTCATCCAGTACTTTTTTCCCGCTCAGATCCAGGGTAAATCCTTTTCCCACCTTTTTAATCTTCTTATGTTCCAGCTGGCTTGTACCGTCCATCGTATAGACTTTGTAGCTGGCTCCCGTGAATTTATTCCCATATGCTTCTACGTTTACATCCAGGCTCTGGTTCGCTACCGGTGTGATCGTGTTGTGCATAGAGGATATATCCATGCGTTTTGCATAACCTGTCAGTGTATTGATCTTATATTCTCCATAAGAAAATGATATCTGTGGAAATGTTGCGGCTCCCATATCGGCCGTCATATTGTCATTCCCCTTATTTGTCACGTAGCTGAATATAATGACAGCTACGATAAATACTGCAGTCAGGATTCCTGCATTCTTTAACCTTTTTTTTAAAGTCAATGTCATTTATACTCCCTCTTTATCCTCTTTCTCCGGATGATCTTTCTCTGAATTTGCGGACTCCGTGGCGAACCCGTCCAACAGACGTCCCAGTGTCGGTGATACCGGAGTGCTGCTTCACATCTCTTGATGGAAGCCTCTATATTATTGTCTTCTTTGGCATGCCGCTTCTTTACTGCACGTATCAGGATATTCTTTGGTGTATGCTCCATATCTATAAATTCCAGTATCTGCGTTTCATACCCCTCACGCTCCAGATACTGTGCTCTTAAGCCATCTGTGATAAGTGCTGCCATACGTTCTTTCAGAAGCCCGTATTTTAATATTGGTTCTAATATCTCATTTTTTATCTGACGGTTCAGTTCATGCTGGCAGCATGGTACCGATAAGATCACTTTCGCATCCCATCCCACGGCTTTTGCCAACGCATAATCGGTTGCGGTATCGCAGGCATGCAGGGTTACCACCATATCTACCTTATTGACACCGGTATAATCCGCAATGTCACCCTCCAGAAATCTCAGCTTTTCATAGCCATATTTTTCACTTAATTCATTACAATGACGAATCACATCTTTCTTCAGATCCAGTCCTATGATTCTTATGTCATATTCTTTCAATTCATGCAGATAATAATACATGGCAAATGTGAGATAAGATTTACCACAGCCAAAATCCAGGATTGTAAGTTCTCTTCCCTTATCAAGCTCCGGCAATATATCCTCGATAAATTCCAGGAACCGGTTGATCTGCCGGAATTTGTCGAATTTCGCATGCACGATCTTTCCATCCTGTGTCATAACACCAAGATCCTGAAGAAATGGTACCGGGACTCCCTCTTCCAGTACATACTTCTTCTTGCGGTCGTGGCTCATATTAATCTGCTTCTTTTCGCCTTTTTTCATCTTGCTTTTTATTGTTACTTTTCCCTTTTTGCTTACAAGAATTGTATAAGCTGCTCTTTGTGTCTCCATCTGCATCTGGCGCATATTTTCCATATACTTAAGAAGTATTTCACAAGCTTTTTTCTCCTCCACATTCTCGTGAAACGCCTGATTATTCCGGAATGACTCGAGCTGAAAATAAAGGACATCTTTTTTCAGGATCGGTCTTACTTTCACTTTTTGTACACCGTCTTTATTCTTCGGGTTACTCAGCGTTGCTGATATAAATTCTATATTTAAATTTTCCTGTAATAATTTGCTTAATTCATTCATAATATTATATTTTACTGTTTTTTAGACAGGAGCGCAAGTAGCGTAAATGGCAATTTTATTAATGGTTCCGGAGGATTTGCGAAAAAGGGACAACGGTAAATACAGTTTGAGCCGGAGGATTTTAAAAAATCCTCGGCCCAGACTATGAAATCGGGAATTTTATCGTTACTTTAAACAAATCTCCATCCAGATACAATTCAAATGTCCCGCCCTGCATTTCTGTCAGCGACTGTGCGATAGACAGTCCAAGTCCGCTGCCTTCCGTACTTCTTGATACATCTCCGCGTATGAAACGTTCCGTCAGTTCGTCAGCTGAGATATTTAGCGGCTGCTCGGATACATTCTTAAGGCTGAAATATGCCATACCATCTTTCTTTTCAAGATCAGCATAGACTCTTGTTCCTTGCATTGCGTATTTTGCCGCATTGTTGTATATATTAGACAGCACTCTCCACAACCGTCTTCCGTCTGCGCGGATTACAACCTCCTCATTCGGAAGGTTCATCACTTCCTCCAGATCACGCGCCTTGAATTTTTCTTCAAACTCTCCGCTCGTCTGCTGGATCATTTCTACCAGATTCAGATTCATGAACTCCAGTGTGATATTGCCGGAGCTTACTTTTGAAGCTTCCACCACATCTTCCGTCAGTGTCTTAAGCCGCTGTGATTTCTGTTCCAGCACTTCAATGTAGCGTTGGATCTTCGGATCCTTAAGGTCCTCCTGCTTTAACAATTCCACATAATTAATGATAGATGTAAGCGGCGTCTTAATATCATGCGATACATTCGTGATAAGATCTGTCTTCAGGCGTTCACTTTTCATGCTCTTTGCGAGCGCCGCTTCCAGACCTTCGCCGATGGAATTCACCTTTTCTGCAATTTCTTTATGCTCTGCCAGCAATCCATTTACCGGGATCTGATAATCCACTTCCCCGCCGGCGATCTTCTCGATCCCGGTCTTGATCTTTCCGGTTCCTTTCGCTTTCTGTACCATCCAGATAAATGCTGCAACATCTATGATCAACAGAATGACCGCCCATAACCGGTTGCTGATCCAGATACTACTTCCCGCTGATCCAAATACGTACGTAAGCCAGTGGATCATGAAGAAGATTGCAAATCCCATAATAGATTTCCACAGATGACGGATATTCTGGAACATTTCTTTTACGAAGATCAAAAGCCATCTGAGCACACTGTTCTTCCATACCGTTCCCGCCTTGATTCTTCTCACCAGACTCAAATATCCGAAAAGAAACATTGCGCAGGTATACAATGCCTCCACACTTCCAACCACTATTCCCGGCAGATACGACTCCACATTCTCCATATAGATCGTCTCTCCACTTGCATTCTGCCATGTAAATGCCCCGGCCTTTACTCCTACCAGCGCAACCACCGCCCAGAGTAACAGCACACTTGCAGCTGCCAGTTCTGTCTTAATGTGATCAAATTTCATAAGATGCACTTCTTCGTCTTCTTTAACTTTTCCGGCTCCGATCGTAAGAAATACAAGAATGACAAGATATGCCGCTACAGCCGCCATTCCCAGTATTCCGGCCACTTTGGCTCTGGCCCCGTACCTTGTAAAGATCTCATCCTGTTCATAAAAATTATCTTTTACAGGATAATCCGTATCTACAACAGAGACATATATATAATCTGACGCATCGACATAACCGGCCACTGTCTCCTGCCACTTCTGTGCCATCGAATCCTCTTTACCGGCTTTTTCAATATTGCTTTCATAATCTGCAAGCTTTGGTCTTACGATTACATATTTTCCTGATTTTTTCATTTTTTTCAGGTTCTCTTTGTAATTGTCAAAGTTCTGATATTTTTTCTTATTCGTAATGACCGTCTTGTTGTCCAGATTAACATACAGATACGTTATGTTCGTATTGCCTTCCTGATACTGATTCTGAGCTACCGCATAATTATCAACGTCAGAATAGATCGTTTCGGCTGAATTATTTATCATTCTGTACGCTTCATTCAGCTTGCCATTCCATTCTTTTGAATTGTTCACAAGCTGAAGTACCGTCTCTCCATTTACCGTCTTATAATCCCCGACAACTCTTTCACCATCATAATTCCAGCAATTGATATAGGCAATCTTTCCATCGATATCCTGAAGCCCCCGGAATCTGGATTCCCCACTGTTGCTCTCCTGATACTCTCCCTGCTTTAGTTCTGTCAGAATATCATCCGCAGAACTGTCTCCGGTAATTACAAATGACAGCTCTCCGTAATCGATCATCTGTTTAAAATCTTTGTAATGGAAATAATGATAAGTTCCGTCTGAACGTTTACATACGATAATACCGTCCTGTTTATCTAATTTGCTCCTGGCCGCATCATAATCCGTCATCGATTCCGAGATTAATTTTCCCCAGGAATACAGATCTCCCAGACGGAACGACAGGCCTGTTTCATCTTTTCCTGTTATCTCACCGGTATCTTCGTATTTTGCCACATCTACGATCTTATCCGGATCATATTTGCCATCTGTATCATATAAGGTCTGATACCGGATCTCATCCAGTATATTATAATTTGCATTCGTCACGGAATCGGCAAATGCATTGCTTTCTTCATAACTCTTCGCCGCATCCGCAGTGAACAGTTCCTGTGTCAGTATCGGATAACGTGTTACCCACAGTAAACATAATACTCCGATAACGGCCAGTACGTGTGCCCCCACTATCAAAAACAATTTTGCTTTGGGCATTCGGTACCATTTCTTCATATATACCCCTTCCTAAAGCTTTTCTATCTTATATCCGACACCCCAGACCACCTTCAGATACCTTGGTTCCTTTGGATTAATCTCGATCTTCTCTCTGATATGACGGATATGTACAGCTACCGTATTATCTACTCCGATAGCATCTTCATTCCAGATACTTTCGTATATCTGGTCAATAGAAAATACTTTCCCCTGATTTTTTACCAGTAACAATAAAATGTTGTATTCGATCGGTGTCAGTTTCACCGGCTCTCCGTCAACCGTAATTTCTTTCTGATCGTCATCGATCATAAGTCCTCCCACGGTATAAACTGCCTGATTCTCTTTTTCCACTGTACTTCCAAGCTGTGTATATCTGCGAAGCTGTGATTTTACCCTTGCAGTCAGTTCCAGTGGATTAAATGGCTTGGTCATATAATCATCGGCTCCTACATTCAGTCCGAGGATCTTATCGGCATCCTCTGACTTTGCAGACAGAATAATGATCGGCATATTCTGTTTTTCCCGGATTTTTAACGTTGCGCGGATTCCATCCAATCTTGGCATCATCACATCAATGATCAGAAGATCCACTTTATGCTTATCCAAAAGCTTCCATGCTTCCTCACCGTCGTAAGCTTTTAATACTTTATATCCTTCCTGCGACAAATAGATTTCTATCGCCTCTACGATTTCTTTATCATCATCACATACCAGTATGTTGTACATAATTCATCACCTCCCTTATAATATACAAGAATACCAGCCAATTTTTAAGTACTGCTTCTGTAATTTCTTAAGATATTATGAAATTATTCCTTTCCGCCCACTTTATCAGAGATATGCAGAGTGTTAATATTTCGTCAAAAAATAATAAACTATATTTTTCTTAAGCAGATTTTTTATATAATAGATATGGATATCTTTTTAATATTTTTTCATACTGCAAACATTTCTTTTTTAACCGTTACATTTTAAATATTAAAAATTAACTTAGAAAGAAGATGAAAGTATTATGCATGAACCAGAAATAGAATATCTTATCCGGTCTCTTGGCATTGGCGCTACTTATCGGGGATATGCATATTTAATTTATGGGACACGCCTTTGTCTGTCTGATGAAATTACCTCCTTTTCGTCAGTAAGTATCTTTATCCAGACATTGCACGTCATTATAATACTACCAGCTATAGCGTTGAACGGAATATCCGCACCGTTATAAAGGTCTGTTGGGAGCATGGCAATAAATCCCTCCTCGAAAAGATTGCTTTGCGTCCACTGCATCTTAAGCCGACATCCAGTGAATTTTTTGATATAATAACTGCTCATTTACGAAAAACTGCCATTTCTGCCTCTGATTTTGTTCCTGTTTAGATTCTGTTTTTATATGCTTCATTTTTACTTAAGATTTTTTCGAATTCTTTTATGCTTTTAACATATTTTAGACATATTTTCCATTTATACTAAATGTCAGATAGTTGATGAACAACAACTATCACCCCCCTCATAAAGTAACACACCGAAATCACTCTTCGGTGTACACTTTACTCTCATTCCTTTAGTAATTATAACAACAACAAAAACTCTCCGTTCCGGAGAGTTTTTTGTCGCGCTTTTTTAATAAAACAGATCACAAGCCACACTGTTTACATATTCTTGTTAAAATACAACGACAAGCAACATCTTAAACTGCTCTTTTCCGTGCACTGCATGCGGATGCTTTGCCGGCATAATAATTGATTCCCCTTCATGTAACTCATATTTTTCGCCATCGATCGTAATCTCACCTACTCCGTCAAGACAGGTTACAAATGCATCCCCGCCTGATTCATGTGTACTGATCTCTTCTCCTTTGTCAAAAGAGAATAATGTAACACTTAATGCATCGTTCTGCGCCAGTGTTTTGCTGACTACCTGTCCTTCCTGGTAAGCTACCTGATCTTTTAATACTAATACTTCTGCTTTACTGATATTTTTGATCATACTCATATCTATTAGTCCTTTCTTTTATCCTATTTGTTATTGTATTCCTCAATAACATTTTTCCCTTGTCTCTTACTATAATACTTTTTTCGTTCTAAAATGTGGTTTTAACAACAAATATCACATTTTTATAAAATGAACATACTTTGTACACATTTTTTGATTATAATAGAAAAAGATAGTTGGATAACAACTATCGCCCCCCTCATAAAGTAAAGGCCACCAGAAGGTCACTTCTGGCGGTCCATTTTACCGGTAATTTCTGCGGATGCTTTTATGGCTCCGCTTTTTTTAATTGTTCATACCAGGCAGTCGTCTGGTCTTTATCCTTATTATTCATGAATACCGTATATTTCTTTGTCTTAATCTGTATGACTTCTGATTGTTCCAGCCACACATACATCCGGCATTTTCCCGATTCTGCTCCGTCAAATTTTCCAAGCAACTGTTTTTCATCAGCCGAACCATTGGTTTTACTAAAATGTTCCTTCGGAAGCCCATTTTTTAATAATTTTACGGATTTTATATCCTCTTTTTCTCCGTATTGGTGTAACCGGATGTGATCTTAAAACTGCTGCCATCTGTCGGACGGTTGGAAGAAGTTCGCCTTCTTCAAATTCTCCTTTTCCAATACCCTTTACGATCTGGTTGCGGAGCTGGAGGTAAATTGGAATTTCAGATTTCATATCTTGCATACTTTGGTATAAAAAATCCGCACAGACACTGAAAATCTTAACATTTCCTCAATTTGTGCGGATTTTTCTTCCACATTTTATTCATTTAACAGTTTTATCTGCGATTTTTTTCCTCGATCCACGCCAGGATATCCTGATACACATTCTGACGGTCTACTTCATTCAATATCTCATGACGGTCGCCCTTATACAGATGGATCGACACATCTTTTATCCCGGCATCTTTATATTTCTCATAGACTCTGATCACATTCTTTCCGAAAGCCCCTACCGGGTCATCGGATCCTGCCGTAAAGAGCACCGGAAGCGTCTTCGGAATCCGTTTCATACTTCCTTTCCGTACCAGAACCTTCATACCGGCAAACATCTGATAATAGGCTCCCAGTGTAAATGTATAGGAACACAGCGATCCCGCACATATTCATCCCTTTTCTTCTTGTCGGATGTGATCCATTCCTTCGATGTCTCACCAGGTTCAAATTTCTTATTGAAACCTCCAAAGCTCAGATTATCCACAAATGTACTTCTGTATTTCCATCCTTTGAACGCTGCGATGATCCTGCAGATCATCCTTCCCGCACAAAGCGTCAGCATTCCCTGATGACCGGTTCCCATAATGACAACTCCCGCAAGGCCTTCCGCATACATCGTCAGATACTGTCTCAACAGGAATGACCCCATACTGTGCCCCAGCATAAAATACGGCACATCCGGATATTTTTTCCGTGTCATCTCCTGCAGCTGATAAATATCTCCGATCACATACTGATTACCTTTCCGTTCATCAAAATATCCCAGATCAGCTTCTGTCTGTATGGATTTCCCATGTCCCAGATGATCATGTCCGACTACATAATATCCGTGCTCCGACATAAATTCGGCAAATTCATCATAACGGTCAATATACTCCACCATTCCATGACATATCTGTAAGACACCTTTTATATCTCTATCCGGAAGCCATTCGATCGCATGGATCTTTGTCACGGAATCTCTGGATGTATAATAAAATTCATGCTTCATCATCTTTCATCCATTCTGACATACTCTTTGTATTCGGCCAACGGTTTGTACGCCGGACGAATGATCTTATCTACATTCTTAAGCTCTTCCAGACGGTGTGCACTCCATCCGACGATACGCGCTGCCGCAAAGATCGGTGTATAAAGTGACGGTGGAAGATCCAACATACTATATACAAGTCCGCTGTAGAAATCGACATTCGCATTTACACCTTTGTATATCTTACGCTTTTCTGCGATGACCTCCGGTGCCATGTGCTCTACCTTTTCATACAGTGCATATTCCTTCTCACAGCCCTTTTCTCTTGCAAGCTGCTTAACGAACTTCTTAAAAATATCGGCTCTCGGGTCAGATACAGAATAGATTGCATGCCCCATTCCGTAGATCAGTCCTTTCCGGTCAAATGCCTTCTTATCCAATAAATCGGTCAGATACCGGCGTACCTCATCATCATCTTCCCAGTCACTGACTTTTTCCATCATATCGTCAAACATCTGGGTTACTTTGACATTTGCTCCCCCGTGCTTTGGTCCTTTTAAGGATGCCATAGCAGCCACGATCGTCGAATACGTATCCGTTCCGGATGATGTTACCACATGCGTTGTAAATGTAGAATTGTTACCGCCGCCGTGATCCATATGAAGGACAAGTGCCATATCCAGGATCTTTGCCTCTAATTTCGTATATTTCTTATTCTCACGCAGCATCATCAGTATATTCTCTGCTGTTGATAATTCCGGTGACGGTGCATAGATGAAGAGATCTTCTCCCATACGGTAATTATATGCATGATAACCATAGACCATCAGCATCGGGAACTGACTGATCAGATTCAGGCACTGACGCAGTACATTTGGAATCGACGTATCGTCTGCATGAGGATCATACGTGTACAGGCTTAAGATCGATCTCGACAGGCTGTTCATCATGTCACGGCTTGGCGCTTTCATGATCACATCACGGACAAATGTCGGCGGCAATGTCCGTCTTTCCACCAGTGTCTCATGAAATGTCTGCAGCTGCGTCTTATCCGGAAGTTCACCGAATAACAGCAGATAGGCGATTTCCTCAAATCCATAGTGCTTATCTTTCAGAAACCCCTGCACCAGATCTTTGATATTGTAGCCGCGATAGTAAGATTTCCTGCACATGGCACTTCCTCTCCGTTCACGATCTTCTTCGCACATACATCGGAAATGTTCGTAAGTCCCGCAAGGACACCTTTTCCGTTCAGGTCACGGAGTCCCCGTTTGACTTCGTACTTCGTATACAGCTCTTTGTCTATCGCATTATTCTTCTCGCAAAGTTCTGCAAAATGGCTGATTTCCGGTGTTACCTCAAATAGTGTCTGCCCTTCTTTTCTGTCCATCGTCATCATCCTTTCTTATATGGAGATAATAAATCACTCAATCTTGCGAATTCTTCCAGTGTCAGTGTCTCACCTCTCACACTTGCACCCTTTCCAAGTGCATCAATCGCTGCTTCCACTTCTTCTTTTGTAAAATCTAATGTCGCCGCATTCTTCAGACCGTTCGCCAGTGTCTTCCTTCTCTGGTTGAAAGATGCACGGATGATGTTGAACATCAGCTTCTCATCCTGCACCTGTACCGGTTTCTCCTGATGACAGGTCAAGCGTATAACCGCTGATCCTACCTTCGGTCTCGGCATGAAACAATTCGGCGGAACATTTGCCACAATATACGGGTCGGCATAATACTGTACTGCTAATGACAGTGCGCCATAGTCCTTATTACCCGGTCCGGTCTGCATACGGTCCGCAACTTCTTTCTGCACCATGACCGTGATACTCTCCACAGGAACCTCATTTTCAAATAGTCCCATTATGATCGGCGTTGTGATATAGTATGGCAGGTTCGCCACTACTTTGACCGGCTTTCCGTTATTCTCTTCGTCTGCCAGCTTCTTAAGATCCAGCTTCAATACATCTTCATTGATGACACGTACATTGTCATATCCGCTTAATGTATCCTCCAGGATCGGGATCAGGTTCTTATCGATCTCCACTGCAATCACTTTGCCCGCCGCCTGCGCCAGATACTGCGTCATCGTACCGATTCCCGGTCCGATCTCCAGTACCATATCATCCTTCGTGATATTTGCCGACTGTATGATCTTATCTAATACATGCGTATCGATCAGGAAATTCTGACCGAACTTTTTCTGAAATGAAAAATTATATTTCTGCAGAACTTCTATCGTGTTCTGCGGATTACCTAACGTTGGTTCTTTCATGATTCCTCCCACGTATGAACTTATTTCCTAACTTTCCACTACAATTCAGGTCTTTTCAGACATACTCTGGTGTGTAAACTGTAGCGATTATTCCTCATTATACAATAATTTTACGGGGATTAATAGCAATAAAAATAAAATATGTATAAATATATAAATGGGAACACACACAATTTTAGTTTCCATACCAAAGGAACTCATATCCACTTAATCTTATATCTTTCAATTCTGTCTTTTCACCCGTCAACAGATTACGGTACATCCCTTTTTCCTGCATCCATGCTGTCTTCTCCTGATTGCTGAAGTTGAATATTCCAAAGAATCTTCTCCCTTTATATTCCCGCAATACACACAGGATACTGTCGTCATGTACATCATATGTATACACATCTGCATCTTTATCAAATGTTATCTCCTGTCTGCGGATCTTTTCCAACCGGTCAAGTGTCTGGAATATGTTTCCCTGAACCGTTGTGACATCTTCCTTATCCTCAGCGAGTTCCCACGGTAACTTTCCCCGGTGGATATATCTTGAATCAGCACATTTTTCCGGATCGTTCTTATAACTATAATCGTTCACCTGTCCCAGTTCGTCACCACTATATAACATTGGGATCCCTGACTGGGTCAACATATATGCATGCAGCATGATATCTTCTCTGACTGCTGCGTTCATTGCTTCTTCATCGTGTTCAAATCCGGATTTTTCCCGTGAAATAATCATTCAGATAACATTTATGCGGAATTTTTTCTTTTACACCTTTCATATTCCCTGCGAAATTATCTGTATAAAGCATCATGCCAAGCATATCTTTTCCGTGATACCAATCTGGTCCTTTCTCTCTTTTTAGATCTCGTTCTTTTAATTTTTTACTGCGGCAGTTGTAATACTCATACATCTGCGAACACAATTCTGCAAACATATCACCATTCTGATAAAGTTCCATGTAAAGCCATCTGAGTTCATCATGATGTCTCTCTAATCTATGTTGAAAGATACTGTCATTTTTCTTTTCTCTTTTTTCCATTTTCTTTTGTTCCTTCCTCTAAAGAATCTTCCTATGTATTATTTTCCTGTAAAAAATACAGAAGAAACTGCTTGTCAGCAGCTTCTCCTGCATTTACAGGTTCTTGTATTCTATTCTTCTCCCACCAGATGCATCTGGTACGCCTTGAATTCTCCCATCTCTACAGGCATCGGGATTCCTGCTTCCATAAGTGCTGCGCCATTATAAGTCTTTCCTGTTTCCGTATCACGATAAATCGCACTGCATTTCAATCCCTGAAGGTTTACATAATTCACAGTCATATTTCCATGAATCTCCTGCATCACTACATTCAGCAGTACTTCTTTCTGATCTTCTGATACGAATGCCCATGCTGCATATTCTTCCTTCGACGGATCAGACAAACGGTAATAAAGTCCCGTCTGGATCAGCGGTGCGAACTTCCGGTATTCTTCTACCTGTGACCGGATCTCTTCTTTTTCTTCTTCAGAAAGTTTTCCGAGATTCAGTTCATATCCAAATGTTCCAGCCATTGCCACTACTCCTCTGGTATGCAGAGATGTAATTCTTCCTGTCTGATGATTCGGTACTGCCGATACATGTGAACCTACAGCGGATATCGGATAGCCAAACGATGTACCATACTGGATCTGTAATCTGTCCAATGCATCTGTATTATCACTGCACCAGATCTGTGGCGTATAATACATCATTCCGGCGTCAAATCTTCCGCCGCCGCCACTGCATCCTTCGATCAGCAGATCTGGATATCTGGTTACGATTCTTTCCAGAAAGTCATACAGACCAATAACATAATCATACATAACCCTGCCCTGATCTTTCGTTCCCCTCGAAAATACATCCATCAGACTACGGTTCATATCCCATTTCACATACTCAATATTTCCCTGGTCCAATACTTTGCAGATCTGATCAAATATATGGTCTACAACTTCCTTTCTGGAGAAATCCAACACCAGTTGGTTTCTTGCATGAACCGGATTTCTTCCCGGGATTGTAAGTGCCCAATCCGGATGTTCTCTGTACAGATCACTGTCTTCTGAGATCATCTCCGGCTCCATCCAGATTCCGAATTTTACCCCAAGATCATTGATCTTCTGTATCAGACTTCCCAGTGTTCCGCCAAGCTTCTTCTCATTAACAAACCAGTCACCAAGACCGCTGTTATCATCATCACGTTTTCCAAACCATCCGTCATCCAGCACCAGCATATCAATGCCTACATTCTTTGCTTCTTTTGCCAGTTCATATAAGGTATCGCCGTCAAAATCAAAGTACGCTGCTTCCCAGCTGTTCACCAGGATCGGACGGATACTTTCTTTATACTTTCCTCTGCAGATATGCTGTCTGATACAGCGGTGCAGATTCTGCGAAAGCTGGTTCATTCCACTTCCCGAGAATGACAGGAGCACTTCCGGTGTATAAAACACCGATCCTGTTTCAAGCGGATAAGAAAACATCTCATCCTGCAGGCCAAGAAGTGCACGTGTCTGACCGAACTGGTCTTTCAATGCCTCTCCCTTAAAATTCCCACTATACACAAATGACATTGCATAGCAGTTTCCGCAGCTGTCTGTTGTATGTTCATCTGCAAGGATCATCATCGGATTATACTGATGGCTTGAAGTTCCTCTTACACTTCCGATCACATGGCTTCCATGCGTAACTGGTTCTCTCTGCATCCTTCTTTCCATCGCATGTCTTCCGTAAAATGTCAGAAGATCATATTTACCATAAAGAAAATCAAGACACGCAGACTGTGCTTTCTGGATAAAAATCTTTCCATCGCCATGATAAGCAATCTTTGCACTTCTGGTGATCACATCATAGTCCGGAAGTACACCATACAGAAGTGTTACTTCTACTCCTGTAACCACATCTTCCATTGTAATCTCAAGTGTCTGACTTTCTGTCTCTTCCGCATAGACTGCCGGAAGTCCCGGAATCTTATATTTCCCATTAGAAATCTGATGTGAACGGTATCGAAGATCACACGCTGTACTTCCGTCTGCATTTTCAATTATCAGAGCCACACTTCTGTAATCCCCGGTTCCGTAACACGGATACTCCTGAGGGAGTGCATCCATCGAATAGGTTCTGTCACTTCCGGCATCATACGGATTGCCTGAAAATCCTCTGTCATAATATGTCAGAAGATAATCCATACAGCTTCCATCTGTCTTCTTTCCATAATACAGATGAAGAAGGAATCCAAAACGGTCTACCTGCATCTGATATGTTGTATTTTTTGTCTGTATTGTAAATGTCCTGTCTGCTTCACAGTAAACAATTCCCATTTCTTTGTCTCCTTTTTATGTCTCAAGTTCTATTTGCATTCCGATTATTTTACGGCTCCATTCACCACGCCATTCAGAATATGTTTCTGACAGATCAGATAAAAGATCAGGATTGGCAGAAGTGCCAGCAGGTACGAAGCAAATGCCAGATTGTAGTTCGTTCCAAACTGTGTCTGGAAATTAAGCTGTGCAAGCGGCAATGTATTCTTTCCGGTTCCTGACATGATAACCAACGGTGTCATTACATCATTCCATGTTCCGAGTGCTGTCAGAACCGCTACTGTCGCATGCATTGGTTTCATAATTGGAAAGATAATTTTCCAATAAGTTGTCCATGTACTTGCTCCGTCCACACATGCTGCTTCTTCCAGTGCCATCGGAATATTCGTCAGATATCCGGAATACAAAAGCACATTCATCGGCATATAAAAGACCAGATATAAGATAATAACTCCGGCTCTGTTCGCAAGTCCCATCTGCGCCGTCTGTTTTACTACCGGCATCATCAGGATTGCAAAAGGTACGAACATACCACTGACAACATAAAAATAAATAAACTTATAAAATTTACTATGTGCCTTATTTCTTGCAATTGCATATCCAAGCAGTGAATGGATCAGCATTGCAAGCACTACCGTCACAACTGTGATCAGCAGACTGTTTCCCAACGAGTTCCAGAAATCTGTCACTTTCATCGCCTCTGTAAAATTACTCAGACTGAAATGCTTTGGAAGCGATAAGATTCCTGCGACATCATTCGTCATTTCCGAAGGTTTCTTCAGCGCAATGACAACAGTCATATATAATGGAAATACTACAGTGATCAGCCCTGCGATCAAAAGAATCGTTACAGGCCAGTTTATTCTTTCTTTCCCAACTTTTTTCATTACAACTGTTCCTCCTTCTTACCGGTGATAGTCAACTGCATTACCGAAATCACTACAATCACAATAAAGAAAATAACTGCATTTGCGCTTTGGAATCCAAACTGTCCGCCACTCATTCCGTTATTATAGATCAGATATGAGATGGATTCTGTACTCTGGGCAGGACCTCCTTTTGTCAATGCCATGATCTGATCAAATACCATCAGGAAGTTTTTCACACTCAGAACCATATTGATAGAGAAAAATGGAATGATCAGTGGAAATGTCAGGTTCCTGAACTTCTTCCATCCTGTAGCACCATCAATGGCACCTGCTTCATATACATCCTCCGGAACCGTCTGAAGTCCTGAAATATAAATGATTGTGTTCATTGCTATCGACTGCCATGCACACACGATCACAATCGCGATCCACGCAAGATTTGTATTAGAAAGCATACTGGAACTAAATGTCTTACTTCCGATCATTTTTCCAAATACAGGGAGGATATACGTAAAGAAATAGTTGAAAATGTATCCTACCACCAGTGCTCCCAGTACATTCGGGATAAAATATGCACCCCTGAGTCCGCTTTTGAACTTGATCTTACTATTTAGTCCGAGTGCCATCAGAAGACTCAATACATTTGTCAAAATTGTCGCCGCAATTGCCAACTTAAATGTAAAGATATATGAGCCTCCGACTCTGGAATCGGTAAACAGGTCTATATAATTGCGAAGCCCTACCCAGTCGTAACTTCCGTATCCTTTAAAATTGGTAAAACTGTAGATGACACCTTTGATCAGCGGCAGCGTATTGAAGCAGAAAAATAATGCAACAATCGGAATCGTGATCAGAAGAAATGTCCGCTTTCTATCATTTAATTTATTCTTTTTCATCGTACTAACTCCTTGAACTTCCGTATTATCAGTAACTTATCTGTCTTAGTCATTATGCGATTTCTCGTAATCTTCCACTTTACGGATAATATCACGATTATATCTTACCCAGTCTGTATCAAATTTCTTAAGAAATGCCTTGCTGTCTTTTTTCATCAGGAATGTCTGGATCTGTGCGTCTACCGCCATTTCCGATGGATAATAATGATCCTGGTAGTCAGACATTTTTTCCTTCTTTTATATATTCTTTCATTCCTTCAAGGGTTGATGGCAGTTCAAAATCTCCTTCTTTACAAGGAACCGCCTTCTGCGCATCCAGATATGCCTGTACATTCTCATCTTCCAGGAGAAAATCTAACACTTCATATGCTGCCTTCTTTATTTTTGCAGTCTTGCATTACGCAGAACTGAAGATCTATTCCTGAATTCAACGTATTTTCTTCCTTGTTATTACTTGCCGGCATTACAAATGAATCGATCTCCATATCCGGATTCACCGTCTGGATCTGTGGAATTGCATAACTTCCGATCGTATACATTGCGGATTCACCTTTTGCAAATGCCGTACACGCCCCGTTGTAATCATATGCAAACGGGTCATCCGGTCCATATGGAAGCAGCTCCAGCATACGTTCTGCCACTTCTTTATATTCCTTCGAAAATGTTGTCTTTCCGCGGTTCACCTGTGCACACACATCTGCAGGAGCGAGATCTACCGCAACCGCATTCCACGGTGCAAGACAAGTCCATGTATCTTTAAATCCAAAATAAAATGGCTGGATTCCTGCATTCTGTATCTCCTGACACAGGCTCATGAGTTCATCCCATGTAGTTGGTATTTTCCATCCATGTTCTTCGAACATTTCCTTGTTGTAAAGAATTCCTGCTGCATTTGCAACGTATGGTACCGCATAAGTTCCTTTTTCCGGAACAAATTCCAGATTTTTATCAATTTCTTTATATGCCTCTTTAATATCTTCCAGACCTTTATAGTCGGAAATATCCATCAACATGTCAGAATCGATAAAGTTTGAATAGTTCACGTCTCCTCCGATTCCAATAATATCCGGATTATCTTCCCGGATAAATCTCGTCTTCAAAACAGTCATTGCATCATTCGGAGATTCAATTGTAAGATGAATATCATCATGTGTACGGTTGAATTCTTCTTCTATTTTCTCAAAAGTTTTTACTGCTTCCGGCTTATACTGCACAAGTTCTATTTCTGTCTTTCCTGTCTCTTTTTTTCTGCCCGCATCCTTGCAGCGTCATAGCCCCAGCCATCGTAAGAACCAGTCCGGCACTTACCAGTTTCCTGTACTTCCTATGCATGTTTTTCAAACTCCTTTTGTTCCGTTCCTTCCTGATTTTGAACCTTTCCCGGGATATTTTCTTGTTTTCATCGTCAGGTTTTTGCTTTTCATCTATTACAAATGAATTGTAACATATCATAATGCGTCTATAAATATCTTGATTTTATATGTTTTATAGTAAAATGCAACTTTTCCCGTTATATATTGAAGTCATCTAGCATTTTGGTATATACTGATGAAAAAGGAGGTGTCGTATGAGTGACATTTTATTTTCTGTTTTTCCAAATGAGAATTTTGTAGATATCGGTTTGTATCAGTACGGCTGGGAACAGTGTGAACCTTCACATTCTTTCGGACCTGCTGCCAGAAATCATTATGTCTTTCATTATGTAATATCCGGCACCGGTACCTTAATGGCCAATGATTCTTCTGGTAACACGATAAAATATCAAGTAAAAAGCGGACAGGGTTTTATGTTATTTCCTAATCAGATCAATACTTATATTGCAGATCAGGATCTGCCATGGGAATATACCTGGGTTGAATTTGACGGACTCCGCGCTAAAGAGATTGTTTCTACCGCCGGACTCAGTCCCGATCATCCGGTCTATCACGCCGGTTCAAAAGACCTTCGCAATGAAATGATGAACGAAATGCTATATATTGCCCGGCATCCGGGTTCTTCTTCCGAGTCGCCATTTCATATGATCGGCCATTTATATCTGTTTTTAGATTATTTCATGCGTTCCGCTGCTACCGTGCGCATGAATCAGAGTGGAAAGATCAGGGATTTTTACATAAAAGAAGCTTTATCTTATATTGAACAGAATTTCCAGAACAATATTACGATTGAAGATATTGCAGCCTTTTGCGGTCTGAACCGGAGTTATTTTGGGAAAATATTTCACGATACCATCGGAAAATCGCCACAGGAATTTCTGATCAGTTACCGTATGACAAAAGCTGCCGAACTTTTGAAGTTAACATCTCTGTCTGTTGCTGATATCGGGAATGCTGTAGGATATCCAAATCAGTTACATTTTTCCAGAGCATTTAAGAATGTCTATGGGACTTCTCCAAGAAGCTGGCGGAATACTAATAAGTTGGAACCTGATTAATCTCTTGCATACTACGGTATGACAAAAGGACGTATGAAAAACTTCGTTTTTTCATACGTCCTTCCTGTTTTCATATTCACACTATCCACAAATCTTATCGATCCATGCGAATAACTCTTCCAAGTCGTAGTCTCCGGCATGCGGCATCTCTATCTCCTGATGCCAGTGTTCCAGAACGTCTTTGATATCGCCCCGGTCGTCCTGTATGGTCCGGCCTGTGAAGTTCTGGATCTGGAATGGAAGGCTGTGTGTGTATTCTACAATTTCGTAATTATTAAACATATTACTCCTTTTGAGGCCATTACTTGTCCACGATTTCCCCCGCAATTATCCGCATGGCTTCCACAATTTCCGCAATCTGTTCTTTCGTGATCCCGTCCATGTGAATACCTCCGGTGCACACCACGGTCGTTTTCTTTCCTGCCGATACTTTTTCAGCAAGATAACGGCATACTTCCTCGTCCTTATGCCCCGTCACGTTCAGTACCGATGCCGTGCTGCTCATCTTGCCGCTACCGTCAAGAGACGGTCTTGGAATTGCAAGGACGGCACAGCCTATATGTGGGCATTCCCCACCGCTTACTAATATGTGGTAATCATCGCCGAGTCTGCGAACTTCCACACAGATATCCGTAAATGTCAGTTTTTTCTTTATTTTCCAGAAGTTCTCCAACTCCATACGGTGACGCTCCTTTCTCTACATAAGTCCTCATCCATAATATAATGTTTCCTACTCTACACAAGTCCATATCCTCACTGCAATACGCCATTCTCTACACAAGTCCGGTCCATCGACGGTATTCTCTCGCCTCTATCCCGAACGGTTCCACCAGCTTTGCCGCAATATGATATGTCATCTCTTCGATATTCTCCGGCTGATGGTAAAATGTCATCATCGGCGGAATGATCCGGATCCCCGGAATCGTCGCAAGTTCGGAAAGGTTACGCAAATGTATCGCACTGAGCGGAGTCTCTCTTGCTGCAAGGACCAGTGTCCGCTGTTCCTTGATCGTCACATCTGCCGCTCGCAAGATCAGATTGTCTGCATAGCCGCTGTGGATACCTGCCACAGTCTTCATACTGCATGGAACGATCAGCATTCCTTCCGTACGGAAGGATCCGCTTGCCGGTCCGGCTCCGATATCTTTTATATCACATACCTGATCTGCAAGTGCTTCGATTTCTTCTACTGTGTCTTTTGTTTCCTGCTGTAATGTAATTTTCGCACTGTCACTTAAGATCAGAATGGATTCATAGTCTGAATTCTCCCGGATGATCTGCAGACACATTTTCAGGATTGGAAGACCGCTCGCGCCGGTTGCCGCCACAACTATGCGTTTTCTGTCCTTTTTGTCTTTTCTGCTTTTCGTCAGAAGACATTCCTTATCTTCTCTACTCTCCCTGCACATCTTATTTCACCCAATGCTCCGGATCTACATCCATGAACTGTGCACGCTTGAATCTGTCTTTCTGATCATACGGAACAGTACAGTCGAAGATTGTCTTGCATGCGATTCCGTGATCGCGGATACTGCCGGAGCAGCTCGGATCATTGGACGGATCCAGCGGATGGCATCTGACTCCCGGAATTGTAATAATATCTGCATCTCCCTGGAATCTTGTATTCATCGCCCACAGTACATCGTTCATATCGAAGCAGTCTACATCTTCATCAACCAGGAATACATGTTTCAGCTCACTGAATGCAGAGAATGCCAGAAGTGCTGCCTGTCTCTGTCTTCCTTCATCACTGGCCGTAAGCTTCTTAAACTGCAGAACGGCCATATATTTTCCGCCGCCCGGTGAAGCGCAATATACGTTCTGAAGTCTTCCAGGCATTGCCTTTTCCACCATTCCGTAAATGCTTGCTTCCGTCGGGATTCCGGCCATAGATACATGTTCCTCACTCGGTCCGATGCAAGTCTGCATGATCGGGTTCTTTCTGTGTGTTACAGCTGTTACTTTGATCATCCAGCACTGGTCACTTGCCGGTCCTGTGTATCCCGGGAATTCCGGCATTGCATATCCGGTATGGCTGTTCTGATCTTCCTGTACTCTTACATTCGGAACAACTTCCCCTTCGATCACATACTCCGCATTGGCGATCGCACGTTCATTTACCGTCAGGCATTTGCAAAGTCTGACCGGTTCACCCCTGAGGGCACCTGCAACTGCAAGTTCATCGTATCCCATCGGTGTTGTCGGCGGCTCAAAGCAAGAGCCGATCTCAATTGCAGGATCTACTCCGATACTGATCGAGATTGGCAGACGCTGTCCAAGCTCTTCTGCTCTCTCTGCCATTGCTCCGATGTGGCGTGCACCCGGTGTAAAGAAGATTGATAATTCATCTTTCCCCTGGATGCAGAGTCTGTGGATCGTCACATCACTTACTCCGGTATCCGGATGCGATGCGTAGCACATTCCAAGCGTAATGTACGGACCCGCATCTACCGGCGTATTCGTCGGTGCCGGTACTAATTTGTATAAGTCAAAATCCGGATCTGTCGCTTTGTGTACAACTTCCTGGCAAGGTGCTGCTTCTTCTGTCAGCACCGGCGGGATCGGGTTATCCACGCTGTGATATAATTTCTTTCCGAGATCTTTCGGATTACATTCCAGCAATGCACCGACTCTTGTTCTGCTCGCAAGCACGCCGATCGCAACTCTTGCTCCCGGATGTCCTTTTACATTGTTAAATATCATTGCCGGTCCTTCTTTGGTCGGACGCATAACGGTTCCGCCCGCCCCGACATGACGGTATACACCGGAAAGCTCTGCCATCGGCTCGACTTCCACATCTGTTTCAATCAGCTGTCCCGGCATATCTTCTAACATTTTTAACGCACTTCTGAGATCTGTGACTTTTGCTGCCATAAAATAATCCTCCTATTTCATATTATCATTTCAAATCTGCGGATTTACTTATCCTCTTTCCTCCCATTCTAATAATCTCTCAATAGAAAATCAATTCCACTTATGCTATAATTGATTCCAAAACGGAATGAATTGTTTTATATTTTTACCTAACCCAAGGAGACCTCAGATATGACATTTGATCAGATTCAGTATTTTATTGCCATCGCTGAATGCAATACCTATTTTGACGCCGCAGAAGAACTAAATATCTCGCAGTCTGCACTTTCAAAACAGATCATAAAACTAGAGAAAGAACTTGGCGTCGCCCTGCTCGACCGTTCCCGCCGCAAGGCTCCCTTACCCCCGCCGGAGAGACCTTTTACCAGGACGCCCTGGCCCTTCGCCGGCAGTATGAGATCATGAACAGACACATGAAGAAGTACCAGATTTTCACGGGAAATAAAAATGAACTCCGTATCGGAACACTGCCGATCCTGACACAGTACGGACTGACCGCACATTTCCGTCAGTTCACCGAATCCCATCCGGACATTCATCTCATTCTCGATGAAGTCGAAGAAAATGACTTAAAAAAAGGACTGCTATCCAGCCAGTATGACCTTATTATCTGCCGGGAACAGATGATAGCCGATCAGAGCGACATTTCTTCCGTCTATCTTGCGGACGATGAACTGGTCACCGTCCTTCCCGTTGGACATCCGCTTGACGGACCCGTATCACTTTCCGCTCTTGCAGACGAGTCATTCATCCTGATGAACCGCTACACCTCCGTCTATCAGATCTGTCAGGCACTGTTCGCAAATGTGCCGGTCCACCCACAGATTCTAAGAACCGGACGTGTCGAATCGATCATCAGCGCCGTTGCCATCGGGGAGGGCGTAAGCCTCCTTCCATACAGTAACTTCAAGCTCTTTCATCATGAGCACGTAAAGACACTGCCACTTACGCCTCCGGTAAAGCTTCCTGTCGTAATTGCCGGCACGAAAAAACGGATAAATTCCTCTATCTGTCAGGAATTCATCCGTTTTATGACGGAACATTAAGTTTTGTAACCAGATTGCCCAGATCATCAATTTGTTGATTTCACATTTCATAGCATGCTATGATAATTTTGTATGTTTTTAGCGTATTTTGTCAGCTATAAACGGTACATGTCTCTGGCATTTTTCTCCGTCTGTTCGACTACTTCTTCATACGTAATGCCCTTTAATTCCGCAATCTTCTCTGCCACATAACGGATATAAACAGAATTATTGCGCTTTCCACGGTTTGGTTCCGGCGCCATGTACGGGCAGTCCGTTTCAAGTACGATTGATGTCAGCGGAATATTTTCCACTACTTCCTTCAACTTCTTCGCATTCTTGAACGTTACCACTCCGCCAACGCCGATGTAAAATCCCATCTTGATATATTCTTGTGCCATTTCTTTTGAATAAGAATAACAATGGATCACGCCGCTTAGTCCTTTCGCATGCTCCTTCATAATCTCCATGGTATCTGCCGCTGCCTCCCGGCTGTGGATCAGAACCGGAAGATCCAACTCTCTTGCCAGTTCCAGCTGCCGTATGAACCATTTTTTCTGCACTTCTCTCGCTCATTGTCCCAGTAATAATCCAGACCGATCTCGCCTACCGCAACCACTTTCTCCTCTTTAAACAGCTCTTTCATCTGTGCAAAGGTCTCTTCATTCAGGCTTCCGACCTCATCCGGATGAATCCCGACTGCCGCATATACAAATGGGTACTCCTTTGCAAGTGCGATAACCTTTCTGCATGAATTGTATGTTGCACTGACATTTATAATTGTGCCAACGCCCTGCTCTTCCATAGAATTCAGCAATTCTACTCTGTCCTCATTAAACTGCTCATCGTCATAATGTGCATGTGTATCAAATATCATATATCCCTCCGGGGACGAGGATTTTCAAAAATAATGTCTTAAATCCTCCGTCCCAAATCAAAAATGTCCTGTCCCCAGTATCCCAATATTTATCCCATCTTTTCCACACGTTATCCCAAGGAATTTCATGGTTATCCCACCCTTATCCCAAGGTTTTCCACATACTTATCCACATCATGTGGATAACTTGTGTGACAGATACTGTATATAGATGTCGGATATTGGAGATATATATCAAACAAGGACGGTGATTCCAAAAATCCTCCGTCCTCATTTTCATTCTTTCATATACAAAACTAACTATTATCAACCAGTTTCTTTGTATCTTTCTATACTTACATTAGCAGATCTCTGCACCGGCCGGCATATTTTTCTCCGGTGTCATAAGTGCCAGGTTGCCTTCTGCGTCTTCCGCACACAGTAACATACCTTCAGATAATACTCCGGCGAGTTTTGCAGGTTTTAAGTTCACAAGAACCATAACCTTCTTACCAACCATCTCTTCTGCTGAGTAATGTTTCTTAATTCCGGATACGATCTGTTTTACTTCACTTCCGATCTTAACCTGTGAGCAGAGAAGTTTCTTAGATTTTTTCACTTCTTCGCAGGCAATGATCTCACCAACCTGGAACTGCATCTTTCCGAAGTCATCGAATGTGATCTCTGGTTTTGCTTCGATGTCGATCACTTCTTCGTCAGCTTCTTCTTTTGCCTCTTCCTTCTCTTCTACATGTGGATGAAGTTCTTCTACTTTCTTCATTACTTCATTGACGTCCAGTCTTGCGAAAAGGATTTCTGGTTTCTCTGTTACTTTTCCATCACCAAGCTGAGCAAGAATCTTCTCAGATGTTTCTGGCATGAAGGATTCCAGAAGTTTTGCTCCTGCTTTGATGCTCTCGATCAGGTTGTAGAGAACTGTCTCCAGACGATCTTTCTTAGCCTCGTCTTTTGCAAGTGCCCATGCATTGTCTCATCGATGTATTTGTTGCAGCGTTTGAACAGTACGAAGATCTCTGTGATTGCATCTGCGACACGCAGTTCATCCATCTTCGCATCGACTCTCTTCGGAGTATCTTCTGTGACAGCCTTAAGATCTGCATCGACAGCCTTTTCTTCTTCTGTCTCAGCAACCCCCTTATCTGTTACAACACCGCCGAAGTATTTATTTGTCATGGAAATAGTTCTGTTTACCAGGTTTCCAAGTGTATTTGCAAGGTCAGAGTTCATACGCTCTACCATCAGCTCCCATGAGATTACACCATCATTTTCAAATGGCATCTCGTGAAGTACGAAGTAACGTACTGCATCTACTCCAAAGAAATCTACCAGTCATCTGCGTAAAGTACATTTCCTTTGGACTTACTCATCTTACCGTCGCCCTGCAGAAGCCATGGATGTCCGAATACCTGTTTTGGAAGTGGAAGATCCAGTGCCATCAGGAAGATTGGCCAGTAAATCGTGTGGAAACGGATGATATCTTTTCCGATCAGATGAAGGTCTGCAGGCCAGTTCTTGTTGAACAGCTCTGTGCTGTTGCCGTCACAGTCATATCCGATTCCTGTGATATAGTTGGTCAGCGCATCAAGCCATACGTATACGATATGTTTTGGATCGAAGTCTACCGGGATTCCCCACTTGAAGGATGTTCTGGATACACACAGATCCTGAAGTCCCGGAAGCAGGAAGTTGTTCATCATCTCATTTTTACGGGATACAGGCTGAATGAACTCTGGATGCTCATTGATGTAGTTGATCAGTCTGTCTGCGTATTTGCTCATCTTGAAGAAATATGCTTCTTCTTTTGCAGGCTTACACTCACGTCCGCAGTCCGGGCATTTGCCGTCTACTAACTGAGACTCTGTCCAGAAAGACTCACACGGAGTACAGTACATTCCTTCGTAAGCTCCTTTGTAAATATCTCCCTGATCGTACAATTTTTTGAAAATCTTCTTAACCTGTGCTTCATGATCTTCGTCTGTTGTACGGATGAATTTGTCATAAGAAGTGTTCATCAGATCCCAGATCTTCTTGATCTCGCATGATGCATTGTCAACGAATTCCTTTGGTGTAACACCTGCTTCGTCTGCTTTCAGCTCAATCTTCTGTCCATGTTCGTCTGTTCCTGTCTGGAAGAATACATCGTATCCCTGACTTCTTTTATATCTTGCGATGGCATCTGCCAGCACGATCTCGTATGTGTTACCGATGTGCGGTTTGCCTGATGCATAAGCGATTGCTGTTGTAATATAATATTTTCCTTTATTACATTTTTCACACATGTCTTTTTCTCTCCTTTTATGTTTACCGGATATATTTCCTTCGCAGAATCTGAATATCTACATAACCTGCTGCCTGCAGGCTTTGGCTGCCAACAGATTTCTTTTCTATATAAACAAAAATCTTCCTGAATTCACTCCTCATAACTTCTGTTACAATTCATAAATCTCAGGGAAGACGAAAATCCGTGTTACCACTTCCATTCACTGCCAGTCTCGCAACTGATAGTCTCTGCGGGTGAAGCTGTTCACTCCACCTCACCGCTGTAAAGGGCGGAGCCCTTCGTGAACTTACATCTTTATCTATCTTTATCAATGCTCATCCACACCGCTCAGTAAGCCATCTTCTGTAACGTTCCACCTATCCCTCTCAGCAGCACACTGCGGCATCCTCACCGGCAGTTCACGGGATTCTCTGTAAGATTTCCTGTTACATACTCTCTTCATCACTGCGTTTGTCATATATCCACTCGTAATTTAAATCGTAGCATATAAGCGGGCGGGATGTCAAGGACTACAGACTGTACTCATCAATCTTCTGCAATTCTTCCTCTGTAAATGGCGCACTGTGTATTGCTTTTATATTATCCAGGATCTGCTGCGTTTTTGATGCACCGATCAGGACACTGGTAACTTCTTTTTTCTGAAGAAGCCAGGCAAGTGCCATATCCGCAAGCTTCTCACCACGCTGAGCCGCCAGTTCATTTAACTTACGAATCTGTTCCATACGCTCTGCGGTAAGAATACTTTCTTTCAAAAATCTTCCGTCCTTTCGAATACGGCTGTCTTCCGGGATCCCATTGAGATAACGGTCCGTCAACTGTCCCTGTGCCAGAGGACTGAATGTAATGAGTCCTTTTTTCAGATTGCCGGTCATATCCTTTAATCCATTCTTTTCTACTGTTCTGTCAAATATAGAATAACAGTTCTGATTGATTACAAACGGGCATTTCAGATCTTTCAGGATCGCTGCTGCCTGTTCCAAAGTCTCTCCATCATAATTTGAAAGTCCTACATAGAGTGCCTTTCCCTGACAAACAGCTGTTGCCAGAGCTCCCATTGTCTCCTCAAGCGGTGTCTCCGGATCCATTCTGTGGTGATAGAAAATATCCACATAATCCAGACCCATACGTTTCAGGCTCTGATCCAGGCTCGCCAGCAGATATTTGCGGCTGCCCCAGTTGCCGTAAGGGCCTTCCCACATATCAAATCCGGCCTTTGTCGTAATGATCAGTTCATCACGATATGGCATCAGATCTTCTTTTAATATTCTGCCGAAATTTTTCTCCGCACTTCCGTAAGCCGGACCGTAATTATTGGCAAGATCAAACTGCGTGATACCATTATCAAATGCTGTAAAGCAAAGCTGCCTCATATTTTCATAATCAGATGCATCCCCAAAATTATGCCATAAGCCAAGCGAAATCTTGGGAAGCAGTAATCCGCTTCTTCCACAGCGGTTATATTCCATGATATTGTATCGTTCTTTTGCAGGTGTATACATATATTGCCCTCCTTGCACCGTAGATGATTCCCCGGTATGCTATGAATGAATTTAAAATTTTCATGTTTAGTATACTTCTCTGTTTTTCGTCCTGCAAGTCAGACTGATCACATTATTTTATATTTTTTAACGGCACCTATATTTCGTGTTCTTCACAATTACAGATCTGAAGTATCGCTCCATTTTCCACCAAATATAGCCAGGCCATATTCGAGCGGACACCGGATATCATCTTCTAATTTTTTCTTATATTTTCCCATCATTCATATATGCTTCCACTTTTCACATCATTGACGCTTCTTCCAGAAAGCTTATAATATTCTCGTTATTTACAGAAACTATACATAAGATTGGGGAATTTATTATGACCAGAAGACAATATTTCACCGCCGGTTTCAAGGACGGAATACCGATCTGTCTTGGATACGTAGCGGTTTCATTTACATTTGGGATCATGGCAAAAAAAGTCGGAATTTCGATCTTTGATGCGGTTCTGATCTCTCTGACAAATGTGACCAGTGCCGGACAGTTTGCAGGGCTGTCGCTGATCGCATCGACCGCTTCTTATATAGAGGTGGCCATCACACAGCTTATCATCAACTTAAGATACTGTCTGATGTCCTGCGCACTTTCGCAGAAGATTGATCCGGAAGCACCACTGATCCACCGGTTTTTCATTGCTTATGGTGTAACCGATGAGATCTTCGGTGTCACAGTCTGTAAGGGTGGGAAGCTGAGTCCTTTTTATTCTTACGGGGTTATATTTATCTCTGTATTCGGATGGGTGTTCGGTACATTTCTTGGCATCCTGTCCGGAAATATATTACCGGCTCGTGTTGTCAGTGCATTAAGTGTCGCACTTTATGGTATGTTTCTGGCGATCATCATTCCGCCGGCCCGTAACAACCGTGTACTCGCGGGTGTTGTTGTTATTTCCATGGCAGCCAGCTTATTATTTGATAAGACACCGGGACTTCGGAACATTTCATCCGGATTCCGTATTATCATCATTACTCTGATCATTGCAGGAATTGCGGCTTATTTCTTCCCGGTGAAAGAGGACGAGTACGATGAACTGGAAGAAGCTGGCGAATTGAGTGACAGTACAAAGGAGGCACACCATGAATCATAATATTTACATTTACATATTTGTGATGGCGGCAGTTACTTACCTGATCCGTATGCTTCCGCTGACGCTGATCCGCAAAGAGATTAAAAGCACGTATATCAAATCATTTTTATACTATGTCCCTTATGTGACGCTTGCTGCTATGACATTCCCGGCAATCCTCAGTGCCACTGCGAATATCTGGTCTGCACTTGCCGGATTTATCATCGCCGTATTTCTGGCCTACCGTGCAAGAGCCTGCTGAAGGTATCCTTGTTCGCATGTCTCGGCGTCTTTATTGTTGAGCTGATTACCGGATTATAAGGATAATACATATTTACAGGAAATCCCCATATAAATACTACAAATGATTTATATGGGGATTTTTATGCAAAAATTTCTGAAAAAATTCCGGCAGAAGCCTCTGTTCATGCTCCTCCCATCTGCCGCTGCATTTCTGATTCTTTCCGTCCTGTTTCTTCACTTTCACCAGGACGCAGATCAGGCATTTTCTAAATATACATCCGAACTTTTCCGTCAGGAAATCAGCAGGAACACGATCACTCTCCACTACACCCTGAAAAATCCCGAAAACTATGGCATAAATAATACACCCATTTCTTATGGACAATGTACTACCGCCCCCGGGCTCGTCCGGTCAAGTGTCGATGCGGAACGCACCAGACTTCAGTCTCATAACAGAACTTCTCTTTCCAAAGACAACCGTCTCACCTATGATGTGCTGGATAACTATCTGACTTCTGCTTATAATCTGGCTCCCTATACACTTTACGAAGAACCGCTTGCGCCACTCACCGGAACTCAGTCACAGCTTCCTGTTATCTTATCCGAATACCGCTTTTATAAAATTTCCGACATCGATAATTACCTGAAACTCCTTACCAGGACGCCGGAATACTTCCGATCTATCCTGAATTTTGAACACACAAAATCCGAATCCGGTCTTTTTATGGCCTCCTACACTGCTGACTCCATCATCAAAGAATGCCGGGATTTTGTTAATTTAAAAGAAAGCAATTATCTCTATTCTTCTTTCGTGGAACGGTTGGAAGAACTTGCTTCTGCCAAAGACGGTGTCCTTACCGAAAAGCAGCGGGAAGCCTATACCCGGCAGAACAACGTTTACATAAAAAAATATATTTTTCCGGCCTATGAACAACTTATTTCCGGCTTGTCCGAACTCCGCAGTTCCGGCAAAAACAATAACGGGCTGTGCTATCTTCCGAATGGCCGGACTTATTACGAATATCTGGTAAGAAGTGAGACCGGTTCCTCCCGCAGTATTGCAGAGTTACAAAATCTTGCAAATACACAGATACTTTCGGATCTTACAGTTATGCAACGGGTGCTGACTGATGATTCCTCTTCCGCCTCATCCTCCGTAACTTCTGACATTTTCAGCCCCCAGGGTACACTGCTCGCCGAATCTGATCCGAAAAAGATCTTATCCACATTATCAGGCAAGATTACGAAAGATTTTCCACCATATCCACAGATTCATACACAGATCAAATACGTCCAGAAATCCATGGAAGACTACTTAAGCCCGGCTTTCTACATGATTCCGGCCATCGACAACACTTCTGAAAATGTAATCTACATCAACAACGGACACCTCACCGACAACCTCTCTCTCTTCACCACCCTCGCCCACGAAGCTACCCCGGACATTTATATCAGAATGTCTATTATGCAAGCCTTCATCCCGATCCAATCCGCTGTGTACTGAACTATGGCGCTACACCGAGGCTGGGCCACTTACAGCGAGATGATGAGCTACTACTTTTCCACACTGACGAAAGAGCAGGCTACATTATTTCAACGCAACTCATCTGTCATTCTGGGACTATATGCACTTACCGATATGGGAATCCATTACGATGGCTGGAAGCTTGCCGATGCGGCGGCTTTTTTCCACACTTATGGAATAACGGATGATGCGACCATTGAGGATATCTATGATCTGATCATTGCCGATCCGGCTAATTATCTGAAATACTATATTGGGTATCTGGAATTTCTGGAACTTAAGAAAAATGCGGTGAATAAGTGGGGTGATAACTTTACGCAGATGCGGTTTCATAAGGCGGTTCTGGATGTTGGGCCGGCGTCGTTTGATGTGATCCAGAAGTATATGTTTAAATAGAAACAGGGACGGGGAAAATTCCATTTTCCGTCCCCATTGGCCCATTGGCCCTTAATTCGTATTACTAGCCGCAATCTTCACCTTACTCCAAAGATTACTGATCTCTTTCTTCGTCTCCTCATTATACTCAAAGACTTCATCATTCTTATTATCTGTTCTTGGTATATATGCATCAATTCCTTCGAACTCTCCGCCCTTGCCATACAGATCTTTCATAACCTTCTTATTCGCCGATGTATAACCTACATAACTTGAATTGTCATAAGCTCCGTCATAATCACTTGCATAATTGATAAATGCATGTGCAAGTTCCGGATTCTTCGCATTCTTCGGAATGACCATGGCGTCGGACCACTGATTGGTTCCGCCTTCCGGCAGGTAGTATCCCATGTTTTCATTCTCATTGATCACATATGTCGCATCGCCGGAATAGATCAGACCGAGTGCCTTCCTTCCCTGTGCCATGTTATCAATGATCTCATCGGTAACGATCTCCGGCTTCATGGTCTGTACACATTGAACCAGCCAGTTATACGCTTCCTGGATCTGGCTTTCGTCAGACGTATTCATCGAATATCCCAATGCCTTCAATGCCATCATAAAGGAATCTCTCTCTGAGTCATACAGGTAGATGTCCCCTTTATATTTCTGATCCAGGAAAATGTTATAGCCTTCTTTTTCCAGGTCTTTGATGTCGACTTTTGTCTTATCGTACACGATTCCGACTGTTCCCCAGAAATACGGAACAGAATATTCATTCTCCGGATCATACGGAAGTCCTTTGACCGCATCATATAATTTATCCATACAGTTCAGTTTCGACTTATCCAATTTCTGTAAATATCCTTCGGAAATGAGTCTCTGGATCATATAATCACTTGGTACAAGAATGTCGTAAGCTTCTCCATTTGCGACCTTAATATACATCTGTTCATTCGAATCAAAATTTTCAAGAAGTACCGTTGCCCCTGTCTCTTTCTGGAAATCCTGGATAATATGTTCACCTACATACTCGCCCCAGTTGTAGATACGAAGCGTCTGTCCCTCGAATGGCAATGGCTCTTTCTTGTTATTATATGTCACAACTCCGGCTACGATCGCCAGTACACACACAACCGCAACTGCCGGTACCAGTACATTTCGTCTGCCGATGCTGTTTCTCTTCGCACGTTTTGCAAAAAGTGCCGGTGCAGCATTGATGATCACAAGTACGATCGTGATGATCACAACCACCAGTGTCGAGATTGCATTGATACTCGGGTTGACACGTTTACTCATCGTATACACCATGATACTTAAGTTCTTCACACCACGTCCGGTTACGAAGTAAGAGATAATGAAATCATCCACTGACATGGTAAATGCGATCAATGCACCGGCTACGATTCCCGGCGTGATCTGCGGCACAACAACTTTCGTCAGTGCCTGCCACGGTGTTGCCCCCAGATCCATTGCCGCATCGGCAAGGTTCGGATCCAGCGATTTGATCTTTGGCATGACCGATAGCATAACATACGGAATACAGAATGCAATATGTGCCAGAAGCATCGTTACATAACCTTTTTCCACATGAAATGTAATAAATAATAACATAAATCCGATTGCTGTTACAATCTCCGGATTCATGATCGGAAGGTTGTTGATCTGCTCCATCAGGTCACGCACAATCTTCTTTGATTTACTGATACCGATTGCTGCAATTGTCCCTGTTACCGTTGAAATAAAGGTCGCAAGCAATGCAATACTGAATGTTGTCGACAATGCATCCATCATATCTGATGAATCCAGCATATGTTTGTACCAGCGGAGTGAAAATCCTGTAAAACTCGTCAGTGATTTCCCATCGTTAAATGAGAATATGATCATGTACAGGATCGGAAGATAGAAGAACACAACCGCCAGTATCATAAGGATCTTCCTATCGGACGTTTTCCCTTATTATTCATAACGATTATACCCCTTTCCGCCCTGGTTACGAATCTCGATCTTACGGACAACCATCATAAGTACCATCATGATGACCGCCATGATCATGGAAATGGCACTTCCGAAGTTCCACTCTCCAACCGTAATGAACTGGTTCTCGATCATATTTCCGATGAGGAAATACTGACCGCCGCCGAGCAGTTTCGGTATGAAGAAAGAACTGACTGCCGGAAGAAATACCAGCGTAATCCCGTTGATGATTCCCGGCACGGAAAGCGGCAGTGTCACGCGCTTAAATGTCTGCGCCGGGCTTGCCCCAAGGTCTGCACTCGCTTCCAGCAAGGAATTGTCCATCTTACTAAGTGACGTCTGGATCTGCAGGATCATAAATGGCAGAAAGTTATATACCATTCCCAAAAGCACTGCCTCTTCTGTATAAAGAAGAGACCCCTTTCCCAATCCCACCAGTTGTAAGATTCTCTGAATCAGGCCGCCGTCACTTAAGAGTCCGATCCATGCATATGTTCTTACCAGCATGTTGATCCACATCGGGATCGTGATCACAAGAATCAGCGCATTCTGCTTTTTCTGCTCACTGCGCGCAATATAATATGCGATCGGATAGCCCAGCAACAGGCAGATCACGGTTGTCTTTACCGCAATCACAATGGAACGCCAGAGGATTAATAAGAAATCCGGGTCGGTAAAAAATTTGGCATAATGTTCCAGTGTAAATGTGAACGACAGAATGGTATTTCCCTGGTCTGTCACTGAATAAAGTGCGATCAGAACCATCGGGAACACCAGCATCAGTACCGCCCACACAATGTACGGAAATGCTAACTGTGAAAATTTCTTCATCTTAGAATACCACCTTCGGCATAACATGGATATCTTCCGGGAAGAATGTCAGGCCGACCTCCTGTCCTTCCTCCGAATAATCCGTTGTATGGATCTTGAACTCACGTCCCGTAGTGGAAAATGTAATCTCATACACGCCTTCTGTTACTTCTTCCGGATCAAAATCATAGTCTACACTGATGTCCACACTCTGGTCTTCATCCGTCAGCTTCCATCCCTGTGCATTTGCCCAGGTCTTAAGATCTGTATCCAGTGCCTGAGATTCTGTGATCTCGTCTACCGTCTTGAAGAAGTTGAACGCCATAACACCTTCATTTGCCTTCTCATTCTTAACGAACGGCTGGTTGACTACGAAAATGGTTCTCTCGATGCTGGTTCCGTTTGAAGTGCTGAATGTAACCGGATACTGTCCTTCTTTTGCTTCCAGTTCATATTCAATATTTGCAATGGAAATGTACTCATCCGTCTCTGTCTCCCATGCCTGTGCATTCGACAGTGCGACGATTTCCTTATCATCCAGATTCTCTACATCTTCTACGTCTACATAGAAGTTGTTGGCACTGATCTTCTCGCTTCCGTCTTCACTGGTTACGTCATGATTGCGGATGACACGCATGTTGACCGTAACGCTCGTTCCCGGAACGGTCTCTACCATGATCTCATAGTGCACACCCTTGAACAGGACACTTAAGACTTCTCCCGTCATCTTTCCGTCTTTTACATCCACGATATCAATATCCTCCGGACGGATCACGACATCCACCGGCTCATTCTCCTTGAATCCATGATCCACGCAGTCGAATGTAATATCATCAAAACGAACCTTATAATCCTCAATCATCCTGCCAGAAATGATGTTGCTCTCTCCGATAAAGTTTGCTACGAAACGGTTCGTCGGCTCATTGTAGATCTCCTGTGGGGTTCCGATCTGAAGGATCTCACCTTTCTGCATAACGACGATCTTATCCGACATCGTAAGTGCTTCTTCCTGATCATGCGTTACGAAGATAAATGTAATACCGACCTCCTGCTGGATACGCTTCAGCTCATACTGCATTTCCTTACGAAGCTTTAAATCCAGCGCCGCCAGCGGCTCATCCAGAAGCAGTACCTTCGGCTCATTGACCAACGCTCTCGCGATTGCCACACGCTGCTGCTGCCGCCGGAAAGCAGTGTCGTATTCTTATCCTCATAGCCTTCCAGACCGATCAGTTTCAGCATCTTCATTACTTTCTGGTCGATGATATCTTTACTCATTTTCTTAAGTTTTAATCCAAATGCGATATTTTCATATACGCTCAGATGCGGGAATAATGCATATTTCTGGAATACGGTATTCAGCTCTCGTTCATACGGCGGCTTGTCGGTGATATCTTCATTATCAAAGATCACCTTTCCTTCGTCCGCATCCAGGAACCCTCCAAGGATTCGGAGCAGTGTAGTCTTACCACATCCACTTGGTCCTAACAGGGTTACGAATTCATTTTCATATATGTCCAGATTGATTCCTTTTAACACAACCTGGGTGTCAAAGCTTTTCACAATGTTGCGAAATTCAATTAGTTTTTTCTCTTCCATTTTTCCTCTCCCTTCTCAGATTTTAAAGCCGCAAGGTATCGTTTCATAATCCTCATTCTTCCTTACATTTGCAGCTGCACTTCTCTTTTCTTTAAAAAATCGGCGGTGTCGTGATCCACAATATCTTTGCCGGGCTGTTACCGTGATTGTAAAGATAATGGCTCTTCGCACCATCCATATAAAACGTCTCATGCGCTTTCACTTTATACTTTTTGCCACCACGCACGATCGTAATATTTCCCTTCAGTACATAGCCAAATTCCTCGCCCGTATATGACGTCTGGACATGGCTCTTTTTATGCGGATAGAGTGTCATAAGGATCGGCTCCATCTGGTTCTTCTGGGCATTCGGAATGATCCATTCCACCTGATAATCTTCTTTCTCGTCTACGAAGAAATCATCTGTTCCGAACACGATCTGCTTTTCTTCCTCTTCATGAAAGAATTCCGACAGGTTACTTCCAAGTGCTTCCAGAATGTCCTCCAGTGTTGCAATACTCGGTGCCGTTAAGTTACGCTCCACCTGCGACAAAAATCCCTTCGTAAGCTCACTGCGCGAAGCCAGATCTTCCAATGTCAGATCGTTCTGCTTTCTAAGCTCCCTCAGCTTCTTTCCAATATCCACGCTTTCACCTCCACATTTTCAAAAGTTTTCTATTACTATACTTTTTTTTCAAAAATACCGAACAAGCTTTATTATACACATGTATGTGGATAATGCAAGTGAAATGCATGTAAAACCTTGACATATATTAAAAATATGCTATAAGGACATTGCCTGCCCGGAAGTCTGTGGTCTGCAATGCCGCTTACGGAACTTGTGATCGCAGTATATGTGGTGTATCATATGCGGAAATATACATGTTCACTGCCGGGATAATGTGTTATCATTAACCATAGAAAATTTTCCAGAGGTAACCACATGAATACAGCAACTACAGCAAATATTCAAAATAATAATCCTACTGCCTTTTACCACCTCCCAGGCCTGTTTGAATTTTACGAATTGTACCGCATATTCCTTCCATTATTCCGGAAACACAGGGAATATTTTTACGACTGGTGTGAGATTGGCTCGATCTATGGCGCTCCTTCGGATTGTATCTGGGGCGGCGGGCGTACTTCATTTGGATATTCTGATCCGGAAGACGTGCTTGATCTGGTGCGGGAATACGGCATCTCGGCCCGGCTGACGTTCAGTAATTCGTTGCTACGGGAAGAACATCTTACAGATAAGAAATGTAACGAGCTTTGTAAAATGTTCGAACACGCCTCTGATGCTGATAATTCACCACATACAGATCAACTCCAGAATGGCGTGATCGTGCACTCCGAGCTTTTATTAAACTATTTACAAAAAAATTATCCTGATCTCTACCTTATCTCTTCAACCACAAAAGTTCTGACAGATTTTCAGGATTTTTTAACTGAAATAAACCGAGAAGATTTCCGTTATATTGTACCGGACTTCCGGTTAAACAAAGTATTCGATAAATTAGACCTGATGTCGCAGCACCAGAAAGATAAAGTAGAATTCTTATGCAATGAATGCTGCTGGTTCGGCTGTAAGGACAGAAAGACTTGTTATGAATCCGTCAGCCGGAAGAATCTCGGAAATCCTGCCCCGGAGTTTCACTGTGCTTCGCCGGATGGCGGTAACGGTTACCGCTTTTCCAAGGCAATGGAAAATCCCGGATTCATCAGTGTGGATGATATACAGAATATTTACATGCCAATGGGATTTTCTAATTTTAAGATTGAAGGACGCGGGCTTGGAAGTGCGCTGATTCTTGAATTTCTGCTTTATTATATGACGAAGCCGGAATATCAACTGCATGTCAGGGAAGAGATTTATCTGGATAATATGCTCGATCTTTTTTAGCCATGGGGACAGGGTTTTTGACTTTTTTATTGTCCCTTCCGGATCAAAAATGAACGCAAGAAAACCTGCCCGTCGGCAGGTTTTCTTACATTCTAATCTATTTTTATTTTCTTTTGCTTTTCTATATCTCAAACGTCTCCAGATCATCCGGCACATACAGATTGCATGATAATACTGCTGTCCTTCCTCCGTATACAACTTCTTTCTCTCCGCCAGATGTGTCTCTTCTGTATGATACAGCAACAGATTCGGCACACCGAGTTCTTCCGCAAGCTGGCATGCTTCTTTTACTGTACTATGATGCTTCTCATAAGGCTTGAATTTATCCGCCTCACCGAACAGGCAGAATGCCTCATGAAGCAGCCAGTCACTGCCCTTCACATATTTATAATCCACCTCATTGTACGGCTCGTCACCAACACAGGTGAATTTCTTACCGCTCTTAAGCTGCATGGTGAATCCGAACTGTTTCGCCTTTGTCGAACCAATGTCGAAGAATGTCACTGGACATCCGAGAATCGTTCTGCTGTCTCCGTCTTTCACGACATCAAACTGGATTCGCTCTCCCATATGCTTACAGACCTTCTGCTGGATCGTCATATTTGCGATTGTCTGAATCTTCTCTGCCAGCTCCTCATGGCAGTAAATGCGAAGATCACCTTCATATTTTCCCTGGTTCATTCTCTGTCCGATCATACGCACCAGCCAGATAATTCCAAGCACGTGGTCTACATGCTCGTGTGTAACGAAGATATCGTGGATATCATTCATGTCGGTTCTTGTGTCTTTTAATACTTTCAGAATACGGTTGCCACCGCCTGCATCTACAAGGAAATGTTTCCCTTCATCGCTGATTGCATAGCAAGTATTATAACATTCACTTACCGTTGCATTTCCGGTTCCTAATATTGTTAATTTCATATGCTTTTCTCCATTTCTGGTTTTTGTACCGCTTTTTTCGTAGTACTTCTATCAGCAGTATAGCATATTTTTTTCAACTGGTTATGTACTGGATTTTGAAATAATATTCATTTTTTCTTTTTATAATATAAATGTGCTAAATATTTACAACACTGTTGACAATTTCCTCAAAATCTATCTTACACTCCCCATCATAAATTCCAACCGGCACTTCCCCATCCATTCCATATATCATCAGATCCATATTTTCTCCAAAATCCTCTCCAAGGTCATACACGATTACCTTCTGATTTTTCACATCCACGATCCAGTATTCCCGTACTCCCGCATCTACATATTTTTCCAGTTTCTTACCGAAATCCCTTTTTCTGGTGGACGGAGAGGTAACCTCTATAACCATATCCGGAGCACCGTAGATACATCTGCCTGTATTCTTGCTCTGGTCACACACTAGAAAACATCCGGCTGCATCAGACAGGCGAACTCTTGGACAGATGATCTCCTCTGTCAGTCTCCATATAACTTGTATACTATCGTATCAAAAAAGGAATGAAAACAACTGCCACACAGTCCTTTCATTCCTTCTGATATCTTTATTTCAAACCGATTATCTTCTTGCTGTTTTCATAATCTGTGCAGCCCCATAAGAATTACCTGCCATCATTACTGCACTTGCTGCAAAATAATCTGAACTATCTAAAACATACTTTTTGAAGCGATCAATAAGTCCTGTCTCTTCATTAACATTTGTATGATTCATTTCGATGGAACGTTTCATTGCAATTGTACTCATATTGACTTCTCCTCTTTATTGTCTATATCTTACATCTCTTCGTTTTCCCTTTACACCTTGCATTTTAGCCTTGTTTTTGCTTTTTAACCAGTACTATAATTATCTTATTTTACAACGATATTGATATTTGATATAACTTCAACCTAATAAAAGGAGGTCATTATTCTACAGAATTAATTTTGCCGCTCCACAGATTCCCGCACTATTTCCAAGTGTTGCAAGAATAAATTCTGTGTTTTTGTTAGCAAAAAAATGCTTTCTCCTGGAAATATTTTTTTACATAATCCAGTAAAATATCTCCAGCATTAGAGACGCCTCCGCCGATTACAATAACAGAAGGATCCGTTACAACTGCCAGATTGGCAAGACCGTGTCCAAGATAACGGCCAAATTCTTCTACAATCTCTGCTGCCACAGCATCCCCTGTTTCAATGCATCAAATACGGCCTTGGCACTTACTGGCTTTTCACGCAATACACTATCTACATGATCCTGTTTCAAGCGCTTTTCTGCAGCTTTACAATCCCGGTTGC